>Ga0247840_10002816_pt1 | contig 30333 bp, 19 predicted proteins | sample LaCruzMarch2015__FD_192404 | JGI IMG/M metagenome (GOLD analysis project Ga0247840, IMG submission 192404) | Freshwater microbial communities from meromictic Lake La Cruz, Castile-La Mancha, Spain - LaCruzMarch2015_17m | ecosystem: Environmental > Aquatic > Freshwater > Lake | place: Spain...
GTTCTTTTCGATCATCGGCGCCTTCTACTATCTGCGGGTGGTGAAGCTCATGTATTTCGACCGGCCAACGACCGACGCGCCCATCCTCAGCTCCGGCGGCGTGCGCGCGGTGATGTCGGTCAACGGGTTGACCATCCTGTTCCTGGGTCTGTTTCCGGCGGCTTTGCTGAGTTTGTGTCAAGGCGCCTTCGCGTAGGGCGACTATTTCCGCAATCCACCACTGTCCGGCTGTTCAGAACCCTTGGCACAGGCTACCATGTGGCATGGTTTCTACAGAGCGGGAGCTCCCCAGTATGTTTCGCGGTAGCATCGTAGCCCTGATTACGCCCATGGACGCGGATGGTGGGATCGATGACGCGAGCCTGAAGCGTCTGGTCGATTGTCATGTGGACGCGGGAACCACGGCCATCGTCTCGGTCGGGACCACCGGCGAGTCGGCCACGCTGGACGAGGACGAGCACTGTCGCCTGATCGCCCGCACCCTGCAACTGGCCGATGGGCGCATCCCGGTGATCGCCGGTACCGGGGCAAACTCGACCCGTGAGGCGATCACGCTGACCCGCTGCGCCAAAGAGGCGGGCGCCGACGCGGCCTTGCTGGTCACTCCCTACTACAACAAACCCACCCAGGAAGGACTTTATCTGCACTACCGGGCGGTCGCCGAAGCAGTGGATATCCCCCAGATTCTGTACAACGTGCCGGGGCGCACCGCCTGCGATCTGCTGCCTGAGACCGTGGCGCGATTGGCCAAAGTCGACAACATCATCGGTATCAAGGATGCGACCGGCGACCTCAAGCGCGTCGCGGCCCTGCGCGAGGGCTGCGGCGAAGGGTTCGCGCTCTACAGCGGCGACGACGCCTCGGCCTGCGACTTCATGTTGCTTGGCGGCGACGGGGACATCTCGGTGACCGCGAATGTTGCCCCGCGACTGATGCAAGAGATGTGTCAGGCGGCGCTGGCAGACCAACGCGTGCTCGCTCGTGCCTGCGACCGGCGACTGTCCGCGCTGCATCGGGACCTGTTCGTGCAGTCCAATCCGATTCCGGTAAAATGGGCGGCCTGCGAGTTGGGTCTGTGCGGCGTCGGTATTCGGCTGCCGTTGACCTGGCTCTCCGATCAATTCCATGCGCGTGTGCGGGCCGCACTGGAGCAGGCGGGCTGCCTGTGACGGTTGGTCCAGCGCCCCGATGCGGGCCACGGCGCGTCCCTTTTGAGAGGTCCCGGACCTTGAGACCTTCCCGTGTACCGGGCGGTACTGCCGTCCTGTTGCCGCTGTCATTGCTGATCGTCTGTGGGTTGACCGCATGCGGCTCGGCCTCCCTTCAGGAAATGTTGCCGGACCAGAGTCTGGCCTACAAGAAAAGCCGACAGGCCGAGGAAAACCTTGAGCTCCCCCCGGATCTGAGAAGCGGGAAGTTCGATGACGCGATGGATGTGCCGCCCATCGACGGCGGAGCGACCTACTCGGAGTACGCGGGGGGGCGGGCGCAACGGCAGCGCGATACCGCGGCGGGCGCCGTGCTCCCCGCCGTCGAGAACGTTCAGTTGCGCCGGAGCGGCGATTCCCGTTGGCTCGAGGTGCAGGCGACCCCGACGCAGGTGTGGCCGCGGGTGATCGCATTCTGGCGCGAGCAGGGCATCCTGCTGGTCGATCAGAACCCCGCGGTCGGGGTGATGAAAACGGATTGGATCGAGAATCGTGCCGAAGTGCCCCAGGGCTTTGTGACCCGGATGATCCGCAAGGTGGCGGACGGACTCTACGCCACGTCGAGCCGGGATCAGTACAGCGTGCGGATCGACAACGGGCCGACAGCGGGGGTCACGGAGCTCCATCTCACCCACCGCGGGATGGAGGAAAAGCTCGAAACCGGCACCCTGGGCGACAGTAAGCGGACTGTCTGGCAGCCGGGTAAGAGCGACCCGGAGCGGGAAGCGGAGATGCTGCGCCGTCTGATGCTGTTCCTGGGTGCTCCGGAAAAGCAGGCTGCCGCCGCTGTCGCCGGCACCGTCGCTTCGCCAACCTCAACGCGGGCTGCCTCGCCGGTGCGCTTAGTCAGCGAAGGCGTCGGACCTCAACTGCTGATTGCGGACGAGTTCCGCCGCGGTTGGCGGATGACCGGCTCGGCGCTCGACCGCGCCGGCTTCGCGGTGGAGGACCGTGACCTGAGTCGCGGCATCTATTTCGTCCGGTATCAAGATGCGGATGGCGCGGGGGCCGGGAGGCGGAGCCTCGTCGAGCGGCTGGCCTTCTGGCGCAAGGACGGGATCGACCGGGTGAGGCAGTATCAAATCAAGGTCGAAGGTAACGACACCGAAACGCGCGTCAGCGTACTCGATGCGAAAGGCAACCGGGATAGTTCCACCGGTGCGCAGCGTATCCTCACCCTGCTGCAGGAGCAGATGAAGGGCTAGACGCCCAGAGTTGATGACATGCGTTCGAGACCCAGTCGCGCACCCCTGCTGCCAGGCCTTGTCTTGGCAGTCTGCGCGGTCTGGGGTGCCGACCCGGTGCTTGAGTCGCCGACGCAGGCGCGAGGGCGCGCGGCCGCCTGGTACGAGCAGGCGCTGACCGAGGTGAATGCGGGGCAGACGTCTGCCGCCTATCTCAGCCTGAAGAGCGCTCTGCGGCAAGATCCCTTTTTCCTCGCCGGCCACCTGCTGCTCGCTCGCGTCTATATCCAACTCGGTCAAGGCGACAAGGCCGAGAAAGAACTCCTGATCGCGGATGGGCTTGGGGCTCACCAGTCATTGACGCTGATCCCGCTCGCCCGTTCTTATCTGTTGCAGGGCAACGCCGAAAAGCTGCTCGGCGAGTTGTTTCCGCTGGGGACCCTGGCCGACGAGGACGCCGAGTTATTGGCCTTGCGCGGCCAGGCCCACGTGCAGCTCGGCCAGTTGTACGACGCCCAACGGGCGTTCGACCAAGCCGGCGAACGCGATCCCGCGAATGTCACTGCCATGCTGGGTCGGGTCCATGTCCTGATGTTGCAGGGCGATCTCAACGCGGCGTCAGACTACGCCCGTCGTGCCGTCGCGCTGGCCCCGGACAATCCGCATGCCTGGTTGCTGCGGGGAATGCTGCTGCGCGGTCGCAGCGAGGTGCCGGCCGCACTGCGCGATTTCGAGCGGGCGGTCGCGGTCCTGCCGGCCTATTTGCCCGCGCAGCTTGCCCGAATCAGCGCCTTGCTCGAACTGGATCGACTCGATCAGGCACTGGCTGCCGCCGAAGAATCACTGACGTTTTATCCGCGCGACCCGCGCTCCTTCTATCTGAAGGCGGTCGTTCACGCACGTCGACTGGAGTTCGATGCGGCCCAGGCCGCCCTGCGTCAAACCGAGGCGCTGATCTCCCAGTTGCCGCGTGAACTGATCGATGCGCATCCGCCGACCCTCTTGCTGGCGGGTATGGTGAACTTCAGCCTGAAGCAATGGACTCAGGCAACCAGTTACCTCGCGCCATTTCTCGATCAGTTCCCCGATACGGTCGGCCCGCGGATCCTTTTGGCCCGGATTGCGCTCGACCGGCAACAGAATGACCGGGCTATCCGGCTGCTTGAACCGGCACTGAGTCTGGCGCCAGGCGATCAGCAGGTGTTATCACTGCTGGCCGAAGCCTTCATGCGCGACGGGCAGCACGTCAAGGCCGCGCTGTTCCTGCAGCAGGCGCTGGAGGCGGGGGACGACAATCTGGTGATGCGCACCCAGCGCGCGGTCAATCAGTTCGAACTCGGCCGGAAGGCCCAGGCGATCGAGGAACTGGGTGCGGTCGTCGAGGCCGATCCTCAGTATGCGGAGGCGGGTGCGACCCTGGTCGTCGCCAGCCTGAAGGAACGGCGTTTCGAGGAGGCCGTCAAGGTTGCTGCTCAACTGCTGGAGGGCTATCCGGAGAATCTCACCTATCTGAACCTCTATGGTGTCGCCCAGTTGGCGGCCGGCAACCGGGCGGCGGCCCGCTGGGCTTTTGATCTCGCTTTGGCCCTGGACTGGCGTTTTGTTCCGGCGCAACTCAACCTTGCGGAGTTGGATCTGCGGGAAAACCGGCCGACTGCGGCGCGCGACCGTTTGCAGTTGCTGCTGGCCCGCAACCCGGATCAAATCTCCGCGCTGTTGCTGTTGGCACGGACAGTCGAGCAACAGGGCCTGCACGAGCAGGCGCGGCAATTGGCGGAGCGGGCGGTCATTGCGGACCCGACCGCGGTTCCGGTGGCCGTCTACCTGACCGATTTGTTATTGAAGATGCAGCACGCCGAAGCCGCGCTGACGGTGGTCGAAGCGGCTGAAGTGCGCGCGGCGGATCGGGAGGATCTCGATCTGTTGGTCACGTTGAGCCGGGCCTATCTCGCCAATGGCCAGCGCGCAACCGCACAGGTGGTGCTGCAACGGGGTTCCAGTCTGGCTGGATACAACGCCGGCGGTTTGCTGGAACTGGCGCTCCTGCAACGGCAGGCGGGTGACCACAATGGCGCGATCTGGTCTCTCGAAAAAGCGGTCGAGGGACAGCCGCGGTACCTGCCGACCCGGATCAAGTTGGGAGAGTTTTATGCCGAGGTCGGCAAGCTTGCCCAGGCGGAGACTTTGGCCACGGCCTTGCGCAAGGACTTTCCGCAGGAGCCTTACGGGGAACATCTGCTGGGGACCATTGCACGCGCGCGCGGCGACGATGCGCGCGCGCTCGAACACTTCAAGCGGGCACTGAAACTGCGCGAGTCGCCCGTGCTGGCGGTCAGGACCTACGAGACACTGCGGGTCGCTCAGGGCGTCGGGCCGGCGACCGACTATCTCCGGCGCTGGGTCGAGAAACATCCCGACGATACGATCGCCAGACAAGCGTTGGCCGAGGGTTTGTTTCGCGGGGGGCGGATCGCCGAGGCCAAGGCCATCTATCAAAGTGGGCTCTTGCGCACGCCAGACAACGCCATTTTGTTGAATAATTTGGCATTGATCTATGCTCAGGAAGGCGACGCGCAGGGGATCGCGCTGGCGCGCAAGGCCCAGGCGTTGCTGCCGGTGCCTGAGATCGCAGACACCCTGGGTTGGGTGCTGGTACGCGCCGGCCAAGTCGCCGAAGGCTTGGGCTATCTGCGCGATGCCCAGTCCCGCGCGGCTGCTGACCCTGGGATCAGCTATCACATCGCCTACGCCCTGGTGCACATGGGCCGTGATGAAGAGGCGTTGCGCGAGCTCACACTGTTGTTTCGCAAGGATGCCGACTTCCCGGAGCGGGAGGCCGCGGACAAGCTGCGCCGGGAGGTCCGGGCGCGTCTTGGCGCTGGGGCCGGTGCGCGGGACGCTGGACTCGATCCGGTGGTTGAGTGACTCGACCGGCTCAAGACCTGTCGTCGCTGCCGCGGGACCCTGCCCGGTGTCTGCTTTCTCCTTGCAGTGCCCCAGCCTTGGTTTCCCCTCGCGCGCTCCTGGGGTATTGTGGTGCGTATTGTCCGACCGCGACTGATCTGATCGTCTGTTATGTTCGACCACCTGCTGATCATCTGTGCTGGAAACCTCTGCCGCAGCCCGCTGGCCGAGGTGATGATGCGTGATCGCCTGGTGCGATCAGGCAGGGCGGTCGAGGTGCGCTCCGCCGGCCTGATCGCCGCCGTGGATGATCCGGCGGATGAAACCATCCGGCTCGTGGCGGCCGGGCACGGTCTAGACCTGAGCGCGCATCGCTCCCGACCGATCGACCCCGAACTGATGCGGTGGGCCGATCTGGTGTTGGTCATGGAGCGCGTCCATCGCCGCCACTTGCTGGAGTTGGCCCCGGCGAGTGCGGGCAAGGTCTATCTCCTGGGCCATTGGGGCGGCATCGAGATTCCCGATCCCTACCGGCAGGGCTGGGAGGCCTGCGAGGCGGTCTATCATCAGATCGCGACGGCGGTCGAGTTGTGGCTGCTGCGTTTGTAGCGCGATGGTTGCGACTGCGGTGTCGCCGTGACGCGCTGTTGGCGTGCAGGTACCTTTACTGCCACACTGTCGGCGGAGTACAAGCCCAGGGTGTTGGATTGCAAGACCTGACTCCGCCCGCGCTTCGGTCTCCAAGCGCTGCGGACTCGCCTGTTGGTGGCCGCGGTGGCCTGCGCGCCGCGCCCCGAACCGTGGATCTGCGCGTGGCTGAAAATGCTCGCAAATCAGGAGCGGCTTTGGTGAGGACTGGCCGCCCCTCAGGGAAAGAAGGGCGGCGCTGGACGAGGGTTTTACCAATCTTTGTTCTCGCCGCGAGTATCGACATGGACGAAGCTGGAGTAGGTACCTATGCCGCCGCGGAAGAGGCCGCGGGAACGCAGTAAGCGCAGGGCGGCGGCCCACTGAACCGGGGTGCCTTGGCTGCCTTTGAAGTCGATGGCTTTGTAAGTCATGTGCATGCTGCCGCCCGCGCCGTCGATGCATTTATTGTAGGCTGGGGAGCGGTAGGCGCTGAGGAGGCGTATGGGGTAGCCCAGACGATGGCGGAGTTCATCCAGCACGCGGGCAGTAGCGGCGATGTTGTTCCAGAGGTGGCGCGGTGGATGAGTGTTGCGCCCGGCACAGCCGCCCGAGTAGTGGGAATTGCCTTTGAGGAGGAACTCGCGGGCGCTGAAATAGCGGAGGTTCAGCCCCAGGACAAAGTGCTCGAACTCGGGGTAAAGATCCCAAGCATCGGCTTGCGAGTCGTGATGGGGGCCGCGGGCGTCCGCAGGGGTGTCTTCCACCGGCTCGTCGCTCTCGTCGAGGTCGAAAATGCGCAGATCGATGGTGTCGATGTAGGAGGCGGGGTCGTTCTCGTCGCGGCCGCCGGTGAGCGTGATGAGCGGGCTGGGCTCATCAGATGCGGAGCGGGTGGCGGGGCGGAGGGCTTTGAGCATGACGGCGGCTCCGCATTGGCGGGAGACGGCGGCGGGATCGAAGACACGGTCGCGGACAAATTTGCCGCGTGTATAGTGCTGGGAGAAGCTCCACAGGTAGGGGGAGTGCATGTTGCGGTAGAAGTAGCCCCAGCCGTTGTAGTTTTCGAAGCGGTAGAGCATGGCCGCCGCGGACCAGTCGCTTTGTAGGTGGTAGCTCTTGAATTTGAGGGCATCTTTGGCACTTTCTTCCCAGGTGAAGGGGGGAGTACCTTGGCGGGGATGGCCGGCGGGCACGCGCACCGTGCGGCGGGTGAGCGGGTCGCCATTGTGGAGGTGTTGGTCGAAGCGGAAGGAGCATTCGAGTCCGTGGATGATGCCGATGAATTCCCATGGGATGTTAAGGGCGTCGCCGACGCTACGGTAGCGGCGTTCGCCCTCGCGGAGTTTTCGGACATACCAAGCGACGGTGTCGAGGTGCTGCGGGCGGACACGGCAGGAGGCGAAGAGGGAGTCATAAACGCTGCGGCGCTCCTCGAAGGTGGGGCGGGAGCGGGTGGTGCCGGAGCGGCCGAGCTGGTCCTCATCGGCGCAGGGGAGGCGCAGCTCGCCGTGGAGCCGGTCTGCGAGCGCCTGCCATTCGGCATCCTCGGCGGCGGCGATGTCCGCAGGGAGGGTGACGGTGTTTTGGAGGTCATCGTGGAGGGCGAAGCGGGCGGCGTCGATGCGGTCGAGCAGCCCGGTGGGGTCGCTCCCGTCGGCCGGGGCGATGGCTTCGCGTGCCATGCGGCTGGCGGCGAGGGCGGTGAGCTGGGCGGCGTTGAGGGCGGCGATGGGAGTGGCGGCGGGGCTGGCATCCGTGTGCAACCCCAGATCAGGCGCGGGCTCCTCCAGCGTGTTGCCCGGGAAGGAAGCGCTGGAGCGGCGGTGGCCGATGGCGGCGCGAATCTCCGCATCGAAAAGGGCCGCTACTTTGCGGAAACCCTCTCGGGTCGGGTGGAGTTCATCGTGCCAGTCGGTGCGGTCGGGCAGGGTGTTGCGGACATCGACGATGTGGAGGTTGGGATACTTGGCGCGCAGGCGCTCGAGCATCGTGTAGAGGCCATCGACCATCGGGCGAACGATGTTGATGCGGCGGATGAGATCAGCGTCGTTGTCCTTGGGGTAGCCTTTGGCGCGGAAGGACGGGTCCATCCAGGGGCCGATCTTTTTGATGATGAGGTTCGCAGCGGCATTGCCGGTGGCGATGGCGTAGTCGTAGCCATGGGTGACGATGGGCAAAGTGCCGAGGTTAGCCTGTCGGCCCGCGTCGGTGGCGGTGGCGATGATGCACTCCAGGCCGGGCTCGACATCGTGCTGGAAGAGCGCGTTGACGAGTGCCATGTTGGCACCGGACTTTTTCGCGGCGGCGTGATGGATGGTCATGATGAACTCCGGGCCCACGAAGTCATTACCGGCGCCGGAGAGGAGCAGACCTTGGGGGCGGTGCTGGCGGATCTTTTTGACGAACTCCTCGAGCTGCGAGTCATCGCGGTCGAAGACATCAAACATGCTGTCGTCATCGGGGCCGTAAGCCATTTCATAGACGCAAGCACCTGCCTTGGAGACATTGACGATGTTGTAGCCGTGGCGGTCGCTGAGGCAGTCGATGACATCGGGATAAAGCGGGAAGTCGAACCAACTGTCGCCCTCGGCGACGAGGCGTGGGCCGTTGCCGCGGGTGCCGGGTGAGGCCGCACGAGCGGCGGCAATTCTCGCATTGCGCTCGTCGATTCTTGCGAGGACTGAGGCATCCTCCGGGGCGTTCACGGGAGTTGGGGGCTCGGTGGCCGGGGGCGCAGTGGAGGCGGGTGGCGGGGTGGCGGGTTGCGCTGTGCGCAGGGGTAGGATGGGTGGGTCGAGTGCGGGCTCCTGATCGAGATTGTTGTCCAGATTAGGGTATGGGTTGAGGGCCGGGTCCTGGGTATCGGCGACTTCGTTGCAAATCTGGTCGTAGAGCGCGCGCCAGGTGAGCTGGGGTGAACGGGTGACATGTCGCTGCAGGGCGAGGGTGAAGGCTCCGCCGTCGTTGAGGCCCGTGGAGGTGTAGCCATCGCGGCATCCGCCCAGATGGAGGAGGCGGGAGCGCATGCTATCGGCGCTCTTGCTGAGATCAGCGGCGATTTTGACGGGGGATGTTTTCGGGATGATTTGGTCGCCGGGGATGTTCTTGTAGTTGCTGCCGGAGTTGCAGCAATCGGCGAGCATGTAAATGCGGACATCTTCCCGGCAACTGAGCCAGATGGTGTTGAGCGTGTCATCGCGCAGGTGGCCGTCATAGCAGATGAGGGTTTCGTCGCGTTGGTCGGGTTCGTCGCCATCGTCATCGGCGAGCTGACCGCCGTGGCCGCTGAAGTAGAAGGCGATGGAGTCACCCGGCTGGCTGAGGTCTGCGAATTTCCTGAGATTCTCGCGAACGTGAAAGCAGGTGGCTTCATGATCGATAAGGCAGGTGGTTTCCCAGCCGCGCGCGCCGAGAAGCTGTTGCATGGCAAGGACGTCTTTGGCACAGCCTTGGCAGGCGTTTTTCCCGTCCCAGCCGTCATGTCTGGCGGGGTCGATGTTGGTAAGCCCCACGAGGAGGGCGCGTTTGCTTGGGGTGTCGTGGTGCATCGGATTGATTAGGGTATCTGTTTGATGATGTTAGATAATCTGGAGTGTTGGCAGGGCGAAGGGTGCAAGGGCCAGCACGAGGTCGCCGCCGGGACCGTAGCTATTGCGTTGGATGGGCTGGGTGGGCATTTGTGCCGCGATGGCGTGACAGAAGGCGTCCCAGTTGCCTAGGAAGCCGCCTCTGTTCCAACTGCGTTGCAGCGCAAGGGTGAAGCGGCTGCCATCCTCGCCGCCAAGCGCATCGCTGGTGTCGCGCGAGGCGGCGATGTGCAGCAGCGCGCAGGGGAAGGAGTCTTGGTGGTCGATGAAATTTCCGAGCGCCGCCTGAGTGTGTGCGAGGGCAGGCCCGGCATTGCGCATGCCGGTGCCGCTGCGGCAGGAGTCGGTGAAGGCGTAGATGAGACAGCCCGGAGGGAACTTGAGCCAATGGTGGTAGAGCAAGTCATCCCGCCATTTGCCGTCGTAGAGGCAGTAGCATTCATCCCTGCCGTCCATCTCATCATGAAGCGGGTCGCCGGGGGGCTGGTCTTCGAGTTGGCTGCCGTGGCCGGTGTAGAAAAACAGGAACACATCTCCGGCGCAGGTCTGCCCAGCCATGGTGGCCAGCGTGCTTTCGACCTTGGCGGTTGTGGCCACCGCGTCGGTGAGGGTGGTAATGACGTATCCCAGCGGAGTAAGGATATCCCGCATGATTTCCACATCTTGGAGGCAGCCCTCACAGCCTTGGCGCAGGTCGCTTTGGTAAATGGCTGCGTCCACCTGGGAAAGACCGATCAGGAGGGCACGGGCGCGGGGCCGGGTCGGCGAGGTCGGAAGCGCTATGACAGCGAGGCGGTTTGGGGTTGCTGAAAATGGTGTCATGACGAGTACCATTCAGTGCTGCGCAAAGAGTTGGCATACGCCGTCCGTGGACAGCGGGACCCGGCCTAGGGTCAAGGGGAGCGTAGCATCGAAGGAAGGTGCTCGGCAACGGCGCAGTGACGAGGCAGTCGGGTTATGTAGGCAGCAGGGTCAGGTCTTGGGGAGGCAGCAGGGTCGGGTCTCGGTGCGCCAAGCGAAGCTTGGCGTTTCGGCTCATGGGGCGAATTGTGTGGCACCCTCATAGGCCAGGGAAGTCCCCGCAGGCGGAATCAGTCACCTGTGCTGGCAGTACCTTAGGCCAACCACACATTTGGCCCCATGAGCCAAGGTTTTATGTTGCTCCACAATCTAACGTAAGGTGATTTCCGCGAAAAATCCAACCCGTAGGAGCCCGCTTGCGGGCGACGGGTGGGGGCACAATGACGCGATTCCGGCAGGTCACGTCGCCCGCAAGCGGGCTCCTACGGAGCTTGATTCTTGATAGCGTCTTATTCGGAAATCGCCTAAAGTCCGACAGGATGCTAGTAGCATAAACCTCCTCAACACCCGGCCAGTCGCTGCCGCTGCCCGAGCGCACTGTCGATGACACCACCCACCCCCGCGTTTCGCGGCAACAAGGCTGCCCTGCCGACCAAACCCTGCGCGGCCTGCCGTCGGCCGATGACCTGGCGCCGCCGCTGGGCCCGGACCTGGGATGAGGTGAAGTTCTGCTCCGCCGCCTGTCGGCGCGCCAAGAGTGCCCGTGGCTGAGTTGCGCCATCTGGTGCTCGTGCTGGGCGATCAGCTCGACCTCGACGCCGCCGCGTTCGACGGATTCGACGCCGCCCAAGACGCGGTGTGGATGTCCGAGGTGGCCGAGGAATCGACTCATGTCTGGTCGAGCAAGCCCCGTACGGTGCTGTTTCTGGCCGCGATGCGCCACTTCGCGCAAGCGTTACGCGCCGGCGGTCGGCCCCTGCACTACACCCGGCTGGACGACCCCGCCAACCAGGGCAGCCTGCAGGCGCAGTTGCCCGCCGACCTCGCACGCCTGCGCCCCGCCGGCCTCGTGATGACGGCGCCCGGCGACTGGCGGGTGCTCCAAGCCATCAAGGGCGCGGCTCAGGCCCGGGGCCTGCCGCTGGACATCCGCGAGGACCGCCACTTCTACTGCAGCGTGCGCGAGTTCGCGGCGTACGCGCGGGGCCGCAAGTCGCTACGCATGGAATACTTTTACCGCGACCTGCGCAAGCGCCACGATGTCCTGATGCAAGGCGACGCTCCGGAAGGCGGCCAGTGGAACTTCGACGCGGACAATCGCGGGGCCTTCGGCGCCGTCGGCCCCGGTGCCGTGCCGCCGCGCACGGTGTTTGCGCCTGACGCGCTCACGCTTGAGGTGATCGCGCTGGTCGAGGCGCGCTTCGCCACCCACCCCGGCCGACTGGATAGCTTCGCCTGGCCGGTGACGCGCGCGCAGGCGCTTATCGCCCTGCAGTGCTTCATCACCGAGCGCCTGCCGCTGTTCGGGCGCTACCAGGACGCGATGTGGCCGGGCGAGCCCTGGCTGTACCATGCGCACCTGGCGGCCGTGCTGAACCTGAAACTACTCAACCCGCGCGAGGTGGTGGCCGCGGCCGTGGCGGCGTACCACGCGGGCGCCGCGCCGCTGGCCGGCGTGGAAGGCTTTGTGCGCCAGATCCTCGGCTGGCGCGAGTATGTGCGCGGCATCTACTGGACCCGCATGCCCGGCTACGCCGAACTCAATGCGCTGGATGCACAAGAAGAGCTGCCCGACTGGTACTGGACCGGCGCCACCGACATGGCCTGTCTACGCGATGCGATCACGCAGACGCTGGCGCACGGCTACGCCCACCATATCCAGCGCTTGATGGTTACCGGCCTGTTCGCACTCCTGTATGGCGCGCAGCCGCAACAGGTGCACGCCTGGTACCTGGCGGTCTACGTCGATGCCGTTGAGTGGGTGGAACTGCCCAACACCCTGGGCATGAGCCAGTACGCCGACGGCGGCCTGATGGCGAGCAAGCCCTATGTGGCCACCGGCAAGTACATCCAGCGCATGAGCCCGTATTGCCACGGTTGCCGCTACGACCCCGCGCAACGCGCTGGCGACACGGCCTGTCCGTTCACCACCCTGTACTGGGACTTCCTGATGCGCCACCAGGCGTTGCTGGCCGCCAACCCGCGGATGGCACTGCAGGTGAAGAACCTGACCCGGCTGAGCGACGCGCAGCAGCAGGCGATCCGCGAGCGCGCCGCGGCCATCCGCCGCGGCGCGGTGGCCTGACCGTGGTCGATGAGCCCGCCGTTACGCCGATGGCCTGGGCCGACGCGCTCGCACCCATGCGCAGCGCGGCGCTGGCGCGCATCGCGCGCGTGCAACCCGCCGCCTACGCGCGTACGCGCAACCACCTCGACGGCGCGGTGACGGGTCTGTCGCCCTACATCACGCATGGTCTCGTCACGCTACGCGAGGTGCTGGCCGACGTGCTGCAACGCGAGCCGCTGCCGGTGCAGCACAAGCTGGTATTCGAGCTGGGCTGGCGCGAATACTTCCGCCATGCCTGGGCGCACGCGGGCGACGGCATCCTGCACTCCCTGCACCCGGGCCCGCTGCCCGACGCGGCTTACGGCCCCCTGTTGCCGCCCGACATCCGCCAGGCACGCACCGGCGTTCCGGTCATCGACGAAGCCGTGCGCACGCTCTACGCCACCGGCACGCTGCACAACCACGCCCGTCTGTGGCTGGCAAGCTATGTGGTGCACCTGCGCCACGTGCACTGGCGCGCCGGCGCCGACTGGCTGGCGGCGCACCTGCGCGATGGCGATCTCGGCAGCAACCACCTGAGTTGGCAGTGGGTGGCCGGCACCGGCAGTTCCAAGCCTTACCTGTTCAACGCCGACAACGTAGCGCGCTACGCCCCGGCGCACTGGCACAGCCCCGGCACCGTGGTCGACCAGTCCTATGAGGCGCTGGACCGCATGGCGCGCGATGCGCGGGTGGCAACGGCGAGCGCCGACATAGCCGGCGCGGTCGACGGGGTCGCCACGCCCGAGCCGCCGCTGCTGGCCGCACCGCCCGCCGACCTCGGCCTGCACGCGCCCGACGCCGCCGCCGCCGACCGGCTGCGCGGCCGGGAGGTCTGGCTGGTGCACCCGTGGGCGCTGCGTGCGCCGCCGCCCGACCTGGCCGACGGCGCCCTGGTCATCGGTCTGTACCTGCGCGAACATCACCAGGCTTGGCCCTGGCCCGCCGCGCGCTGGCGCTGGGTGGACGCCGCGATGGCCGTGGTGGCCCCCCAGCGCTGGACCGTCGATGCCGCCGGCCTGTCCGGCGCGCTGGCCGGCGCGGCGCGCGTGCGCAGCGTCGATGACCCGCACGTGACGCGCCGGCTCCAGCCCGTCGCGCAACTGGACGCCGCGCCGACCTTGTTCCCGCCCGTGGAGCGGCACTGCGCGAGCTTCTCGCAATGGTGGACACGCGCTACGCGCGGGCTGGAGCGTGCCGAGGAACTGCTGTGAGCGCGTCCACGCTGCCCGACGCATGAGATACACTGTATTTCAAATCCACCAACGGGCCTGGCAGGCGACATTGGACAGGGATGCGTTCTTCGACGAAGTGTTCAATGAACCTTTGAAAGCGTTGCCTGTCCCTGATTCGTTCTGATGAGTTCATGCGCATTAATCATCTGCACCTTCGCAACTTCAAGGGCTTCGAAGACAGCCAATTCGACTTTCCGCGATCCGCCGACGCACCGGGGAGTAGCGGCTCCTTCCATCTGTTGATCGGCCGGAACGCCACGGGCAAGACCTCGGCGCTCGATGCGTTGGCAGTGGCGGCCGGTGCCTGGTTTCTCGGGGTGCCCGAGGCGGTCAGTCGGACGATCAGGGGCGAAGACATTCGGGTGAAGGTCATCGACTTCGGCGATACCCAGCGCATCGAACGGCAACTGCCGGTCATCGTCACGGTGAAGGGCGAGGCGATGGGTCAGTCGATCCATTGGCAGCGCAGTCTGGCCTGGAGCCGCACCGACACCGCGGGTGCCAAGTCCCTGAAGCGCGTTGCCGAGCGGGCTGTCGCAGCGGTGCGTGAAGGCAGCCGGGAGACACTGCCGTTGATCGTCTACTATGGTACCGGTCGATCGTGGCAGGAGCCCCGAAGTCCGGTGCGCCCAAAGATGACAACTGCTGAGATTGCTGCGATTCTGACCTCAATGAAGATTCGCAAACCCGCAGGGTCGAATGGGCAGTTGGCAACGGCTCTCCCCGACCCGCCGCAACCGGTCAATGACGAAGACGAACCGGACGATCTCGCGGATGACTTTGCTTCAAGTCTCGCCGGCTATCGCGACAGCCTCGACCCGCGTTGCAGCCCGCGCCAACTGCTGCGCTGGCTCAAGTTCGAGCAACAGCTCGCGGTCCAAGACCGGCGCGAGTCGATCCAGTTCCAAGTCGTAAAGGATGCCATCCAGCAGTCCGTCGCTGGTTGTATCAGCGTGAACTACCACCTGCGCCTTGGGTTACTGCTGGATATCGAGGGACAACAGCGTCTCCCCTTCAGTGCGCTCAGTCACGGTCAACGTAACATGGTTGCCATGATCGGCGACATGGCCTACCGCGCCGCCCAGCTCAATCCGCACCTGGGTGCGGAGGTCCTCACCAAGACCCCCGGTATCGTCCTCATCGATGAGTTGGAGCTGCATCTGCATCCACGCTGGCAGCGACGTGTGGTGCAGGACCTCCAAGGGCTGTTTCCCGAGGTGCAGTTCTTTGCGAGCACCCATTCTCCGCAAATCGTCGGGCATTTGCCGCCGCGCTGGCTGCATCTCTTGCAGCGCGATCAAGCGGGACAGATTGTCCAGGTGCCCGTCAGCCAATCGCTTGGCATGGACAGCAACTGGATACTTGAGCAGATCATGGATACGCCGGAACGCGAATCCGCGACTGGGGATCGCTTATCGGCAGTGTTCGATGTGATTGACGAGGGGGATTACACCAAGGCGCGAGCGCGCATCAGGGACATCGAGGATCAAGTAGGCCTGTTCCCCGAGCTGCAAGGGGCCAAGTCGATGCTGGACCGACTCGAGATGCTTGCGGGCGATGAGAAGGATCGTTAAGACCCATGCCCCCGCGGTATACCAGCACTGGGTGCGGGAGAACGCGGCCGGCCCAGGTTATGGTTACGCTGCCATGCCCGGCCCTGTCAAGCAATGTCTGAAAGATCAATTGCTCAAAGAGCAAGGGCTTTTGTGCGCCTACACGGGACTGGAAATTCACGACGCAACGTCGCATATCGAGCACCTGAAACCGCAAAGCCTTCCGGAAAGCCTTCGCGAGCCAGGCGAGGATGTGGATTATCGCAACCTCGTCGCGTGCTTTCCGAAGGATGGAGGCGACACTTCATATGGATATGGGGCGCCGGTGAAGGGTTCCTGGTGGGACGCGGCCCTGTTCGTCTCACCGCTGTCGGTGGAATGCGGGCAGCGCTTTACTTTTGCCTGGAGCGGTCATGTGCGTGCGTTTCCGGACGGCCACCAAGCAGCCACGGAAACGATCGATCGGCTTGGACTTGACCGGCAGGCTCTGTGTAAGCTGCGACGGCAGGCGATCTATAGCTTCTTCGGCTTTTCTTCAGCGAATTCGATCACGAAGACAGATGCACGGCGGCTATTGCAGGAAATTGAAAAGCCAAACGCAGAGGGACACCTGCGGCCGTTCTGTTTTGTGTTGAAGCAAATGCTCGAGCGGTACCTGTCGAATGCGGATGCGCACCACGGTTAGCGCCGGTGCATGCCGGTGGCGATCCGGCCGGTCCCCGATTTCCGGTCATCCAGCGCCATGAGGGCGCTTAATTCTACTTCGTTAAATTTAAAGTCATGAAAGAGGTACACGTGTCGCGTAAGATGCGAGCTTGATTTGCGCTCTTACGAACAGCCAAGCGGATGAACCGATGCCTACCGAAAGCAGCCATTTATTAAAAAGAGTCAAGATGTTACGAGCACTGTGGAAGCAGTTGCTCAACGGTTTGCGTCGTTTTGTGATCGCTACGCCAGCCATTTTCGGTCGCGCACGCGGGCTTTGCCCATCCTTCGGCGTTCGCGTGACCACATCGCGAAACCGGGGACCGCGAAACCGGGAACCGACCACGGAGTCCCTGATGTCGCGGCGATAAATTAGAGTCTTTACCCGGTTGTCCGCCGGAATCCGTGGTCTGTCCCTGGTTTCCGTCCTGGTTTCCGTACTGGTTTCCGTAGAAGCGTTAGCCTTCAACCAGATCATCCGTGGCCGAGCGAAGACTCTTGACTTTCATGCAATCCGCTCGCGGATCACTCGCTTCGCCTCTTCCCAATCCAACAATTCGTCTGAGCCGGCCTGAAAACTCCGCTCGCGCTCCTCCAGGATACCGCGATGCCAATCCAGCGGCTCCGGCGACGGATGCAGGCGGCAGAGATCATCCCATAGGGCTTCCATCGCCAGCAGCTTTTCCTCAATGGTCATCGAGCCGAGTGGAAGCGCGGAAGACATGGAGTTTTCACCTTTGCAATCTTGGGTGCCCACAGATTGGTTTCACGGTAACCGTCGCGGGGCCTCAAGACCTTGCGCCCACGGCAGGTAGTCCAACTTTACGCCAACAGGCCAGGACGTTCCAAGCGGCCGAGGCTCCCGGCCCGCCCGAAAGGACTCGCGCTGCCGCGTGATCGCGATTCAGATTGCGGCAATCTTGACGTGCGTCAAAATTGACGCAATACTATCGCCATCTCATATCAAAGGGCACTGCAGCGATGTCGATAGCACTGGGTAGCAAAGCGGAGGGGGATGCCTTCTTCGACCGGGAGAACGAGCGGCAGGATCTCTGGCGCTATCTGGAGGGGGACCACATCGTGCTCAGCGGCCCGCGGCGTCTGGGCAAGTCCTCGTTGTTGCAGCGGCTGGCGGACGAGGCCGCCGGACAGGGGTTGCTGGCCAGGCTCGTGGACGTGGGCGGGGTCGACACGCCCGCGGGCTTTATCGATGCCCTGGACCGCGCCTTCCCCGACCAGACCATCGCGGGGCACCTGCGTGGCGCGGGCGATGCGATCGAGCGTTGGATGTCCCGGCTGCGCAAGGTCGATATGACGCTTCCCGGTGGCTTGGGCGGCGGCATCGAGCTCCAGGCCCCGCCGGATGCCGCTTGGTCACAGAGTGCTCGGCACTTGCAGGAGCGGCTGTCCGAGGCCCCGGTGTTGCTGCTGGTCGATGAGGTGTCGGTCTTCCTGGAGAAAGCGCTGGCGCGCGACCAGCCCGACACGGTCAGGTTGCTTGCCTGGTTACGCGGGTGGCGGCAACAAAGCGGCTTGGCGTGCCGCTTCCTGTTCTCGGGGTCCATCGGGCTCAATGCGCTGCTGGCTCGTCACGGCCTGGGCACTTATTTCAATGACTGCTTCGACTATCGGCTCGGCCCCTTCAAGGGCGGGGCGGCGCTTGCGATGCTCGCGACCCAGTGCGAGCGGGGTGGCTGGGTGCCGGAGCCCGAGACTTTGCCCTCGCTCTGCGGCCGCGTCGGCTGGCTCTCGCCTTTCTACCTCAATCTGCTGCTCGACTCCGCCATGTCCGCGGCGCGCGATCGTGTGCAGGAGACCGGCGCCGCGGGGCACCGGCTCCTGACGACGGATGTGGATGACGGCTATGACCGGCTGCTGGCCGTCCGCTCCCGCTTCACCCACTGGTACCAGCGCCTGGAGCGGGACCTGTCCGCTACGGACCTCACCTTCACCCTGCGCATCCTGGGATCGGTCGCGACCGCCGACCAGGGACTGACCCGCCGGCAGGTGCTGGCGCGCCTGAGTAAGCTGGAGCCGGACCCGGACCGGCGCGCGGCCCGGCTCGATCAGGCCATGCTTGGCCTGGAAGAAGACGGCTACCTGGACGCTTCCGGTGAGCATATCCAATTCCCCTCCTTCATCCTGCGCGACTACTGGCGCCGCAACCATGGCCGTTGACGCCCTCCCGCTCAGAGTGGCAGCCGCCGCGGGGGTCGCACTCAACGCCACCGTCAAGTACAACCCCCACCTGTGGGGTCCGGACGAGCTGCGGTCCATTTTCGTGGTCCGCACCCGTGAGCTCCAGGGGCTGCTGGATCGGCTGCGCGCCACCCCGGACGCGCGCGTTCCCCAGCACGTCCTGGTCACCGGCTCCCGGGGGATGGGCAAGACCACATTGCTGCGCCGCCTGGCGCTCGCCGTGGAGGATGATGCGGAGCTTTCAAAACGCTGGGTTCCGGTCACCTTCCCGGAAGAGCAATACACCGTCAGCACCCTGGCCGAGCTGTGGCGCAATGTGCTCGATGCCCTGGCCGATACCCGTGAGCGCCAGGGTGCGTCGACCGATGAACTGGCCCGGCTGGATAGCGAGATCCGCCGTATCGGCGAACTGCCGGCGGACGCGCAGGAGTCCGCCGCCTTGGAGAGCCTGGCAGACTGGATGCGCTCCAACGGCCGGCGCCTGCTGCTGCTCATCGACAGCACCGACCTGCTCCTGTCCAACCTGGCCGGGAACGCCGAGCCCGGCGCGCCCAAGGCGGCCAAGGGCAAGAAGGCCGGCCCAGGGGCCGGGGCCGCCAAGGTCGCCAGGGTCGACGGCGGTGCGACCCCCCTGTGGCGGCTGCGCGGCACGCTCTCCCACGATCCCGGCATCTTCTGGCTCGGCGCCAGCTATCAGTCGCTGGAGACCGATCACGCCTACCAGGACGCCTTCTGGGATTTTTTCGAACTGGTGGAGTTGCGCCCCCTCCAGGTCGCCGAGATGCGCGAGGCCATGTTGGCCCTCGCCCGGACTTTCGATGCGGGGCGCGGACTGACGGGGGAGGACGCCGAGCGGGAGATGGCCCGCAACCTCGACGCCCGCCCCGAGCGGCTCAAGGCACTGCGCGCCATCACCGGGGGCAACCCGCGCACCACCGTCATGCTCTACGAGCTTTTCGCGGCCGGCGGGGCGGACGATGTCCACAGCGATCTGCGGCGTCTCCTGGACACCATGACCCCGCTCTATAAGGCCCGCATGGAGGCACTCTCCGACCAGGCCCGCAAGCTGCTCGCCCACCTGATGGAGCATTGGGCGCCGATCTCGGCGCGGGATTTGGGGCTGGTATCCGGCATCGCCACCAACACCGTCAGCGGCCAGTTGGGCCGGCTGGAGGCCGAGGGGCTGGTGGAAAAGGCGGCGCTGGCGGGCACCAGGCGCGCCGGCTACCAGGCCAGCGAGCGTCTGTTCAACGTCTGGTACCTGATGCGCTATGCCTCGCGGCGGCTGCGCCAGCGTCTCACCTGGCTGGTGGAGTTCATGCGGCTTTGGTACAGCGGGGACGAGCTGACGGCGCTGGCCCGCCAACGGGCGAGCCAGCACGGGCAGGGCCGCTTGTGCCGCGGCGAACAGCTCGAATTCTCACGGGCACTGAGCTTCGCGCTGCCCGATGGTCATGCCGACCACTATCGTCTGGATTGGGCCGTCTTCCGCGCCGCCCGCCGGGCGCCTGACCGGACCCGTTCCGACATCGGCGAGCTCTTCGAACTGGACGGGGAGGATCGGGAATATGCCACCGCCGACGACTACCTGCCGCGATTCGAGGCCCTCGACGCCCGCCTTGCCCAGTGCCCCCATCTGACGGAAGACACCCGCGGGACTTGGATCGCGGCGGTGAAGTCCAGCCTGTCACTGACGCTCTCCGTGAAGGAGCGCATCGCGGATGCGGCCAAGGACCTCACGGAGCGGAAATACCTCGAACTACTTGGGCTTCTGCGCGACGAGCCTGACCGGTGGGAGCAGGACCACGGAGAGGTCGCCGCCGGCGCCGTGCGGGATGCCGTGCTGGCCGGCCACTTCTTTCCGGACTGCCCGGATTCCAAGCTGGCCCATCACCAGATCATGGGGTGCTTTGGCGATTCCCCGCAGGCCATCGCACTTGCCCTCTATCTCATTGTGCGGAATCACCGGGATACGTGGTGCGAGAAGGTCGTGCGGCATGCGTTGGACCTGGACTCGGAGAATGCCCGGTCGTGGAACACCCTAGGCAGCGTTCTGAGCGAGCAGCCCGGCCGCGCGGACGAGGCGGAGGCCGCCTACCGCCGCGCCGCCGAGCTTGACCCGAAGGACGCCGAAACCTGGAGCGACCTAGGCCACTTGCTGAGCCAGCAACCCGGCCGCGCGGACGAGGCGGAGGCCGCCTGCCGCCGCGCCGCCGAACTCGACCCGCAGGACGCCGAACCCTGGTTCAACCTCGGCAACTTGCTGATCCAGCAGCCCGCCCGCGCGGACGAGGCGGAAACCGCCTACCGCCGCGCCGCCGAGCTGGACCCGAAGGTCGCCGAACCCTGGTTCAACCTCGGCAACTTGCTGATCCAGCAGCCCGCCCGCGCGGACGAGGCGGAAACCGCCTACCGCCGCGCCGCCGAGCTGGACCCGAAGGACGCCGCTCCCTGGTTCAACCTCGGCGTCTTGCTGAGCGAGCAGCCCGGCCGCGCGGACGAGGCGGAGGCCGCCTACCGCCGCGCCGCCGAGCTCGACCCGAAGGACGCTGCCCCCTGGAACAACCTCGGCAACTTGCTGAGCCAGCAGCCCGACCGCGCGGACGAGGCGGAGGCCGCCTACCGCCGCGCCGCCGAGCTCGACCCGAAGGACGCCGCCCCCTGGAACAACCTCGGCAACTTGCTGAGCCAGCAGCCCGACCGCGCGGACGAGGCGGAGGCCGCCTACCGCCGCGCCGCCGAGCTCGACCCGCAGGACGCCGGATTCTGGTTCAACCTCGGCCGCTTGCTGAGCCAGCAGCCCGACCGCGCGGACGAGGCGGAGGCCGCCTCCCGCCGCGCCGCCGAGCTCGACCCGAAGGACGCCGCCCCCTGGAACAACCTCGGCAACTTGCTGAGCCAGCAGCCCGACCGCGCGGACGAGGCGGAGGCCGCCTACCGCCGCGCCGCCGAGCTCGACCCGCAGGACGTCGTATCCTGGTTCAACCTAGGCCACTTGCTGAGCCAGCAACCCGGCCGCACGGACGAGGCGGAGGCCGCCTGTCGCCGCGCCGCCGAGCTCGACCCTTTGCACCCCTATCCAGTGGCTAATCTGGCACGCCTGCTGGCGGCTCTGGGGCGACACTCAGAGGCGAGCACGGCCTACCGCCAAGCCGTCGCGCTGGCCCAGGCGGCGGATGAGCAGGGCGCCGGGACCGAGACTCCGCCCGTGAACCTAGGCTTCGGACATGCCCACCTGTTGCTCCAGGCCCACCTATGGCTCGGCAACCGCGACCTGGCGCTGCAAGCCCTGGATCGCCTGACTCAAGCCGCCACCGCAGGGGATCGGGACGCCTTCTACCGGCTCAAGGAGCAGACCCGCCAGTGCCGGCACATCGGCCTGGGGTCGTCTCTGAAGGATCTGATGGGGGCGGGCACCTGGGCGGACTTCCTGCAACCCTTCTCCCTCGCGTTGGGCGCCGCCGAAGCGGATGACCCGGCGGACGCCCTCGCCGGTGCCCCCCCGGAGCTGCGCACCCTGGCCGAGGAGATCCTGGAGGATCTCAGGTGATTTCCGGGAAACGATGTACCAACGTCAACGTGTAGGGGCGACTTTAGTCGCCCCTAAAGCCCCCTAAAGCCTCCTGCGGATCGCGCCGCACCCGCACAACAGACAGGAGGTCGAGGTTTCAGCCGAACGCGCCGCCGCCCGCTAAAGCGTCGACTTCCGGTCGCGTCGCCCCGGTCACCGGAGGTTGAGACCGCGTGGTACAAAATAGATCGTGCTCGCGCGCTGGACCGGACACTGGTGGCGAATTCTCCTCACCGCGGAGTCTGGAAAAAACATATCTCACGCCAAGTCGCCAAGCACGCCAAGAAGAGCGCAATGCTGCGGTGACCCCAGTCACTCCGCGAGCGCCTCCGGTTTCGCTATCGCCTTGAAGACCCTTGGCGCCTTGGCGCCTTGGCGTGAGACTTTCCGGGTCTGAGCCAAGCCGGTGCGGCGGCTGCGCCCGCGCGGGCGCAATTCGCCACCAGTGTCTGGACCGCATCGGGTCAGCCAGCCATACCCGCCAGTTCCGCCGCGAGCCCTCCAAGCCCAATCGCCTCGATGCCTTGGCCCTTCGGATAGCGCTCATCCCCGGAGTAGACCAGAAAAGCGCATTCCGGATGGAGGTCGTCCAAGGCTTGGCGCAGACTCGGCTCGACTTGCGGGGCCAGGCCGCGCTTGATCTCGATGGCCCAGAGCCGGTTGCCCGGCAGTTCCAATACCAGATCGACCTCGACGCCGGTGGCGGTCCGATAGAAACTCGCCTGGGTGCGCTCGGGGGCGGCGCGCAAGAGCGTCTCGATGACGAATCCTTCCCAACTCGCCCCGGCCACCGGGTGCCCCAGCAGATCGTCCAGATCGTCCAGCCGCAGCAGAGTGTGGACCAGGCCGCTGTCGCGCACATAGACTTTGGGCGACTTGACCAGACGCTTGCGCACGTTGGCAAAATAGGGCGGCAGGCGACGGACCAGCAGCAGGTCGACCATCAGGTCCAGATAACGGGCGACGGTCTTTCCATCGACGGCAAGTGCCCGCGCCAGTTCCGCGGCATTGTGCAGTCCGCCCTGGGCGTGGGCGAGCATGGTCCAGAAGCGGCGGAGTGTCTCGGCCGGGATGCGCGGCCCAAGCTGGGGGATGTCCCGCTCCAGATAGGTCCGAATGAACCCCTCGCGCCAGGTCACACTGTCGCCGTCGGTCGCGGCGAGGAAACTGCGCGGGAAGCCGCCGCGCGTCCACAGCCGCGTTTGGTCCGGTGGATCGATCTCCAACAGGTCGAAGGGGGCCAATTCCAAATAGGCGATGCGTCCGGCGAGGCTTTCGCTCGATTGTTGCAGCAGGTCCAGCGAGGCGGACCCGAGCAGCAGAAACTGGCCGGCCGGTTCGCCCGCCAGGACGCGCTCGTCGATGAGTCCCCGCAGCACCTGGAAGAGCCGCGGGGCGCGCTGCACCTCGTCAATGATCGTGAGCCGGCCGTGGCGGGCGCCCAGATAGCCGCGTGCATCTGAGAGTTTTTCAAGGTCCGCCGGGTTTTCCAGGTCCAGGTACAGCGCGCCTGCGGCAGCCGGACAGGTGCGGGCCAGCGTGGTCTTGCCCACCTGGCGTGGGCCGAGCAGTGCAACGGCCGGGAACTGGCGGAGGCGGCGTTCCAGGAGGGGCTGGATTTGGCGGGTGATCATGGTTGCAATTGTGGCGTGGCGTGCCGGATTTGCAACCCTGTATGTCGTGCCGCGACCCTGTGGGAGCGGCGTCCCGCCGCGATGGGGCTGGGCGTATCACCGCAGTGTTCAAGGTCACCGCGGCACCGCATCGCGGCGGGACGCCGCTCCCACGGGAACAGGCATCGTCCGGGGTGGCTGATGTTCGTTCTATGGCTGTAGCCGTACGTCTAGGTGCCGCCCGCTAAAGCGTCGGCCTCCTTGCGTCACAGCGGTAGTCTGACGGCGGTCAACCGTGGCGAAAAGCCCGCCACGTGGGCGGGCTTCTGCACGGCGGAGCAGCGGATGCCTCAGGCGAGTTCGTCAGCGCCGATGAGCTGCATCAGGCCGAAGCTCTTGACGAAGGGGTTGGCCATGCGCGGGTCCTTGAGCATGCCCTTGTAGTCGCCGACTTTGAACTTGAGTTTGCCGGTGGCGAAGGCGATGCCCATGCCGGCCATGCCGATGCCGTTCTCGACCCACTTGAGCCAGTCCTTGAGATCGGCGCGCATGTCCCAGTTGGCTTCCGGGTCGCCCGCGGTCCAGGCACCGGCACGCACGCAGATGCCTTTTTCGACCACGAAGATGCCGCGGGGATTGTCTTCATTCTTGAAGCCACAGTAGATCACGGAGTCGAAGCCGATCTCGGCCAGCTTCTCGCACACTTCGGGTTCGTTGTTCCAGGCGTCCTTGAGCTCGTTCATCCAGTCGGCGGAAAAGAGTTGGGCCATCGAAGTTGTCCTCCAGGTTAGGGTCGGGGCCGCCGGGACAGGGTTTGACCCGACGGGTTAGGCAGCGCGTGGGGGAGTGCGCGGAACGGCGTCCGCGGGGCTCGCGAATTCTAGCAGGATGGGGGCAAAAGGGTATCGAGCAAGAGGTTATTCCGGGTCGCCATCAGTTGGTCGTTGCCGCCTTGCTGTCCGAGGCGATCTCGGTCTTCGACTTGGTGTCCGGACTGATCTTGATCCGCTTCTCGATGCGGCCGCCGCAGTTGGTGAAGCAGTCCTCGTATTGCCGGTCACAAATGGTCATATCCGCCCCCAGGCAGGTTTCCGGCGGCCGGCAGTTTCCGCCCCCGCCGCCGCGGCACAGGTCGTAGTCTTCCTTGGCCTGGGCGTGCCAGTCCTGGCAGGCGCGCTCGCGGGTCTCCTGACGCTGGCGGCACTGGGTCTTGAGCAACTCGCACCGGTTTTGACAGGATTGACCCGGCGACGCGTCGGGCTCGATCAACCGTTTTTCGTAGAGCCCCTGAGTGCAACCGACCATGAGCGCGAGCAGCGCGACCGGCCCGATGAGGCGAGCCTTGAGATACAGGGCGCGAACGGTGTGCGGCAGGGTCATCAGGGGTCTCCGTGTCTGTGTCGATCGCTGGGCCGCGACTTTACCATAGTCGGGGCCGGCGCCTGCCGTCGTGCTGCACCGGGTCAGCAATTCCAAATTTGGGCGGCACCGCGCGACCTCTGGTGGATGCGGCGCGCGCGACCGCCGTGCCGAGTCCCCGAGACCGAGCGGCGCGCCTTATCCACCCTACAACGGAGCCGGTTTCGTAGGGTGGATAAGCGCAGCGCATCCACCATCGGCCTCGCTGCCGACACGCTGTTGGCGGCGGCCACCCAAATTTGGAACTGCTGGCACCGGGTCGTTCGTGGCGCCACGTGGAAAGACCACCAGGTGCGTGGCCTCCAGGCGGATACCGATGTTGTCGCCGATGGCGTGCTGGTGGTGACTGGGGACCAGGCTCAGGCATTGGGTCCCGCTCTCCAGGCGTAGTGTGTAGAGGTATTCGGCGCCGCGGAAGGCGCGGGCGACGACGGTGGCGCGGCGCGGGCTGGACTCGTCGTAGATCAGGTCATCGGGGCGGATCAGGACTTCGGCCGCATCACCGGCTTGCAGCCCGTGGGCGTGCGCCCCGGCCACCCGCCCGAGTTCGGTCCGCACCCGCAGCGCATCGACAACCTCACCGGGGAGTATGACCCCTTGACCGATGAAGTCCGCGACGAAGCGGTTAGTCGGCTCGTGGTAAAGGTCGAAGCCGGTCCCCCATTGATGGATCTGGCCATTACCAAGGACGCCGATCTGATCGGCCATGGCGAAGGCCTCGAACTGGTCGTGGGTGACCAGGACCGCGGTGACCCCGTCACGCCGCAGCACCTCGCCCACCTCGCGCGCCAGTTGTTCGCGTAAGTCCGCGTCCATGCTCGAGAAGGGCTCGTCCAGCAGCAGGATGTCCGGGCGCGGGGCCATGGCGCGGGCCAGGGCCACCCGCTGCTGCATCCCGCCCGAGAGCTGGTGGGGATACTGCTGGGCGGCCTGTTGCATGCCGACCAGCTCCAACAGTGCGTCGACCCGCTCGGCGCGCGCCCGCCGGGGCAGGGCACGCAGGCCGAAGCCGACGTTGCGCGCCACCGTGAGGTGCGGGAACAGCGCGAAGTCCTGGAACACCATGCCGATGCGGCGCGCCTCCGGAGCCAGGGTGCGGTCCGGCCCCGAGACCTCCCGGCCGCGGATCAGGATGGCGCCGCGGGTCACCGGCTCGAAACCGGCGATGGCCCGCAGCACCGTGGTCTTGCCGCAGCCGCTGGGGCCGAGCAGGCAGCCGATGGCGCCGGCCTCCAGTTCGAATGACACCGCGCGCACAATCTCGCGCCCGCCATAGGCGACGGTCACGTCGCGGACTTCAAGTTGAATGGGCATCGCGGGACCGGGTGATGGAGCGGCTCAGGAGGATGACCGGAATCAGCCCGGCCAGGACGATGGTCAGCGCGGCCGGGGCCGAATCGGCCAGCCGCTCGTCGCTTGCGAGTTCGAAGGCGCGCACCGCCAGCGTGTTGAAATTGAAGGGCCGTAGGATCAGAGTCGCCGGCAGTTCCTTGAGCACATCAACGAACACCAGCAGCAGGGCGGTGATCAGACTGCCCTTGAGCATCGGCAGATGGACGCGCCGCAGCACCTGGCCGGGGCGCAGGGCCATGGAGCGGGCGACCTCGTCCATGGAGGGCCGGATCTTGCCGAGCCCGGCTTCGACCGTCTGCAGCGCCACCGCCAGGAAGCGCACCAGATAGGCGAACAGCAGCGCGGCCAGGGTGCCGCTCAGCAGCAGCCCGGTGGACACCTGGAAGGTGGCACGCAGCCAGGCATCCAGGGTGTTGTCGAGCCAGGCGAAAGGGATGATCACGCCGATGGCGATCACGGTGCCGGGAACCGCATAACCCAGCCCCGCGAGCCGCACGGCCGTGCGCACCGGCGGTGACGGATGCAGCCGTTTGCCGTAGGCGAGCAGCACGGCGAAGACCAGTGCGGCCAATGCGGCCACCGCCGCCAATCCCAGGCTGTGGAGGACCAGACTCAGGAATTGCGTGTCATAGACGGTATGGGCGATGGTCGCCGCCCAGGCCGCGAGTTGTCCCGCGGGGATCAGGAAGCCGAACAGCAGGGGCAGGGTCGAAAAGGCGACGGCCGCCGCCGCCCGCCAGCCGCGCAGGCGGTGGCGGCGGATCGCCTGGTGACGCTGACTCGTCTGGTGATACCGTGAATGGCGGCGTGAGCTGTGCTCCAACGCGATCAGCACCAGCACGAAGCTCAGCAGCAGGGCCGAGAGCTGGGCCGCGCCGGCCGGGTCGCCCAGCCCGTACCAGGTGCGGAAGATCCCGGTGGTAAAGGTCTGAACACCGAAATACTGCACGGTGCCGTAATCCGCCAGGGTCTCCATCAGGGCCAGTGACAGGCCGGCCGCAATCGCCGGCCGGGCCAGCGGCAGCGCGACGCGCCAAAAGGTCTGCCAGGGACCGTTGCCCAGGGTGCGGCTGACATCGAGCACGCACAGCGACTGACTCAGAAAGGCCGCCCGCGTGAGCAGATACACATAGGGATAGAGGACCAGCGACAGCATCAGCGCCGCCCCGCCCAAGGAGCGCACCTCCGGGAACCAATAGTCCCCGTGGCCCCAGCCGGTGAGGCCCCGCAGGCTGGTCTGCACCGGTCCGGCGAAATCGAGCATCCCCGTATAGGTGTAGGCGATGATGTAGGCCGGCATCGCCATCGGCAGCAGCAAGGCCCACTCGAAGATCCCGCGGCCGGGGAACTGGCACATGCTGGTGAGCCAGGCGGTGCCGACCCCGCCGATCAGGGTGCCGACCGTGACCCCCAGCATCAACAGCAGCGAGTTGGTCACATAGTCCGGCAGGACCGTGGCCGCCAGATGGCGCCAGGTGTCGCCAGCGGGGACGAACACAAAGCCGGCGATCACCAGCACCGGCAGCGCCAGCACCAAGGCGACGCTGACGATGCCGGCGGACCAGAGCCGCGAGGCGGAGTTGTTATTCAAACGGTGTCTTCGGCTATTTCCAGCCCGCCCGGTCCATCAACTTGACCGCCGGGGCATTGAGTTCGCCCAGCCGCGCCAGGTTCAGGGTGTCGGCTTTGAATGGACCCCAGGCGGTCAGGGTGGCGCTGACGGCCACGCCATCACGCACCGGGTACTCGCCGTTTTCCTGCGCATACCACTGCTGGGACTCGGGGCTCGCCAGAAATTCCACCAATTGGACCGCCGCGTTCTTGTGCTTGGCGGCAGCGGTCAGCGCCGCCCCGCTGACGTTGACATGGGTGCCGCGCCCGGTCTGATTGGGCCAGAAGACCGCCATGGACTCAGCGGCAGTGCGTTCGGCCGGGTCCTTGCTGGTCATCATCCCGGCCAGGTAATAGGTGTTAGCGACGGCGATGTCGCACTCACCGGCGGCCGCGGCCTTGATCTGATCCCGATCCCCGCCCTTGGGCGGACGTGCGAGATTGACGACCAGCCCCCGCGCCCAGGTCTCGGTCGCCGCTTCCCCGTTCGCGGCGATCAGCGAGGCGACCAGCGACTGGTTGTAGATGTTGTCGGACGAGCGGATACAGATGCGCCCCTTGAAGTCCGGGCCGGCCAGCGCCTCATAGGTGGAAAGGGTCGCCGGGTCGACCTTGCCCTTGACGTACAGAATCGGGCGGGCGCGCATCGTGAGTCCCACCCAATGGCCCTCCGGGTCGCGGAAGACGGCCGGAATCGCCGTGCTCAGGGCATCCGAGACCAGCGGCTGGGTTACCCCGGCCGCCTTAGCGCGGTACAGGTTGCCCGCATCCGTGGTGACCAGCAGATCGGCGGGTGAGTTGGCTCCTTCGCTTTTGAGTCGCTGGAGCAGCGCATCCTCCTTGCCGGTGACCAGATTGACCGCAATCCCGGTCTGGGCGGTGAAGCGATCCAGCAGCGGCTTGATCAGCTCCTCTTTGCGCGACGAGTAGACGTTGACTTCATCGGCGGCGACGGCGGGCAGGCCCAGGATCAAAGCCGCGGCAACGACAAAGGTACGAAAGATAGCATTCACAGGGTTGCACTCCTTGAGCGGGAATAGGTTTCAGGCCAAGGGGCGTCACGCGACGGTGAGCGCACACCGGTATCGGATATTAATGAGAACTGTTATTATTATCAAGTCTGACGTTGCGGAGACCAACCGTTGGCACTGGATGCCGGTATCCTGCCGGAGTGACGGCGGCGGTGATGTCCCCGAAATTTCAGGTGGAATAGGGGCTGGATCGGCGGGTGATGCCTTGCCCGATCGCGTCTGCGTCTGAACAGTTGACGCCATTGGCGGACGCGTTGATAAAACTGCCACTGAGGTTGAGCGGCCCGGCGCGGACCGCGTTGCGCTTGTCCACCCGATGTTGCATGCCCGGAGCCGTGACCAAGGCCCGCACCGTCTATCGCCCCTTGACCAACGCACTCGCCCAAGTCTTCACCTGATCGTAAACGACGCCGCGCTGACTGAGTAGGACGAAGGGCTCACCGGGTGCATCAAGATCCATGTACTCGAACTTGGCGACGAGTCCGTCGGACGAACTGACCTTGCGGTCCAGGCCAGGCCCGCGTACTAAAGCTGACCATTTCTTGGTGAGCCGATTGATCGAGACAATAACAGCCGGTTGGTAACCGCTCTTCGAGACGAAGCGGAATGCCGATCGGGTCGTAGTCCAGGTTCCGGTTTCGGAGTTGCAGGGGATCTCGAGAAAATTCAGCGTCAGCCGTCCGGCACTGATCGCAGAAGGTTGGTCGGAGAAGCTCGCGCCGCTGACGAGCACGCTGGTAACGGCGGCGGGTAGCGAGTTATTCACGGTCAGCGAGATGCTGTCTAAGCCCTTGTCCGGAATTGGGCTGTGCCGCGGGGCGAAGATCGTATCCATGATCACCCAGCTATAGATAAAGGGAATCGGGTCCGGGTTCCCATCGAATTGTGCACTGTAGTCGATATTCATCGCCAGACGGAAGGTCACATCCGGCCGCCGGTTATCCACTGTGCCATGGGTATTCAGTATGGTCCAGTAGTGCTTGGCCGGATCGGCGTCTTCGTCGTTGTACCCGACGAGTACCGTCCAGTGCCCACAGCCCCCTTTGTCCCAGGTATGGCCCTTCGCATAATCCAAGCTGATGATCGTGTCGGCAGGCTCCTTCTCCCAAAACGCGTCGAATCGATCCCAGTCGGCGGTTGTCGGCAGGAAGAACAGCAGGCCGACCGGATGGCCGGCATCAAGGACGCTTTTCAGGTTTTTGATCGCGTCCTTCTGGAGGACGCGCCACGTGCGTACCTGCGAATTCTTGATGCGCGAGATGGGGAATGACCTATCGCCGGATGCGCTCCACGGGGTTCCTGAGGCAATCGCCGATGGGCGGACCTCACCGACAGCGAACTCCGTGTCCCAGGCCGCGCCGGTATTGGTATAAGGAATGGCATACCCGATCATATCGTAGAAG
>Ga0247840_10002820_pt1 | contig 30302 bp, 25 predicted proteins | sample LaCruzMarch2015__FD_192404 | JGI IMG/M metagenome (GOLD analysis project Ga0247840, IMG submission 192404) | Freshwater microbial communities from meromictic Lake La Cruz, Castile-La Mancha, Spain - LaCruzMarch2015_17m | ecosystem: Environmental > Aquatic > Freshwater > Lake | place: Spain...
CCATGCGGGGCCCGGTCGCCTGCCGCCAGGCCGCGGCGCACGATGGCGCCGCCGCCAACCAGGACGACCAACCCAAAATGATCGACACACCACCGCGACCGGTCCTCTTCTACGACGGCGGCTGCCCCCTGTGCCGGCGCGAGATCGCCCATTACCGCAAACTCGACCGGGACGGCGCGGTGGAGTGGGTAGACCTGCTGGCCGCGCCGGAGCGCCTGCGTCAGGTCGGACTCGACACCCGTCAGGCCATGGCCCGCCTGCATGTCATCGATGTCGATGGCCGCCTGATCAGCGGCGTGGCCGGGTTCGTCGCGATCTGGCGGCGACTCCCCTACTATCGGCACCTGGCCCGGGTCGTGACCGGCCTGGGGCTGCTGCACCCACTGGACTGGGCCTACAGCCGCTTCGCCGCCCGGCGTTTTCGCAGCCGCTGCAAGGCGGGCGTCTGCGGGGTCGGTTGAGGGCACCCGGCGCCCGGTCATCCGGAGCAGTTCTGACGCAGAGGCGCAGAGACGTTGCCCCGCGAGGTCGCCTCCGGACTTTCACGGTCAATCGGGGAATTGCTCTCACAAAGACACAAAGACACAAAGAAAAACAGATCACTGGAGGTGTTGGGCCGATCGCCGCCCAGGAGACCTCGTCGACCGACATATCGCTTTGAAGTTTCTCGTTCCCACGCTCCGCGTGGGAATGCCGGGCGGGCGCTCCGCGTCCGGTCTTGGCGCTGGACGCGGAGCGCCCGCACTTGCTCCCACGCAGGAGGGTGGGAGCCAGAATGGCTTAACTTAATGGCATTGAGGGCCTTGCCCTGGGCTGGTCTGTCGCACCCCTTCGGGGCTTGGACGGCGCCGGGCAGGGACCCGATTCGCAATCGGTTGTGGACCGGGGGTCAGGCCCCCGACGGGTCCGGCCGCCGGTCAACGCGCCCCTGGTCGATCTCCTGCCCAAGCATCCGCCCCGGCTCCTGCGCCAGCACCAGGTCCCGCCACAGGGGCACCTGCCAGCGATAACCGTCCCCGTCGCGCCCCACCAGGAAGGCCAGTTCCAGCCGGGTCAGTGACTCCTTGATCGACTCCGGCGCGATTTGGAGCCCGCCGAGCAGGTCGAGCACATCGGCAAGCCGGAACCGCTCCCGCCCGATCAGCCCGTAGACGATCACCCGGTCCAACCGCGCCGCCGTCGGGTCCGCGGTCAGCTCCCCCCAACCCTCCAGCGCGCTGCGCAGCGACCGGCTGGTGAGCGCCCGTTCCAGGTCCGCCTCGGCCGGTACCCGCTGTTCGAGCCCGAGCCCCTGGAGCATCTGGTCGCAGAGGATGGCGATCAGATTGGCCCGCCCGCCGGTCCGCCCCAGGATGCGCTCCACCATCCCAGGGTCGGCATAGGTCAGCCCCAGGGCCGCCATCGGCTTGGTCACCAGGTCCCGGCACGCCTCCGGCTCCAGCGCGCCGATCTGGATGACTTCAGCGAAGTTCTTGATCGGCGACTGATAGTCGAAGCTGGCGGAGCGGTACAGGCTCCAGAACCCGGCCAGGATGAAATGGCAGCGGCCCTCGTCGCTCAGCGACCGGAAGCCGTTGAGACAGGCATAGCCGCGGGCGGCGTCCGCGGCGACGAAGGCGTCCGCCTCGTCCAGCAGCAGCACCCGCCGGGTGCCGGGCGGCACCTGCGCCAACTGCCGCAGCAGGTCCGGCAGGGCCGTCGCCGTCGGCAGCCCCAGGGCGGCGGCGAGCCGGGACTCGATGCTCGCCAGGCCCACGGACAGATAGCGGCAGTCGATGCCCTTGCGCCCATCAAAGCGGCGTTGCAGGGCCAGCAGCAGGCTCGACTTGCCGAGCTGGCGCCCGCCCACCACCAGATAATTGGCCAGGTCCCCGCGGTTCAGGATGTCCGACAGGATACGGGTGCGGCCGAAGAATCCGGACTCCTTGCGCACGCCCAGGCTCGTCTGGTACGGCGAGATGCGCGCCACCTTCACATAGCGCGCGATCAGGCGGGCGAAGGCGTCCACCGGCTCCGCGGCCAGCAGCAGGGCGGAGAGCTCGCCGTCCTCCGGCGCCACCCACCAGGTCTCGGGGGAGCGGCAGCGGCGGCTGAGGTGCGCGCACTGGTCCGGGTCGCGCCCGAGCACGAGACAGGGCCGGTCGCCGCCGGTACCCAGCAGCGTCAGCACGTCCTGCGCCGGCCAGTCGGCGGGCGGGAAGGCGACCCGGCAGGCGCTCAGGTTCAGCGGAAAGCCGTCCCCGAGCGTCAGCTCGAATTGCGCCATGGCCCCGCCGTCCCCCAGCCCTTCAAGCCGCTGCCAACCCGCCCCCAGCCGCTCGGCCAACCAGCGCACCTGACCCTCCGGCGACTCGCCGCGGAACCGGATCGCCCGGTCCAGCCAGCGCCCCTGCACCCCGCCGACCGCGAGCACAGAGCCGAGCCGGCGCGTGCGCCGCAGCAGGGTGCGCGCCCGTTCCAACTGAGCGAGCCCGAGCCCCGCCAGGGCGGCCGGGTCCGCGGCCAGCCGACGGGTCAGCGGATGGGTGTATTGGCGCAGCGACCAGAGCAGCGCGGACAGGGTCAGGGCCAGCGCGGCGAGCCCGGCGTAGAGCTGCCAGGGCGGGGTGGGCAGACGGATCGGCCGGTCGGCGAAGGTCCAGTCGTGGGGCGGGTAGTAGCGCTCATCGACGACCAGATGTCTGATTATCCAGAGCGTTGGAGGCATTGCCTTCCGGGGTTGGCACTTCTGACCGTGCGTTGGTGTGGCGCTGAGCGCGCAGACTCAAAGCGCCAGGATGCCGCTACTTCGATGGGCCGGGTTTGCTGTATTCTGTGGCAATCGTCCTCAGACAGCCATCCCGGAAGCCGAGACATGTCACCGCTGACCCTACGCGCCGAGCACTTCCGGGTACTGGACCATCTTCTATGGTGCCCCGAGGGCCTGTGCCTGCTAGCTGGCGCCAACGGTACGGGCAAGACCACGATGCTCGACCTTCTCATGTTTCTTCGGAATTTCTTCGAGAGAGGCGCGGAGAACGCCTTCTCGAGCATCGACGGAAGCCATATTCGCAGCCGCGGGAGCGTCGACAATGAGCCCGTCCGCTTGGAGTTGGAGATCGGCGAGGCCAAGTGGGTACTAAGCCTTCCGGCAACGGAGAAAGGGATCGACGGGACTTATGGCGAGGCGTTGTTCCGTGGCGGCAAACCGGTCCTGCAGGCTGACATGCACGCCACCGACTGGTTATTGAGCGACGAGCGCGTACCGCGTGATCGGATACGCTGCTGCACGAGGGTATTCTGGGACCGTCACGACCCGAGCAACGAGCCGGACTGGATGCGGCCCTTGGTATCGATCCTCACCGGAATCCGTATCTATGGCTCTTTTTGGCTGAATCAGCTGCGGCGGCCGCCGGATGCCAACGACAGCCGAACATCGTTTCTGCACGGTACCGGTAATAATCTCTGGTCCGTGCTGAGCAACTGGAAAGCCGCGCCCTTCGTCTACCGCGGTCAGTACGAGTGGGTTATGACGGAGGCGCGCAAGGCATTTCCTGGTCTCGTCGGGGCCATCGAATTCGATCGGGGACAGCCCTATCTCTTTCCACCCGATGCGACGGACCCTGCTGACGGTTTGCCCCCGGAACGCGCGGCAGCGGGTGTACTGACGGGTCTCCTGCAATTAACAGCGATTGCGGGTGCACAGCCCGACTCGCTCGTCGCTTTCGACGAAATGGAAAACCACCTTCATCCACATGCGATTCGCTCGATTCTAAGTGCGCTTAGGCAGAAGGCAAACGAGCGCAATCTCACTGTCATCGTAACGACCCATTCTCCGGTGGTCATGAATGCCTTCAGACAAGACCCGGAGCAGGTTTATTTGTTGGAGCTTGGCGCATCTCCCACGCCAGTTGCACTGACCGATCTGCACGACGAGGGTTGGCTAGCGGCCTTTATGTTGGGAGACCTCTACGATCGGCTTGCAATCGCGGCACCTCGTATCGTCGCGAAGGTGAAATGAAAGTGCGCATCGCTATCCTGCCGACTGGCCGAATGGAATGGCAGGCACTGCCGACCGCCTTTAACCGACTGTTCCCGGGGCATATCTTTTACGGTCTGCCCACCACGGAAGAGATAGAGTCGAACAAAGATCTCGAGTTCCCTATACCGTCCTTCACGTCATGCGATGTCACGCTGCTTGCGGGTCGAACTGCTGCGCTCGATCCTCCTACCGCGGCGGATAAACTCATTCAGCGAGCAGTCGCCGAGGCGATAGGCGACCGCGGGCAAGAGCGTGCCCACCTGGTAGTAATCCTGGACGAGAAAGAAACCCGCACTTGATGGCAGCGACGGATCCCGAGTGTTTCATCACGGATGACATGGACTACGATGCCGATACCGGCGCAATCTGCTCCTGCTGGCATGCGTTATCCGAACGGAAGAAGCGAAAATGCTGTCCGGCCTGGCTCAAACCCGGCATCCATCGCCAGACTCATCCCAAGGCTTACCTCTCGTGGCTGTGCCGGGACAACGGTGAAAAGACTTGCAGCGGCTATGTCGAGACGAAGGGGGGCGTCGCTGCGTTGGCCGCGCTCGACTGGAATGTATTATTTCGGATCGACAGCCATTGTGGTTTTGCGAGGGCGATGGTTCATGACATCGCGCAAGCTCTGAACATGCCGTCCCCTTTCTTGGGTATCTGCTCGCCGCAGACGGACTTGAGCTGTGCGCCACCGAATCGGTTGCTGAGAAACGTTTAGGCGGCCAAGTCAATCGTCGCGGCAATGACAATATCCTTTGCCGCGCGATCGACGCCACAAGCCAAAGCTCGACGAGCATCATCGGAGCCGGCGCGAAACCATCCCTTGCGGACCGGGGCTTCGCGGGCGTTGGCTGTCAGCGGCGCACTCACTGTGCGCTGCGGGAACGCCCAGATGACTGACCAGCCAAGTCGTCGAAGGCCGAATCGATGATGTCCTCGCCATTCGCCATCAACGCGGACAGGTCCGCCGCAACGCTCCCGCCTCAGTCCCCGCTAGCCCGGCACCCAAACGCGGCGTCGGAGCAGGAGTCCAGGCCGCTGACCAGCAGGAACAGCCGCTCACCGGCGGCGAGCCAATCCTCCAGGCGGGACTCGAAGGCGCCGGCGTCCTGGGGCGGCGGCTGCATCCCGGCGCGCCGGCCCAGGGTGGCGAAGAATTCGGCCTCGGTGGCCTCCGGACCCTGGGGCGGGGCCAGGCGCAGCGCCCGCTCGGGACCGCAGCGTTGCCTCGCCCGCTCGTGCAGCGCCGCCAGTGACCCGTTGAGTTCCCGATCCTTCTGCGCGAGCAGGATCAGGGTCGGGTAGCTGTAGAGAAGCTCGAAGACCTCGTCCAGGAAGACGCTGTCGCTGGGCAGCGGCGGCGGGCCGGCCGCCGGGCCGTCGGCGGGAGCGGCCGTCGGGGCGGCGCCGGTCCCTGCCCCGGGCCGCCGGCCGGTGATGCCCCAGACCAGGCGCGCAAGGTCCTCGCCATCGAGGCCGCCACGCAGGTCCACCCAGGTGCGGTTAGCCAGGAACAGCGGCAGTTCCGGCCGCGCCGATGCCCCCGGCAGGACCACCGGGATGACCGGCCGGCCGTCATGCACCGCCAGCCGCAACGCGCCTTGCATCTCCTCGTCCTCCCAAGGCCCGATGCCGTCCGCGGCGACACAGACCGCGACGCTGCCGGCGCCCTTGATCCCCTGCTCCAACAGGTCCTGCCAGGGCAGCCCGGGGCGCAACTGCTCCTCGTCCAGCCAGCAGTGCACCCCCTGCCCCTCCAGGGCCAGTTTGAGCGCCCGCACGGCGGGCTTGTCCTTGCTGTTGTGGGAGAGGAAGCAATCGAAGCTGGGCATGGCCGGTTCCTTTGTCACCAGCCCCCGAATCGCCAGGCAAAGCCGATACCGGCGAGTACCACGAGGACGATGAGACCGCCCAGGACGCCGAGGATCAGGTTGATGCGCTGGAGCGCGGCGGAGCGCTCCAGTCTGACCTTGGCGAGAAACGCGTCCAGGCGCGCCTGCCCCCGTACCTCCGCGGCGGCGAGCTCCTGGATCAGGGCCTGGTGCAGTTCGCTCCTGAGCTCGGCCTGGAGGCGTTCGCGAAACGATTGGTTCTGTTCCTGCTGGCGCCGCTCACGCTGCTTGTGGGCCTCCAGGATGGCGGCGTTCTGGGCCTCGTGCTGCGCGCGACATTCAATCAGGAACCGGCAGTCGCCAAGGCCGCACGGCGCACCATCATCGGCCGCTTGCGGTGCCGTCGACGGCTCCGGTGTCGGCACCGGCGGCGGCGTCGCTATCCACTCCAGTTCGCTGACGGGCGGGGAGGATGGGGACTGCACGGCCATGGTCTGGCTCATGGTCTGGCTCATGGTCTGGCCGGCACCCGGGTGCTCGCCCTGCGGCACCGGACCGGCATTTGGCAGGGCCGCCGCCGCGCTGGCCGCGGTGCCGGGCTCCTGCATGCCCAGCAAGCGCCGGTTGCCGGGAATCGCCAGCCAGGCGCCCAGGTCCATCGATTGGATCTCGTAACCCTGATGCGTGTTGCCGGCCGTCGATCCGGATGAGTGGGCACTCCAGTCCTCGCCGGCGCCGACGTGCGCGAGTTGCTTCACCAGGTGAGCGACGCGCCGCTCAAGAAGTCCAAGGGGGATGACCTGGGCGGCGCCGAAGGTCGCGGCGCGTTTGCCGTAGTGCTCGCCCGCGGCGTCCATGACCACGAAGACAGGGACGCCCGGGACGCGTTGGCGCAGCAACACGAGGCTGTCGAAGGTCTCCTCCGGCGCCGTGCTCAGCCACAGCACGATGGCCTGAAGGTCGTCGCCGGCCTGGCTGATCGCCGCTATACCGTCGCAGACCTGCACGCTCGCGCCGGCGGTGCTGAACAGGCTGCACACGAGTTGTCGCGCGGTGCGATCCTTGATGCTGACGGCGATGCGTACTGATGATTCGCTCATGGACCTGGGCTACTTGAGCTTGACCGGGACGGCCTCGGTGCCGAACTTCTTCAAGGTGGCGCGCGTGGACTCCATCGATTTCTTGCCGTCCAGATGCCCGGTCATGACCCGGTGCCAGACCTGTCCGTCCTTGAAGGTGACCGTCTGGACCCGGGTGGAGATGCCGCGCAGCGCGAGCTTGGCCTTCATGGCGTCGGCCTCCTTGGCGGTCTTGAAGGACCCCACCTGGAGGACGTAAATGCCGGCGGCCTCGGCCTTGGCCTTGGCGTCTGCCTTGGCCTTGGCGTCCGCCTTGGCCTTCGCATCCGCCTTGGCCTTGGCGTCCGCCTCGGCCTTGGCGTCGGCGGGATCGGCCGGGGTCACCGGTGCGGCATCAGGCGGCGGCGCCGCGGGCGGCTCCGGCGCGACGGGTTGCGGCGGCGGCGGCTCCGGCCGGGGCGCCGGCGGCGGCGGCGGCTTGCCGGTGTCCTTGGTGTCCACGACGGTCTCGCGCAGGATCTTCTCGAACTGGAAGCTGGGCTGCCGGGGGGCGGGTCGCTCGGTCTTGGGCAGCGCCGCCGCCACCGGGGGCGGCACCTGGCCGGGGGCCTGGGTCATCCAATAGAGCCCGACGCCGAAGCTGCCGAGGATGGCCCCGAACAGGAACCACCAGACGCAGGAACGGGGCCGGGCGCGCCGGGGGGTCGGCTTGGCGGCACCGCGCCTGGGGTCCAGGGCCATCTACATGGCCTCCGGGGCGGTGACACCCAGCAGTGCCAGCCCGTTGCGCAAGACCTGACGCACCGCCAGGATGAGCTTGATGCGGGCGTCGCGCAGGGCCGTGTCGTCCACCAGGAACTGGTGGGCGTTGTAGTAGGTGTGCAGGTCGTTGGCCAGTTCGCGCAGATAGGTGGCGACCAGGTGCGGCTCGTGGTTGGCGGCGGCGGTGTCGACCAGTTCCGGATAGCGGGCCAGGGTCCGCAACAGGGCCTGCTCATGGTCTTCGGTGAGCCGCTCCAGGTTGGCGGCACCGGGGCTCGGGTCCACCACCATCCCCTTGTCCGCCGCCTGGCGCAGCACACTGCACACCCGGGCATGGGCGTACTGACAGTAATAGACCGGGTTGTCCGCGGACTGACTCTTGGCGAGATCCAGGTCGAAGTCCAGGTGCTGCTCGCAGCGGCGCATGACATAGAAGAAGCGGGCGGCGTCGCGGCCGACCTCCTTGCGCAGTTCGCGCAGCGTCACGAACTGCCCGGAGCGGGTGGACATCTGGGCGCGCTCCCCGCCGCGGTAGAGGATGGCGAACTGCACCAGCAGGACGTCCAGGCGGTCGGCGTCGTCGCCCAGGGCCTGGAGCGCCGCCTTGACCCGCGGCACATACCCGTGGTGGTCGGCGCCCCAGATGTCGATGACCCGCTCGAAGCCGCGCTCCAACTTGTCCATGTGATAGGCGATGTCGGAGGCGAAATAGGTACCCTGCCCGTTCTCGCGGACCAGCACCCGGTCCTTCTCGTCGCCGAAGGCGCTGGAGCGGAACCACTGGGCCCCGCCCTGCTCATAGACGTGCCCGGCCTCGCGCAGGCGCTCCAGCGCCCGATTGACGGCGCCCCGCTCGGCGAGCGAGCGCTCCGAGAACCACTCCTGATACTCGACCCCGAACTCGGCCAGGTCGGTGCGGATGTCGTCCAGGATCGTATTGAGCGCCAGCTCGAAGCAGTAGCGGTAGCGGTTGTCCCCCAGGAGGCGCTTGGCGGCGCTGATGAGTGCGTCGATGTGGTCCTCCTTGTCGCCCCCGTCCTGGCCCTCGCACTCGTCGGCCGGGACCCCGGCGAAGACCAGGGCGGTGTCCGTCCGGTAGTCATCGGCGTGTTCCCGGTGCAGGGTGGCGGCGATGTCCCAGACATAGTCGCCCTTGTAGCCGTTGCTCGGAAACTCGATCGCCTCGCCGCACAGCTCCAGATAGCGCAGCCACACGGACGTGGCCAGGATGTCCATCTGGCGGCCGGCGTCGTTGACATAATATTCCCGATGGACCTCGTAGCCGACCGCCGCCAGCAGGTCCGCCACCGCCGCACCGTAGGCCGCGCCGCGTCCGTGGCCCACATGCAGGGGGCCGGTGGGATTGGCGGAGACGAACTCGACCTGGACCCGCCGCCCGGCCCCGCGGCGGGAGCGTCCGTAGTCGTGCCCGGCGCTCAGGATGGCCGGCACCACGCTGCGGTAGGCGTCCGCGGCGAGAAAGAAGTTGATGAAGCCGGGGCCGGCGATCTCCACCCGCGCGACCAGGGGCGAGGCCGGCAGGGCGGCCACCAGGCGCTCCGCGACCTCCCGGGGACGGGCGCGGGCCGGCTTGGCCAACAGCAGGGCCAGGTTGGTGGCAAAGTCACCGTGGGCCTGGTCCCGGGTACGCTCGACCTGGGGTTCCGGTAGTGTGATCGCGTCCCAGGCGCCGTCCGCGGTCAGGTGCGCCAGGCCGGCGCGCAGGAGGTCGGTAATCTGTTGCTTCATTAGTGTCGTTCGGTCGGGTCGGGAAAGGGGCTTCGACCAGGGTTGCGCCCAGGTCACGCAGCGCGCCGGATCATGAACAGCACGGACCCTGCGCCCACCCATCGGTGAAACCGACGGGCAGCACAGTCGGCTGCCCAGGTGCACTGGTCAGAGCAACGATCGAGGGCCGGAAAAGACAGGCGCGCAGGGCACCTCGGGACCCGCGGCGCAATACGCCAAGGATACCCGAATCCGGTCCTTACATCATGTCCTGGGGGTCCACGTCGAGTGACCAGCGCAGCCCCCGGGTGCGCGGCAGCGTCCACAGACGGCCGACCCAAGACGCGAGAAAGCGCTGCAACCCGGGCCGGTCCGGACCCTCCAGCAGGAGTTGGGCGCGATAGCGCCCGGCGCGCCGCTCCATGGGCGCCGGGACCGGGCTCGACACCGCCACCCGGGTGCCGACCAGTTCGCCTTGCAGGGTCAGGGCCAGGGCGCGCCCCTGGCGCAGGAAATCCATGGGGACCGCGGCGTCGGGGGCATCGGCGCGCAGGAGCGCGAGGTGGGCGAAGGGCGGCAGTTGGGCCGCCTCCCGCTCGGCCAGGGCCAGTTCGGCGAAGCCGGGGTAACCGCCCGTGATCAGGGAGCGCAGCAGGGGGTGCTCGGGGTGCCTGGTCTGGAGCACGACCCGGCCGGGGCGCTGCGCCCGCCCGGCGCGCCCGGCGACCTGGACGATGAGCTGGGCCGTGCGCTCCGGGGCGCGAAAGTCCGCGGCATAGAGCGAGTGGTCGAGGTCGAGGATGCCGACCAGGGTCACCCCGGGAAAGTCGTGCCCCTTGGCGAGCATCTGGGTGCCGAGCAGGATCTGGATCTCCCCGCTGCGACTCGCCGCGAGCAGCCGGTCCAACTCCCCCTTGCGGCGGGTACTGTCGCGATCGATGCGCGCCAGGTTGACCGCGGGAAAGACCGCGCGCAGTTCCTCCTCCAGGCGCTCGGTCCCCAGGCCCAGGCCGCGCAGGTCGGTGCCCCGGCAGTCCGGGCAGGTGCCCGGGGTGGCCTGGAACCAGCCGCAGTGGTGACACCAGAGGCGGCGCAGCCGCAGGTGCAGGGTGAGGCGCGCATCGCAATGGGGACAGGCACCCACCCAGCCGCAGTCGTGGCAGGTCAGCACCGGGGCATAGCCGCGGCGGTTCAGAAACAGCAGGACCTGATTGCCGGCCCCGGTCTGGGTCGCGACCTGGTCGCGCAGCGCCGGGGAGAGGCCGGCGCTCATGGGCTGGCCGCGGATGTCCAGGAGCGCGATGGTGGGCGCCCGCGCACCCCCGGCGCGTTCGCTCAGGTGCAGCCGCCGGTAGCGCCCGGCGCGGGCGTTGTAGAGGGTCTCCAGGGACGGGGTGGCGGAGCCCAGGACGACCGGACAGCCCGCCTGCTGGGCGCGGCGCACCGCGAGATCCCGCGCCGAGTAGCGGAACCCCTCCTGCTGCTTGAGGGAGGCGTCGTGCTCCTCGTCCACCACGATCAGCCCCAGGCGCGGCAGGGGCACGAAACAGGCCGAGCGGGTGCCGAGCACCAGGGTCGCACGCCCGGCGGCGGCGCTGTGCCAGGCGCGCTCGCGCTCGGTCTCCGGCAGGGCCGAGTGCAGCACCGCGTGGGGTCCGGGCAGCCGCTGCGCCAGGCGGTCGCGCAGTTGCGGCGTGAGACCGATCTCCGGCACCAGCACCAGGGCCTGGCGCCCGGCCGCGATCACGCGCTCGATCAGGCGGATATAGACCTCGGTCTTGCCGCTGCCGGTCACCCCGTCGAGGACGAAGGGGGCGAAACCGCCAAGGGCCGCCGCGACCGCCGCGACCGCGCGGGTCTGCTCGGCATTGAGGAGCGGCCCCACCGCGACCGGGACGACCACGGTCGCATCCGGGGCGCCGACCGGCGCCGGCGGCGCGGCCCCCGCCGCGACCCGGCAGGGTTCGATCAGGCCCCGCTCACGCAGGGCCTTGAGCGGCCCGGCGCAGGGGCCGAGCAGGGCCTTCAGGTGCAGCGTCGCCAGCCCCTCCGGGGCGGCCCGCAGCGTCTCCAGGAGGCGGCGCTGACCCGCCGCCCGCCCCAGGTCGGCCAGCGCCAGGGCGCCCCCGGCGGCGGTCGCGCGCAGCCCCGGGAGGCCGCTCCCCAGGCGCGCGTCCGGGCCGCGCAGGCGCACCGGCAGGGCGCTGAACAGGGCCTCGCCCAGGGGCGAGCGATAGTAGTCGGCGGCCCAGCGGATGAGCCGCAGGTCGTCGGGACCGAGCACCGGGGTCGCGTCGAGCACGGCAAGGGCGGGCTTCAAGCGCTCCGGCGCCTGGTCGGACTGCCCGGCGGTCTCCACCAGGAGCCCGACCCGCTGCCCGCGCCCGAAGGGCACCAGGAGACGCACGCCGGGGATCAGCGGCATCAAGTCCGCGTCCGGCGGGGGCAGATAGTCGAAGAGTCCGGCCAGGGGGGCCGCTACCGCAACGCGCAAGATGGTGGGACGGTTCGGGATGGGCGCAGACTCCGGTGGCGGTGCCCCGGGCCGGGCTGGGCACCGGCGCGGGGATGGGTGTGGCCGCAATAGGCGGCGACTGCCCCAGGGGGGCCGTTCGTGCCGATGCAGCGGTCCCTAACGGTTGCCACCCTGGGGCTTGCGGCACGATCGGCCCCACTTAGGCCGTGTTCCTGCCGCGGACTTAACCAAGAGGCCGCAACCGGCTGTCAGCCTTGGCGAAAGGAGATCTGTTCACAATCCCTGTGGATAACTCTGTGGACAGCCCCTGAGGCATGGTCGCAATGAGGCGCCGTTGTTACGGTACCGTTTAATCAGCTACGGATTGACCGTTTTTCGAGACTCTTGTTTTATCGCATTTTTCCGATTTCCATGGAGCACTGATAGACGGTTGCGGGACAGTAAGTCCCGAGCCGCGAGGGCGCGGCCGGATTGTGGACTGCTTGGCCGCGGCAGCGCCCCACCGAGCGGCAGGGACCCGGATCGAGGCCGCGCCGCACCCCAGGCGAGCGATGCGCCGGAACGGGTCCGGGACTGCCGGCGAGGTACACAAGAGACCCCGCGGCCGCCAAGGCAGGTGCCCTACACCCTTGCGCCCCCGTGCTCAATGTGTATCATGCCGTCAACTTGCGAGCCCGAGCGCTATGTTGCCACTGAACCAACAGGTACTGCGAACGGATTTGGCGGGTATGCCGCTCGAGTGGGTGGACTACCGTACCGCCGCCCGCCTGTATTTCCTCGATCAGGTCGCCTACGACTGTGGCGATACGCTGTTTCAGTTGCGCGGCGGCATCAATGTCGCCACCCGGCGCCGCAGCCGGCTACGCATCCATTCCATCATCGCCACGCTGGGACTGCACCGGGCCCTGAACCGGCTTCAGGACCACTATGTGCCGCCGTTGTGCAATCGCACCCTGTTCCAGCGCGACGACCACATCTGCCTGTACTGCGGCGGCCGCTTCCCCAGTCGGCAACTCTCCCGCGACCATGTGCGCCCTTCCAGCCTGGGGGGGCGCGACCACTGGACCAACCTGGTCACCGCCTGCGTGCGCTGCAACAATTACAAGGCCGGCCGCACCCCGGAGGCGGCGGGGATGGAACTGCTGGCGGTGCCCTTCACGCCGACCCATGCCGAGTATGTCTATCTGATGGGCCGCGGCGTCCTGGCCGACCAGATGGAGTTTCTGCGCGCCCACTTCCCCCGCAGCAGTCCCCTGCGCGAGCGCACCGCCGCTAGACCCGGGGCCTGAAGCACCTGGCCCCTAGGGCCGCCCGCCCCCGCCCGACACCGCCCCCGCGCACGCCTGTCGTCGTCCGGGGCGGCTGATGTTCCTTCCCGTATCCGTTGGCCGGACCAAAGGCCGCGCCGCCGCCGAGTCGAGCGGCTTGAAGCCGCGGCCACCGGTCGCCGGGCGGGCGCACGCAACGAGGATCACGACCGCGCCCCTTGCTCCAACCCCGTGAAAAGTGTGCGTCACCGATCCCGCAAGAGGGCGTCCGCGTCGATGTTATCTCGCTGACTTACCGATATTAATCCGCATCGGCACGCGGCTGACTGCCATTGCGGGAACGACACGGTGAAATGAATTTCAACGCCGCGCCGATTTTGAGTTGAACCGAAATGCGGATCTAAGCTAATCTTCATATGAGAAGAAGGAGCCCGGCAATGGTGCAATGCAGCAAAGGACCGGAATGATGCAATGCAGCAAAGCCGTAGCGGATGGTGCAATGCAGCAAAGCGCCCGCCACGGTGCAATGATGGTGCAATGCAACAATCCGCCTGGTCAGGCACGCGAATCTCGGCTGCGCGAGGGGCCCAGTGTCGCGCGAAGGCCTCGGGGCACGGTTGCCGGGGCGCAGCGGCCACGGGGCTTCACTGAAGGTCCTGTCCTTTTCGGTGGTAACCGCCAATCAATAACGACGAGGATGACTCATGCATACCCTAGATGGCTACCGCAGCACCCATTCGGACCTGCGGCAAATGCTCGACGACCTGCGCTCACTCCTGACCACGGAGCAGTTGCGGATACGCCCCAATGCCAAGACGGCGTATGAGTTGTTGTGCGATCTGGGTGAGCGGGTGCGGCGCCACCTGGCCGAAGAGGATCGCAGTCTGTACCCCAGCCTGCTGATCCACGAGGACCCCAAGGTGAAATCCATCGCCTGGGGCTTCATCAGCGGCGAGAAGCCGTTGCGGCAGACCTTCGACGACTATCACACCCATTGGCTGAAGAACTGCGATTTCAATTTCAGCGACGACTTCCTGACCGAAACCCGTGCGGTCTTCGATCTGGTCGCGCAACGCATCGATCGCGAGGAGCAGGTACTGCTCCCAAAACTGCTGGAGATCGGCATGTTTCAGGATGCGCGCGCCCCATTGGGGGCCCGCCACGGCGTAGAGCGCTGGTAACCGCCGCGACGCCAACCCTCGTCCGACCTGACCGTTTCTCTCCCCTCGCGACCCCCGCCTGCTCCGTCAGCGCCATCGGCTGATCTTCTTGCTCACCCCCTCGGGGTGATAGCCGTCGCGGCCGGGGGGCCGCTCCTACAGGCGCAGGAGTGGCCCCCCGGCCGCGACGGGTTGCCGCAAGGGCGCGTGGCCGCAGTTGTGGCCAAGGCCCGCGCGCCCTTACTTGCCGCTGCCGGCAGCGGGTGCTGCCGCCGTTACGTGGGCCGCCGGGGCGGCGTAGGGGTAAGCGTAGCCGCCGGCGCTGTAGCCGGGATAGGTCCAGGCATAACCGGGGTAGCCGTAACCGTATCCGGGGTAGCCGTAGCCGTACCCAGGATAGCGCCAGCCGCCCCATCCGGGATAGTAAAAAGCGCGGGCGCGGTCAGCACCCGGTTGGAGCGGCCGCGAGCCAGGCGTGGCGGCTAGCCCCTGATCAGGTACAACCGTCGTCTGCCGCCCCGGTCGCTTCCCCATTCAGGACCCGCGCCAGGGTCTCGATGAGGACCTGACGCTTGACCGGCTTGGTGATGACGTCGTCCATGCCGGACTCCAGGCAGAGTTGACGGTCGGAGGCCAAGGCGTGGGCGGTCATGGCGACGATCGGCAGGTGACCGAGTGGCGACTCGTAGCGCAGTTGCCCGGCGGCCTCCGCGGCGCGGATCCGCCGGGTGGCCTCCAGTCCGTCCATCTCCGGCATCTGGATGTCCATCAGCACCAGGTGGTAGTGCCCCTGCTCCACCGCCCCCAGGGCCAGGACGCCGTTGTCCACCGCCTCCACCTGGTAACCCAGCTTGTCGAGCATGGCGGTGGCGACCTTCTGGCTGATCTTGTTGTCCTCCACCAGGAGAATGCAGCGGCGCGGTGTGCTCGCGCCCGGCGGGGCGGCCGGCGGCAGGTCCACCGCGGCCGCCACCGGACTTGGTGCCGCATCAACCACTGGGGCCGCAACCGCCGGCGTCGGCATCAAGGCTGGCTGCGGCCGCTCATCCAGGGCCTCGAGCAGGGCCGCCCGATGCACCGGCAGCGTCAGGACGCGCACCGGACTCGACTCGGCCAGCGTGAGGTCCCGGCGCCGCCCCTGGGGCACCAGGGCCAGTACCCGCAAGGGCACCCGCCACGGCTGGTGCGGCACCAGTTCGAACAGGCGGTCGCCCTCCCCGCCGGGCTGGCGCAGGACGATCAGGGCCAGGTCGTAGGGTTCGTCGCGATCCTCGGCCAGCAGGAGTTCATCCATCGCGCCCTCGGTATCGGCGGTGGCGAGGACCTTGACCCCCAAGTGGGCCAGGGTCTCGGTGAGCGCGGCCCGGCCGATCGCGAGCGTATCCATGAGCAGCGCCCGGGGTACCTGCGACCACGCCGGCACGGGTATCCCCCCCGCCGCGACGGGCACGGCCGGCAACTCGAACCAGAAACAGGAGCCCTCCCCCTCGCGGCTGTCGACCCCGATCTCGCCGCCCATCAACTCCACCAGGCGGCGCGAGATGGCGAGCCCCAGGCCCGTGCCGCCATAGCGGCGGGTAAAGGAGGTGTCCACCTGATAGAAGGAACGGAACAGGAGCCCCAGGCGGTCCGCGGCGATGCCGATGCCGGAGTCGCGCACGGCGAAATGCAGGCGCGCGCCCCCGTGCGACCCCGTCTGGACCGCGACCCGCACCTCGACCTCGCCCTGTTCGGTGAACTTGATGGCATTGCCGATCAGGTTGATCAGGACCTGCCGTAAGCGGCCCGGGTCGGCGTGCAGCCAGTCCGGCACCCCCCGTTCACAGATGCAAGCAAAGCCCAGGCCGCGCCCATCGGCCTTGTAGGCGAACATATCCGCCAGTTCCTCGATCAGGGTGCGCAGGCTGAAGTCGGTCTCGTCCAGGGTGAGCTTACCGGCCTCGACCTTGGAGTAGTCCAGGATGTCGTCGATGACGCTGAGCAGCGCATCGGCGGAGTGCAGCACCACGGTGACATACTCGCGCTGCTCCTGATCGAGCCCGGTCTCCGCCAGCAGGTTGGCCATCCCCACCACCCCGATCATGGGGTTCCTGATCTCGTGGCTCATGTTGGCGAGGAACTCGCTCTTGGCCCGGTTGGCCGCCTCCGCCGCCTCCGCCGCCTCCTTGGCGTCGCGCAGCTCGCTCTCCACCCGCCGCCGCTCGCCGATTTCCTGTTCGAGCTCCAGGTTTTTTTCCTGCACCGCCTTCTCGCGCAGCGCGCTCTCGCGCAGATGGGCCTGCAAGGCGACCGCGCGCAGATTCAGCCGCAGGATCAGGAAGACCCCGAGCAGGACCACCACCGCCAGGCTCGCCATCCCCAGGAACAGGTGCCAGGGTTCGAGCCGGCCGCGCAGTTGCGCCGTGGACATCACGTCGATCACGACGAATTCGGTCCCCGGCAACAGGCGGGCAAGCGCGACCATGTGCTCGCCGTCCCCGCCGGGACCGTCGCGGAACTCGAAGACTTGGCCGTCCCTCACCCCCGCGGACGGGGCAAGGCTTGCCAGGCCGGGGGCCAGCGCACCGCCGATCCCGTGCAGATGCCCCCCCGCGATGGTCGCCACGTAGGTGTCGTCGGCGCCGCGGTCCACGTTGAGCACCTCGCGGGTCACCAGCCCCGCGTCCAGCAGGGCCAGGAGTTGACCCGCGTAGGCCCCCTTGAATTCGTGGGCGAGCGACACCGCCAGCGTGCGGCCCCCGTCCAGGACCAGGATCTCGCCACCCCGATGGGCGGGATTCAGGAACTCCTTCCAGGGGCGGTCGAGCAGGGTGGCCTCGCCCTGGCTCGGTTCGTCGACCAGCACCTCGCCGGTCTCGTCGAGCAGGACCAGACGCTGATAGATGGGCTTGGTGCCGATGCGCTTGCGGTCGATGAGCTGGGCGAAACGGGCGCCGATCGGCACCAGGCTCTGCTTGAGCCCGTAGCGCATGCTCATCCCCAGGGCGCGATTCTCGAAGAACCCCGCCACCTCCCGCGACAGGGCCAGATTGGCCAGATCGTCGCGCCGCTCGCTGAAGAAATACTGGAGCGCCGCGACCCGCCGCCCGCTCTCCAGGCGCCGCTGCTGCTCCATGGTCTGACGCAGGCTGGTGGCCGACCAGTAGTTGGCCACCAGCAGAAAGCCCACATACAGCGTCAGGACGACGCTGATCAGGATGGTCGGGAGGCCATACCTGGGCGCAATGGCGCGAAGTGCTCCCCGGGGTTTGGGCTCATGCATGCTCGATCGGCTCTCCAGAGGGTTACCCGTGATACGCGGGCGGCGGGGGACGGGCGCGCCGCGCGAACGCGATGCGCCACCACGCCACACAGGCTAACGCATAACCTTGGAAAAGGCAGCCGGTCTGTCGTCTGACGCCGCCGCTGCGCACATCGGTTCGCGCCGGACGCGGGCGCCCGCGCTGGACGTCGTCGCGGCGTTACCGTGAAAGTCGCGCAGCGACGCGGTAACACCTGGTCCTGCGGTGTCCTTGCGGCCGCAACGACGATCACGGCCGCCGCCGCCACCCCTCGAATCCCCGGCACGGGGCGCACCGGCGGCAGCGCACGCGCGACTCAGCGCGCTTCGGGCAGGTAGTCCGGGAAGTAGTCGATGACGAATGGGTAATAGGCCAGGGCGATGCGTTTGAACTCGCCGCTCGCCTTCAACTCCTTGAGAAAGCGGTTGAAGGCATCGCGCAGGTCCTTGTCCGCGGGGCGGAAGGCCGGGGCCATGTCCTGGCGTTCGCTCACCGGCCCGATGACCTTGATCTCCCCCGGCCATTTTTGCAGGGCGACGAGTGCATCCGGCACGTCGAGCAGGGTCAACTCCGATTCCCCGTTGATCAGCGCCGGGGCCATCTCGTTCAAGGTGCCCTTGAACATGACGACCTTGGCGCCGGTCGCCTTGATGTCGTAAAGCTCCGGATCGAGGCAGGTGTTCGCCTTGCCGAGCAGGGTGCGCCGCGGCATCAGCGCCTTGGTGGCCGCGATGTCCTTGTCCAGGACCGCACTGGGCGTAATGGGGGACACCGGCAGGTCGGCACGGGAAACCAGCCACACCTGGGTGGGGAAGGTCGGATCGGCGAAACCGACCACCTTGGCCCGCCAGGGGATCACCGTCATGCCGTTGGCGATCACGTCACCGCGCACCGGCGCCTCCCCCAAAATCTCGTAGTCGTCACCCTTGCTTTTTACCTTGCGGCCGATCAGGTCACTGATGATGTCGCCCCAGTCGCTCTGCACGAACTCGTAGCGAACCCCCAGATGAGCGGCAAAGGCGCGCATGAGTTCCACGTCCATGCCGTCACCGGCGCCGGTGACGAAGTTCGCATAGGGGATACCCAGGTGGCGCAGGACCCCGCGTTCCTTGACCTCGGCGAGCCCGCCCGCCGCGGCTGCGGCGGTCACCAGGAAACTCAGAGCCAGGCACCCCGCGAGCAGCACAACGAGGCCCCAACCGCGGCGGAACCGGAGCAGGACGGCGCGCAGAGGCGCGGATGATGGACGCAGCATGATGTTTCTCCCGTTTTGGGTCTGTTCCGAATAGTATTCCAATGCTTGATGCAAGATCCATCCCGAATGCCGTGACGGGACCTTACAAGCGGTTGATGTGGCAAATGGCGTGCGGTTCGCGAATTGCGATGCAATCCGGCTCGCGATTCGGCTCAGACCCGGTCCCGGTAGACGCCGAGCGCCGCCAGCCGGTGGCGCTCGTCCTCCGCATAGCGGCCGGCGATCGCCCGGAAGCGGCCCTGGTCGGCCAGGAAGGCATCGACCACGTCGGGATCGAAATGGGTCCCCCGGTGAACACGGATCTCCTCGATCGCCGCATCGACGGCCATGGCCGGCTTATAGACGCGGCGAAACACCAGGGCGTCGAAGACGTCCGCCAGCGCCATGAGACGCGCCGCGACCGGGATGTCATCGCCCTGGAGACCGTCCGGATAGCCGCTGCCATCCCAGCATTCGTGGTGCGAACGGGCGATCTCCTGGGCGATCAGCAGAAACTCCAGCGGCCCGGGGTCGGCGGCAGCGCCGGGCCCCGCCAAGGCCGCCGCCAAGGCCGCATGACCGAGGCGGCAATGCTCGCGCAGCGCCGCATACTCCGTCTCCGACATGGCCCCGCGCATGGCATCGTCGATGGCGTCGCTGCCGATCCGGCTGTGGGTCTGCATCACCGCATACTCTGCCCCGGTGAGCCGGCCGTGTTTGAGCAGGATATGATCCGGGATGCCGACCTTGCCGATGTCGTGCAACGGCGCCGCCTGGACGATCATCCGCACCCCGCGGGGACTCAAGGCCGTGCGAAAGCGCGGGTGGTCCTTGAGCCGCTGGGCCAGGCATTCCACATAGGCCTGGGTGCGGCGCAGATGGTTGCCGGTCTCGGGATCGCGCGTCTCGGCCAGACTCGCCAAGGCGCGGATACTCACGTCCTGCGCAATCTGACCCTCCCGCACGCGCCGCACCACCTCCGCCTCCAAGGCGTCGTTGCGCAGTGCCAAGGCATCCCGGGCACGCTTGAGCAGGAGGTGGGTACGCACCCGCGCCCGCACGATCGCGGCGCGCACCGGCTTGGTGATGTAATCCACCGCCCCGAGGGCGAGACCGCGCTCTTCGTCTTGCACCGCATCCAGGGCGGTGACGAAGATCACCGGCACCAGGGCGGTGACGGGGTCGCTGCGCAGGCGCTCCAGCACGGCATAGCCGTCAAGCCCCGGCATCATCACATCGAGCAGGATGAGGTCCGGGAGGGGCTTGGTGTGCGCGACGACCAGGGCGCGCGCGCCGCCATTGGCGACCCGCACGCGAAACTCCGGCTGCAGTATCTCCCCGAGGACCAAGAGGTTCTCGGGCGTATCGTCGACCACCAACACGGTGGAGCGAACGTCAAGGGTGGGGGACATAGCGCCGCGACTGGTCGATGGATGACATCCTGGTACCCTGAGCTTAGCACCCCAGCCGCCCCCTTGGGGTGCGATCAGAACTGATGTGACAGGTGCATCGACACATCAGTTCTGACCCCCCCCCCTTGATCGACCCGTTACGCCGCGGCCGGCGCTCGGCGTCGGCCTCCGCCGCCCGCGGCGGTCAGGGCCGACGCTCGGCGGCACCGCCGACCCGATGGTGGTGGAAGGGGTCAAGAAACAGGAGCAGTGCATGGAATGCGTCCGGGACCCGCAATACCCACCCGCGGAAAGGATCGTCCAGACTGCCCGTCCTGAGCTGCGCCGGGCGGTCCAGCCCGACATCGACCAGGATGAGTCCCGACTCCCCGACCAGCCCGTCGGAGGCGATCAGACGGGCGTCCGCGGCCAGGTGCCGGAGGCGTGCGGCCACCTCATGGTCGATGCGCGCGCATCCGCACAGGTCCGCCACCAGGCCGATCAGCAGCAGCCGCTTGTAGGCCAGTTCAGGGTCGAATTCGTCCTCATCCAGGGTCGGGGACTCACCATGCGGGCGCACACTGCCGCGCATCACCAGGTAGACGAAGAGCTCGTGCAAGGCCAGCCAGGCGCCCGCGGGCCAGGCGCTCCCGGCCTTGACGGCATAGAGCAGTTCGCGGCTGAAAAAACGGAAGGCGACGCGGATCGCCCAGGCCCGGCCGCGCGCGTGCTCATCGGAGAAAAACCCTTGACCGTGGTCCAATTCGTGCAGCAGATGCACGCAGTTGTGGGCCATCGCGGCATAGAGCCGCTGTTCCAGGCTCAGCGCCGCGCGGCGCCCCCCAGTGAGAGCGGTGCGCTGACCGCTCGCCCGGGCCGACGCCCCCGTCTGTCCCCGGGCCAGGACCGCGGCGACCTGCACGACGGCCCGCTCGAGCTTGCGCAAGGCGTGGCAACGCGCCTGCACCTCCAGCGGCGCCGACGGCAGTTGCCCGAGGATCAGGATGAGTTCCGGCAGCACCCGATGGCTATCGAGTGTGCGCAAGGCCCCCAGGCGCGTCAGGATGGGGGCACTGTCCGCACCGGCCTCGCTGGGGTTGACGAGTGACCGGCCGTGGCCTGCCGCCTGATGCGCGGCGGCGATTTGGTACTGTGCGTGCTGTTGGTTCTTATACATGCTTACGACTCCAATAACGGTGGGAGAGACCTGATCCCTGTCTCGTGGCACCCGCCCGACGGCGCAGTACCCCCTCCTACCTGTTAAAGCTATCGGTCAACCCCAAAATAGCCAGAGGCAGCGGACGGATGCGGGGAAAACGGCGACGAAGGCGCCATGCGGCGCGGGTTGGGCGCGCCGACCGCGCCGGGGCACAGCGCAGACCGTGCTGCCCGGCGGCCGCGGCGACCCCGGTTCCTGGTCATGGGGGCCAGGCCGGGACCGGGACCTACCCGCGGGGGTTGCGCGCCGCGCAGCGGACCCCGACAATCCGCCTTTGACATCGAGGCCCAGGGTCGGCAAGGTAAGCGAGCGCCGCCGCCCGCCGTCCAGTCACGCGCTGACCGTGGGTCCGGGACCCAATCCACTCACCCCGCAGGACCTCACCCGCACTATGAAACTTGAAACCATCTTCATCGCCGCGGCCACGCTGTTGGTCGCCGGGCTCCTGATGCTGCCCCAACCGGCCGACGCCAGGCGCATGGGTGGCGGGGGCAATGTCGGCAAGCAGTATAGCGTACCGAGTCAAGCGGCGGCGCAGCGCCCCACCCAGGCGCAGGGTCCGACGGGCACCGCCGCGCAGCGGGCGCCCCAGGCGGGCGGGGCCAGCCGCTGGTTCGGCCCCCTGGCGGGGCTTGCCGCCGGCGGGCTGCTGGCGTCCATGTTCATGGGCGGCGGATTCCAGGGCTTCCAAATCATGGACTTCCTGGTGATCGCCGCGCTGGGGTTCGGTCTCTTCATGCTCTGGCGCTGGTTTCGCAGGAACCAGGCCAGACCCCTGGGCGCGGCCGCCTACGGCAGGACCGCCAACGCGGGACCCGGCTTCAACCCGCCGCCCGCGGGCCTGGCCCCGCCCGGCGCCCGCAGCGCCAGCGGCGGCCTGGCTGAGGGGCGGACCCCGACCGGCGGCGGCGATGAGTTCCCCGTCTGGTTCGACGGCGCCGCCTTCGAGGCCGGGGCCAAGGACCACTACATCCGCCTGCAGGCGGCCTGGGACAAGGCTGACTTCAGCGAGATCCGCGACTACACCACCCCCGAGCTGTGCGCCGAACTGCAGCGCGAGCGCGCGGCCCTGGCTGGCCCCCAGTACACCGAGGTGGTACGCCTCCAGGCCCAACTGGCATCGCTGCAGCGCGACGGGGACCTGGCCGTGGCGAGCATCCTGTTCTCCGGGCTGATCCGTGAGGACCAACAGGGTCCCGCCCAGGAATTCCGCGAGTTCTGGCACGTCCAGCACCAATGGGCGAGCGCGGCCGGCGACTGGTACATCGCCGGTATCCAACAGGCGTAAGGAGGTCCTCCCATGCCCCCGAGCGATCCCCCGCGTCACGGCAAGACCGGCCGACCGATCGACACGGCGCGGCTCGACCGCGTCGTCAGTCAGGCGCGGGCCGCCAGTGACGAGCGCGCCGCCGGTTACCGTGAACAGGCCCTCAAACTGTACCCCTGGGTGTGCGGGCGCTGTGCCCGGGTCTTCGACCGCGGCAATCTGCGCGAACTGACCGTTCACCATAAGGACATGAACCACGACCGCAACCCGCCCGACGGGAGCAACTGGGAACTGCTCTGCCTCTATTGCCACGACAACGAGCACCAGCGCTACGAGGAACACCTGGCCGCCCGCGCTGCCGGACCCACCCGGCCGGCCCCGGGCGGGGGCAAGCAGACCACCCACAACCCCTTCGCGGGGTTAGGCGAACTGCTGAAGAAGGAGTAAGCCCAGCATGTCCCGCTTCACCTTCTTCGCTACCGCACCCAAGCACCTGGGCAGTCTGCTCGCCGAGGAGTTGGACCGGCTGGGTCTGACCGGGGCGATGGAGGCCCGCGGCGGTGCCCGTTTCACCGGCACCCTGGAGGACGGCTACCGCGCCTGTCTGTGGTCACGGGTGGCCAACCGCGTCCTGCTGCAACTCGCGGCCTTTCCGGCACCCGGCATCGAGGCCCTCTACGCCGGTGCCCGCGCCATCCCTTGGGAGGAGCACCTGGCGCTGGGGCGGACCTTCGCGGTGCGCTTCGACGGCAGTCTGGCGGGTGTCAACAACAGCCAGTTCCCGGCGCTGCGGGTCAAGGACGCCATTGCCGACCGCTTCATCGAGCACTGCGGACGCCGACCCAACGTCGACCCCGACCACCCGGACCTGCTGATCCATTGCTATGCCTACCAGGACAGCGCCGTCATCGCACTCGACCTCTCAGGCGGCTCCCTGCACCGCCGCGGCTACCGGGAGGAGGGCTCCGCCGCGCCGCTGAAGGAGAACCTGGCGGCCGGCATCCTGCTGCGCGCCGGCTGGCCGGCCAGCGCGGCCGAGGGCGGGGCCCTGCTCGACCCCATGTGCGGCTCCGGCACCCTGGTCATCGAGGCGGCCCTGATCGCCGCGGACATCGCCCCGGGCCTGCTGCACCAGGACTTCGGCTTCCTGGGCTGGACCGGGCATGAGCCCGCGATCTGGGAACGCCTCATCGACGAGGCCGAGATCCGACGCACCGCCGGACTGCACCGGCTCCCGCCGCTGCGCGGTTATGACGCCAGCCCCACGGCCATCCGCGTGGCGATCGCCTGCCTGGAGCGGGCCGGACTCGCGGGACGGGTCCATTTCGAGCGACGGGAACTGGCCGACTGCTGGCCCGGGCGGGAGGAGGACCGGGGCCTGGTCGTCGTCAACCCCCCCTATGGCGAGCGGCTCGGCACCGACCTCGACCTGCCCGCCCTCTATGCCCGGCTGGGCAGCCTGCTCAAGGAGCGTTTCATTGGCTGGCGCGCCGCACTCTTGACCGGCAACCCCGATCTCGGCAAGCAGATGGGCCTGCGGGCAATCCGCCTGCACACCCTCTACAACGGCCCCATCGAATGCCGGCTGCTGCACTTCGAGGTCGACCCACGCTACTTCGTCTCCAGCCGCCCCCGCCCCCTGGCCCCGGAGCAACGCAGCGAGGGCGCGACCAGTCTCGCCAACCGTCTCACGAAAAACCTCAAGGCCCTGCGTAAGTGGCTCAAGACGCAAGACATCAGTTGCTACCGACTCTACGACGCGGATCTGCCCGAGTACGCGGTGGCCCTGGACATCTACGAGGCCGAGAGCCGCTGCGTCGTGGTGCAGGAGTATGCCGCCCCCACCACCATCGACCCCAGGGACGCACGACGGCGCCTGCGCGAGGCCATGAGTGTCATCCCCGAGGTGCTGGAGGTCCCCGAGACCCAGGTCTATCTCAAGGTACGGGAGCGCCAGCGCGGCGAGCGTCAGTACGAACGCCTGGCCGCGACCGGCCGCTTCCACCAGGTCGCCGAGGGCGGACACCGCTTCCTGGTCAACTTCGAGGACTACCTGGACACCGGACTCTTCCTGGACCACCGCGATACCCGCCGCCTGATCGGACAGTTGGCCGCCGACAAGCGCTTCCTGAACCTGTTTGCCTATACCGGCACCGCCACGGTCTATGCGGCCCGCGGCGGGGCCGCCGCCACCACCACGGTCGACCTGTCACGCACCTACCTGGACTGGGCGCGGCGCAACCTGGATCTCAATGGGATCGAAGGACTGGGGCATGAACTGATCCACGCCGACTGCCTCGACTGGCTGCGTCTGGTCGAGGGCCGGCGCCGCTTCGACCTCATCTTTCTCGACCCGCCCACCTTTTCCACCTCCAAGCGCATGGACGAGACGCTCGACATCCAGCGCGACCACGCGGCCCTCATCCGCGCCGCGGTACGCCTGCTGGAGCCGGATGGAACCCTGATTTTTTCCAACAATCTGCGGCGCTTCCGCATGGATAGTGAGGACCTGTCCGAACTGGAGATCACCGATATCAGCGCCGATACCCTGCCCCGCGACTTCGCCCGCAACCCGCGCATCCACAACTGCTGGCACATCCGCCACTGGGATTCCTTGAGCGACCCCTCTCTTCATCCATGAGTCAGATCTCTGTGACCCGTAGAAGCCGGTAACACCGAGGGAAATCGCAAGCTCGAAAGCGGCCTGAGAATATATGGACATTTTCAAGCTCACAGACAGTCTCGAAGGGTACCGGGATCAGCACTTCGCGGTACTTTCCTTGACAAACCCGGGACAGACACCAGTTCCAGCCCATCGTTCTGGACATGCGGAGACAACAACATGAAGGTTGCAATCATCGGCGGCACCGGGTTCGTGGGCGCGTACCTGATCGAGCGTTTGCGCGAGGACGGCCACACCCCCCGCCTCCTGGTGCGGCCCGGCAGCGAGTCCAAGGTCGACCGGCCGGACGGGTGCGAACGGGTGACGGGCACGGTGGCTGACCCCCAGGCCTTGGCCGACTGCCTCCAAGGGACCGCGGCCGTGATCTATCTGATCGGCATACTGCGCGAATTTCCGGCCCGCGGCATCACCTTCGAGGCCTTGCAGTACCAGGGCGTCGTCGACACCCTGGCGGCCGCCCGACTCCAGGGTGTCCCGCGCTTCATCCTGATGAGTGCGAACGGCATTCGCGCCGACGGCACCGCCTATCAGCGCACCAAGTTACGGGCCGAAGAGGCGGTCAAGTCCGCCGGCCTGCGCTGGACGATCTTCCGCCCCTCGGTGATCTTCGGCGACCCGCGGGGACGCATGGAGTTCTGCGACCAGCTCAAACGCGACATCATCCTGAGTCCCCTGCCCGCCCCGCTGTTCTTTCCGGGCCTGCTGCCCTTCCAGGCCGGCCGGTTCGAGCTCGCCCCGGTCAGTGTCATCGACGTGGCGGCGGCCTTTGCCCAGGCCCTGACCGATCCGCGCACCGAGTCGCAGACCTATTGCCTGTGCGGCCCGGACCGGCTCAGTTGGAAGGCCATCCTCACCACCATCGCCGCCGCCTGCGGACGCTCCAAATGGATGCTGCCCGCACCCGCCGTCGCGGTGAAGGCGGCGGCGGCGCTGTTGGATCGCTATCCCTGGTTCCCCATCACCCGCGCCCAGATCGAGATGCTGCTGGAGGGCAACGTCTGCTCCGGGGACGACGGCCTGGCCCGGCTCGGCATCAGACCCCAGCGGTTCGCGGCGCCGGCACTGGACTATCTGAAGGATTGAGCGGGGCGCGCCGCGGTGTTCGCGGTCGTGGTCTTCATGGGCAACTCCGCAAGCCTGTTCCTCGGCTTGGCGCCGACACAAAGTGCGAAGCCAAGTGCTCAGCGACATCTCCTGCTGCGGAATCGATTACGAAGGCGGCCTCCTTGATGTGCCGGTGATGATCTCGCACGAAACGGAAACGGGTCGCCATCGCTCCGCGGCTGTCCCATCCAGGATAGGATGTCCAGGCGTTACCGTGAAAGTCGCGCAGCGACGCGGTGGGAGTTGGTTCAGCCGCGATGCGAGGCCGCGACAATAAGCGACGCTGCGACAGCTTGCGAGGCTAGGTCGCGGCTAACGGCCATACGGGGTTGCCCGTCACCCCCGAAACATGAAAGCCCCCGGCGGGAGCGGCTTTCACGGAAACCCGACTTTCGTGCTTCTTCTCTGCGTGAGATTCTTTAAGAGGTCTCACGCAGAGGCGCAGAGGCGGTGACCCGCGAGGCTTGGGTAACCCGCGAAGCCCCCAAGCGAAGTCCCGGACCTGCAGCGTTCCGGCAACCGGCTCGTCAGTTGTACTCACATTTCTTCATCGCGTTTCACAGTAAAGGGTATTGACCCCTTTACTGGTAGTAAAGGGTATTGACCCCTTTACTGGTAAAGGGTATTGACCCCTTTACTCCCTTGGCGAAGATTTCCTGATAGACGCGTGTTTGCTCCAGGGGAACCAGTACAGGCAACATGGTCCGCAACTCCTCATTGGTCAGTTATAGAAAGCATGGCTTTTAACTTCATAAGAGCAAATCGCGTACGAGCCTCTGGATCAATTCCTACGCCTTGCCTGTCGCACCAATCTGATAGCTCCTCAACATCTATATCAATCTTAAATACCTTGAATCCTCCTTTTTCCATATCACGACATTTTGCTTCTGTAATTTTTGTCATCTCATCATACGAAATTGAAAATGTATCTTTATCCAAAGAGATGTCACGAAGACAATCATATTGATTACGTCGATAATGCGGCATTGAGCAATATTTATGCTGTGGTTTCATAATTAAGAGTGAGCGATTAGGAGGGCCGGAGGTCAGGTCTTGCAAGAAACCATATTATCACAATACATGACTGCAGAACCTGACCCCGCTCCTTACTGTCCCCGAAATACCCAGATTCAGGACGACAAGTCGTCAAGAATCCGCATCACCCGAGCTTTCGCGAAGTATGCGAATTCGTCCGTTTCCACGAAGTTCTTCCCTTGAATGTTGCAATCCGGGATTTGGCCAAATTTCTCCCGAAAGGCTAGAAGCATTGCACGCTCAAGCTTGTGCCACATCTTAACCCGCTGCCTACGTCGGCATGTCACAATGCGAGCCTCAAACTCTGTGACGCCATGAAGCGCGAGAATTCTTTTTTGCCCGGCCAGCCACACTTTGAGCAATGCGAGAACCGCCTTTTCGCGTAGTCCCTATGTATACGACCCGCGAGTAACCATCCTCGTAGTTGATCTGTTTGTTCGCGACAAGAACGTAAACAAGCTTTTCGTCATTGAGGATGACACGGCGAGCAACTAGGGCTGCTTGAGGTTTGAGAGATATGCTGGCGCGTCGAATCGTCATAGTCTTGAAGATGCCCACACTAGATTTCTGCGACCGAGGAAAGAACTCTTGTCGTTGACACCCTAGGATCAAAGGGCCAAGGGCATCCGATTACACATAAACCTGTAGCTGATTGATTCTGATTGGCATCGACACAAATCGCGCTCCATGAAAATCAGAGAGTTACAGACTTGTTCGGAGCGGATGGGATTCCGGGGACAGTGGGATTCCGGGGACAGTATACTCATCTCCAAGATTTCGAGAGCGGGATGCAGTTCCTTTATCGCCGAGTTCTTTGGGGGGCGGAATCCTGGACCTGTAAGCCAGCGGCGCGGCACCAGGGAACGGATGACCCCTTGCTTGCCGGCGCTGACTCAACAAGTATTCCATTGCCGGAATATCCCTCAGCGGCTACAGCCGCGTAGGGTACGCTGCGCGGACCGTTTGCCGGTAGGGTTCGCGTGGGGTTCTCGGCCGAGATCGCTGTCGGCATTACCGGTTGCTCGCAGGTATCCAGCAGCCCAGGACATCCATCCGCTGATGCGGGATGCCGATGACGTCGATCCCGGCTTCGCGTACGAGATAAAAGATTAGATGCGAGCCTTGCGGGTAGCTGTAATAGCCGTCCTTGATATCCGCGCGCGGCTTGCCGAGCTGGGGGTTTTCCGCCAACCACCAAGACCGTCGGTCCATGGCGTTCAGGTAGGCATCGCGCTGCTTCCTGCCCCAGGTCCGCAAGGTGTAGCGGGCGATGTCCCGCAAGTCCTGAGCGGCCCTGGGCGTAATCCGGAACGGGCGGGTCACGCCTCCTGCTCCGACGAAGCCAAGATGGCCTCGACGGAGTAGTCCTGCACGAACTCGCCGCGCTGCGCCTGCGTCTCACCTTCGGCGAGATGCGTTCGCAAAGCCTCAAGCGTCCGCTGCCTTGCCTCCATCTGCCGGAGGGCATCCCGCACGACCTCGCTCGGGGAGCCGTACCTTCCGCAGGAAACCTCGCTCTCGATGAACGCCTCCCAGCGATCCCCCAGGTTCAGGTTCGTGGTTGCCATCGCGCACCTCGAGTCATTGTTGGCGGCAAATAGGGTATCGAGGATACCGCAAGGTCAAGCCCGCGGGGCAATTTGCGTTCATTTGCGTTCATTTGCGGACACCTACTCTCTCTTGGAGTACCCCGCCCGCGGCCCACGCCCTGCCCCCCCGCCCCCAGGTCCCGGCGCCCACACCTGCGAGGCCGCGGTCCTGGCCCGCGGCGCGCGCCGCACCGGCTCCATCCCGACCAGGCTCAGCAGGGTCCGGCGTTCCTCATCGCTCAGCGCTCGCCAGACACCGGGGAAGAGCCTTCGACCCAGTTCGATGTTGCCGTAGCGCACCCGGATCAGGCGGCTGACCTGGCAGCCGACCGCCTCCCAGAGGCGCCGGACCTCGCGGTTGCGGCCCTCCTTGAGGACGACGTGATACCAACTGTTGGCGCCGTCGCCGCCGCGCGCGCTTACGGCGTCCAGATGGGCGGGGCCGTCCTCCAATTCGACCCCGGCGGTCAGCCGGTCCAGGGTGCCGTCCGGGACCCGGCCCAGGATGCGCACCGCGTATTCGCGCTCCAGTTCCCGGGAGGGGTGCATGAGCCGGTTGGCCAGCTCCCCGTCGGTGGTGAAGAGCATGAGCCCGGAGGTATTGATGTCGAGCCGGCCGACGGCGATCCAGCGCCCGTCCTTGGGGCGCGGCAGGTGGCGGAAGACGGTGGGGCGGCCCTCCGGGTCGCGGCGGGTCACCAGTTCGCCCTCCGGCTTGTGGTAGGCGATGATCTGGCTCTCGGCCTCGCGCCGGGGGCGGCGGCGGACCTCCTGGCCGTCGACCCGCACCCGGTCGGTGGGGGTGGCGCGGTCGCCCAGCTTGGCGACCTGACCGTTGACCCGGACCCGGCCCTCGGTGATCCAGACCTCGATCTCGCGGCGCGAGCCCAACCCCTGCTCGGCCAAGACCTTTTGCAGCCGCTCGCCGGGGCCGTCGGCGGGTGCGGGCACCGGTTCGGTCCGGCCGCGCCCGCCGCGGTTGCGGTCCAGCGGCGCCCGCCCGGTGCCTGGATGACGCGGGGGGGTGCCGGTGCTTTGACGGTGGCGCACTCAGGACTCCGAGACGACCTTGTCGTAGAAGGCCAGGTAGTCGTCGCGGTTGGGGCCCTCGGTCCACTCGATGGCGGTGCGCGGGTGCTGGTTGAGCTGGCCGGTGATGTTGAAAGGGATCGA
>Ga0247840_10002821_pt1 | contig 30299 bp, 27 predicted proteins | sample LaCruzMarch2015__FD_192404 | JGI IMG/M metagenome (GOLD analysis project Ga0247840, IMG submission 192404) | Freshwater microbial communities from meromictic Lake La Cruz, Castile-La Mancha, Spain - LaCruzMarch2015_17m | ecosystem: Environmental > Aquatic > Freshwater > Lake | place: Spain...
ACTCTGCTGGCCACGCTGGTGTGCTCCGGTCCGAGGGCCTTCTCGTCGATTGCGAGAGACCTCTCGAAGCATCTTTTTGCGCCCGCCAGATCGCCCAGAGCTTGCAGCACCAAGCCCAGGTTGTTGACTCTGATGGCCACGCTGGTGTGCTCCGGCCCGAAGGCCTTCTCGTCGATGGCGAGAGACCTCTCGAAGCTGCTTTTTGCGCCCGCCAGATCACCCAGATCTTTCAACACCGAGCCCAGGTTGTTAGCAATTGTGGCCACGCTGGTGTGCTCCGGCCCGAAGGCCTTCTCGTCGATTGCGAGAGCCCTCTCGAAGCATCTTTTTGCACCCGCCAGGTCTCCCAGAGCTTTCCTCACCAAGCCCAGGTTGTTGACATCTGTGGCCACGCTGGTATGCTCCGGCCCGAAGGCCTTCTCGTCGATTGCGAGAGACCTCTCGAAGCATCTTTTTGCGCCCGCCAGATCGCCCTGATCTTTCAGCACCAAGCCCAGGTTGTTGGCAATTGTGGCGACGCTGGTGTGCTCCGACCCGAAGGCCTTCTCGTCTATGGCGAGAGCCCTCTCGTAGCATCTTTTTGCGCCCGCCAGATCACCCAGATCTTTCAGCACCGAGCCCAGGTTGTTGACATCTCTGGCCACGTTGGTGTGCTCCGGCCCGAGAGCCTTCTCGTCTATGGCGAGAGCCCTCTCGAAGCTGCTTTTTGCGCCCGCCAGATCACCAAGTGCTTGCAGCACCGAGCCCAGGTTGTTGACATCTCTGGCCACGCTGGTATGCTCCGGCCCGAGGGCCTTCTCGTCGATTACGAGAGCCCTCTCGAAGCTGCTTTTTGCGCCCGCCAGGTCGCCCAGGTCTTGCAGCACCAAGCCCAAGTTGTTGATATCTCTGGCCACGCTGGTGTGCTCCGGCCCGAAGGCCTTCTCGTCAATGGCGAGAGACCTCTCGTAGCTGCTTTTGGCTTCGTTGAAATCTGCGAAATGACGCTGATAGCTGCCGGCATTATTCAGAATCTCTGCAATAATCTCCGATGCTGCGCCATGCACCTCAGCATATCCGGCGCAGGCCAGAGCATGAAGCAACAAAGGCGCGCACTCTTCCCAGCTCTTCTGGCTATTTTCATCAAATTGGAATGCATCATTCAGCAAATTCAGGGAAGCTGCTGACCACTTCTTTAGCTCATCCTTTGTCAGCCAACTTCGCACCACCACCTGCACCAGTTGGTGCATGGAAAAGTTATCTCCAACTCCCGTGATCAGCGAGTAGCGCCTCAGCTCTGTCATGGCAGAATCAAGCTCCAGCTCTTCTGCCACTGCCGAGGCTAAGGGCTCTGGAAAATGCTCCGCACCTGCGGCGATCATTGACCTGGGAATATCGTCGGGTGCAAGAAAGGAGCAAAGGACGAGTAGATCAGCTCCGGCCATAGACTTCGTTCTCACAGCCTGAAAAGAGATATTCCATGTTGTGGCAACGGTGTCAAGATAATTCGTTGGCTTGCCGCGTTTGAGAATCTCCGCTCTGTTTTTTCGGAATCGTACCAGATAATCTGATAGCTTTATTCCGCTCTCTTTGATGTAGGCTCCTGCCTGCTCCAATGCCAGGGGCAGTCTTCCGGTCTCCCTGGCCAGAGCTTCTGCTGAGGCTTGATCATCCTGATTGGTTCGCCTGAAAATGAAGTCAACGGCTTCAGCAGGCTCGAAAACCTCAACCGGCAGCACTTTTGCTAAGCCTCCCCAATTGGGATTGCGAGAGGTAATGAGCACATGGCCGCCGCCTCCTTGGGGCAGAAACCTATTCAATGCATCCGGGTCCTGGGCATTATCGAAGATCAGCAGCCATTTCCGGTTCTGCCCCAGCCAGCCCTTCACAGCATTCACGGCCTGGTCAGGAGAATCCGTTTTGGGCAGACCCAAGGCTGCTGCCAGGCAGACATAATCCATGGTTATGCTTGCAGGCTCCTCAGCACGCACCCACCAGACCAGATCATAATCGGCCTGGTAGCGATAAGCGAATTCCCTGGCGAGTGTTGTCTTTCCCTTCCCACCCAGGCCGCTCAGAGCCTGAAGCCATGAATCAGGCTGACCGGGATTCAGAGCGGTGTGAAGACCATTCAGCATTGGTTCGCGGCCTGTGAAGTTACGATTGCGCAGGTGCGGCACATTCCAAATGGGCGGAAGCGCACCGGGAAAACGCGGCCCTCCTGATGCAGTGCGATCGCCTGGAAAGCCGGGCGGAGAGCTGGGCTTAAGACGCTCGTCCCTAGCGGCTGCCAATATTTTTTTTCTTGCCGCATCTTCATCAAGATCCACTAGATCGAGGTAACTGATTGCAGCCAGAAGGCCGTCTGGCTGGCAATCCTGGATTCGTATTAATAATAATTTTCTCTTTTTGCCCGTGGGATCATTAACGAAGGCTGCCGACCACTCTGGTTTTGTGAATATCGAAGCAAGGAAATGGGGGGACAAAACTCCAATGGTCCTTTCAGCATCTTTGGTTGCCTCATGCATCTCCAGAACGAAATTGCTGCCGGGCAGAAAATCCCAGCACTGGATGACTACAGAGTAGCTGGCATCCTCAAGCTGCCACGCGATCCATTCCGCCCACTGGCGATCAGCTTTGTTGTAGCTGATGAAAAAGTCCTTCATCTTGTCTCTGCAAGCAACTCTTGAAGATAAAACATTTGTGCAAGGTTATCTCCGCCAATTTATAAATTATAATATTAATATCATTACTATCAATTGGATTTAACTCAGCTCAAAAATTGTCATATTTCATACATATCAAGGCACTTGAGACATAAAGTTCAAATAGTATTAGGATAAATCATTATTAAAAAAATTAGTTAGAAATAACAAAGCGCAAAAGATGCGGGTCTTCGTGAGCCATCTGAGGGGATGGATGCAGCTTTCCCGAAATCCTGCTTGAATCAACCGGCTTAAATGAAGGGGGAGTATAAAACGTCAATGTTGATACCTATCGGCATAGTCATGCTGAGCGGCGCTGTAGGCGGAATTGTGAATGCACTGGTGAGCGACAACGGTTTTATCAGACCAAGTGAGGAGACGGCGAATGATGTCACCATAATCCGTCCCGGTTTTGCGGGCAACATACTTCTGGGAGCAGTGGCTGCCTTTATGTCCTGGGGCCTTTACGGAGCTTTCAGCAATGCGGTTATCTGGGGCGCGAACACCGGAATGGGAAGGGAGGAGGTAACCGTTTCCATGGCATCCATCTCCGGCGCAGTCCTGGTGGGGATAGGCGGAGCTCGCTGGCTGACCAACGAGGTGGACAAGAAGCTGCTGAAAATAGCAGCGGTCTCGGCTGCCGCCTCCAAGGCATCCTTTGACGATTCTCAGAAAATTGCCCGTGCCACCCCGGCCCAGGCCTTCAATATCGCCAAGAAGATGTACAAAGAGTGAGAGACTATTGGCATGAATGAGCCACTATGATCACAGAGTGCATGCGGGCAATGCTGGGGACGTCTGGAAGCATTTCCTACTGCTGGAGGCGGCAGATTGCCTCCTCGACATCGACGGCAGCCTGGTTTATGCAGAAAGCCATGTGGGACGCCCCGAGTATGCCCTGAGAGCGCCCGGTGATTGGGAGGGCGGAATAGGCAAGATCCGGTCGCTTCTGCCATCCCTTGGAAATTTTTGCTATTTTAACATTCTGGCTGATTTGAATCCTGAAAACCCGTCTTTTGTTCCCTGCATGGGACCGGTTTTGGGATCCATTCCGGTACAAATATCGAGACCAATACTTTATCCTGGATCTGCCCGCCTCATCTATGAGCTGGCGAAGAAGAAAGGAACAAACCTGCAAGCCGATGTTTGGGACAACGATTCCCGTGTAGCCGGCTCTTGGGAGAGCTTCACAGAGGCGGCAGCGGCCAAATCGGCCGGAGCATTTCTGCCTTCTAAAATCGTCTTTCATCAGGGAGACGGATTTCTGGGAGTGTTGTCTTGGCTTCACAGATCTCCGCCTGGACTCCTTTTCATCGATCCTCCTTACCTTGATCCCCAAGATGTCCGGCTCGCAGAGAAGCTGCTGCAAAAAGCGAAAGACCTGGGATGGATTGTGCTCTGGTGGTACATGATGGACATGAAGACCGCGCCGGATTACTTGCAAACATTCGAGCTGCAATTTGCTGAGGCGGGGCTTGAAGGCGGAAGATGGAAAGGAGCCGTCGTGGCTTTTGCCGGAGGAGATAGCGAGCGGTTTGACCATCTCATTAGCCACATTCACCTGCAAATACAAAATTTCATCAGAATACTTATATTGGAATAATCCAGAAAGATATCTGATGGAGCAAGAGCTGCTAAAAGATGTAGTGGTCATATTCGTACTGTCTGTAGCAGTTCTCTTCCTATTCCACAGGCTTCGGGCACCTACAATTGTGGGCTTTCTGCTTACCGGGATTTTGGCTGGACCGCAAGGTTTCGGCCTGATAAGTGCCTCGGAACAGGTAGCCGTCTTAGCTGAGATTGGCGTGGTCCTTCTCCTCTTCACAGTTGGAATGGAGGTTTCTCTCAAGGATCTCCTGAAGATCAAGAAATATGTTCTTGTGGGTGGATCGCTCCAGGTAATTCTGACTATTTTGGTAGTTTTTGCCATTCTTCTAAGGATGCAGGTGCCCATTGGAGAGGCACTGATGCTAGGCTTTCTCATATCTTTGAGCAGCACGGCCATCGTTCTTCGCATCATTCAGAAAAAAGAGCAATTCGATAGCGTCTATGGCCGGACGACCCTGAGCATACTGATCTTTCAAGATATTGCCGTCGTTCCCATGATGCTAATTGTGCCGCTGCTTCCTGGGGCGATGCAGACAACGCTGCAATCGCCCTGGCTGATTTTGGCCAAAGTCCTGGGCCTGATCGCTCTGGTAATTTTGAGCGCCAAGTGGATTGTGCCCCAAATTCTCTATCACATCGCCAAGACGGGGGACAGAGAGCTGTTTCTTCTCAGCATCGTTGCCATCTGTCTTAGCGTGGCCTGGATAAGCTCGCTGGCCGGGCTATCATTGGGCCTCGGCGCTTTTTTTGCCGGGCTTATAATATCCGAGTCGCCCTACAGTCACCAGGCCTTTGGCAATGTGATGCCCCTTCGTGACGCTTTTACCAGCTTCTTCTTCATCTCCATAGGCATGCTCCTCGACCTGAATTATCTCGTGCAAAATCCGGTTTATATAATCCTGGCAGCATTGGCAGTTATGGCTCTAAAAGCCTTAATCGCCGGCTTTGCTGTTTCCATTTTAGGTCTTCCGCTGCGCATAAGCGTTCTTGTGGGACTGGCTTTATGTCAGATAGGTGAATTTTCTTTCATCCTGTCCAAAACAGGTTTTGATAGCGGCATCATCTCAGTGGAAGTCTACCAGCTTTTCCTCGATGTTGCCGTGCTGACCATGGGTGCCACATCCATCCTCATGGCCGTTTCACCAAAGGTGGCAGACGGCTTTTTAAGGCTTCCCATCCCGGATAGATTGAGAAATAGAACACTGCCCATGGCGGTAGCAAGAGGTCCTCAATGGAGAGATCACCTGGTCATCATCGGCTACGGTGTAAATGGCAGGAACGTGGCCATGTCTGCCCGGTCGGAAGGCATACCATTTGTCATAGTTGAAATGGATCCCGACATAGTGATGCGGGAGGAAAAAAATGGGGAGCCGATCCGTTTCGGCGATGCCTCCCAGGAAGCTGTACTGCAATATGTCGGAATTAAAAGCGCAAGAGTGGCGGCAATAGCCATATCAGATCCTGCAGCCACTCGCAGGATAACGGAGCTGGCGAGAAGGATGAATTCCGGCCTGTTTATCATCGTCAGAACGCGCTACCTGCAAGAGATGAATCCACTAAAGGGACTGGGAGCAGACGAGGTCATACCAGAGGAATACGAGACCTCCATGGAGATCTTCGCCCGAGTGCTGGAGCGCTATAAAGTGCCCAGAGAAAAAATCGAGCAGTTCATTGATCACATCAGGTTGGAGGGCTATGAGATGTTTCGGAGCCCTTCCCAGGAACCGTACTGCAATGCTAATTTAAGCATGTTGAGCGATGAGATACGCTCCTTTAGGGTTCTACCCGGATCGCAGGCTGAAGGAAAATCGATTGCATCGGCAAGCCTGGAAGGGCTGGGCATCAAATTTTTAGCCCTGCACACAGATCTGCAGACGATACCTAATCCGGATAGCAAAATGCTGCTACAAGCAGATGATGTAGCCGTTCTCATGGGACCGGGAGAGAAAATAGACCAGGCAGCAAGATGGTTTTCGGACTCGATCATTTCACTCCAAATTAACCATTAAGTTTATCCGCTTTCATGAGGGTTTATTCGCATAAGGGGATCTCACTTGCGCAAAGTCTACCGGCTCACTATCTCACTGATTCTTGTTATGCTCATTTACAGCCTTGTCTTCATGGCACTGATGAGCGTTGAGGGCCAGTCCCAGAACGTGAATCTTGCCACGGCTGTTTACTGGGTGGTGGTGACCATGACCACGCTGGGCTTTGGAGATATCGTCTTCAAAACCCCCCTGGGATATATTTTTACTATCATCGTCTCCCTTTCCGGAATAGCCATTCTCTGGTCAGTGGTGGTTCCACTAGGCATAACTCCCAATCTGGAGCGCATGATCCGGGCCGCTCCCTCTTCCGCCCCGGAGAAGATGAATGGCCACATAATTATTTCCGGATACAATCCCATTGTGGAGACTTTGGCGGAGAGATTTTCTCTGCTGAAGATACCCTTCTTGATCATCGAACGGTCGGAGAGCGTAGCCAGAAGTATCTATAAAAATTATCCTGTTCTCTGGGGAAATCCTTCCCAGACAGAGGTGCAACGAAGAGCTTGCATCACTTCCGCCCGGCTCTTCATAGCCAACGAAAATGACGAACTGAATGCTGAGGTCATTTTAACATTAAGAGAGATCTCTGATATCGAGATCATAGCTCTGGTAGACGATCTGACCAGATCCAGATTTCTGAAGTATGCGGGAGCCTCCCGCATTATCTCGCCTAAAACATTGCTGGGAACCTTCATCGCCCAGATCACCTCTCTGCCTATGAGAAATGTATTTCCTGGATCCATCCAGCTCTTTGGCGATCTTCTCCTGGTGGAACTGCCCATCTATCCGGGTGCAGAGTTGATCGGAGAGAAGCTGGAGGAAATAGGGATAAAGAGATCGGGCGCAGGCATCGTGGGCATCTGGCAGAGGGGAGTCTTTCATCCCAGCCCCGGGCCCAATGAGACCGTGCACTCCAACTCGGTGCTGATGGCGGTGGGAAATATCGAGCAGCTCTCTGCCATCAGGGATCTCACCTTAGGCACTCGTAAGGAGGGGCCTCAAATAATCCTGGGATACGGGGATGTGGGAAAACGGGTGGCGGCAGTTCTATCGGACTGCGGAACAAATCCAAAGATCCTGGACAGGCGCGTTTTAAAAGATATCGATTTTCCGCACATAACCGGTGATGCTACGGCAGAGGACGATCTGCTGCAAGCAGGGATCAAAGAGGCGGTGGGAGTCCTGATCATGCTCAACTTAGACTCTGATGCCATTTATGCCACCCTTCTCGCCAAAAATCTTAACCCCCATGCCTTTGTAGTGGTGAGAGCCAATCACCTCAAGTCAGCCGAGAATATCTACCGGGCCGGGGCGGACTATGTAGCATCCGTGCCAATCGTAGCCAGCCACATGCTGGCCAGGATCATCCAGGGAGAAGAGGAGCAGCTGCATCTCTTATATGAGGATCTGGAACTGAAGATATTCCATGTAAGCAAGAGGTCTCGTTTAGCGGGAAGAACCCTGGCAAAGCTGGATCTGCCGCAGATGTTCGGCTGCCGAGCGGTAGCCCTGGAGCGAATGGGCCAGGCCATGGCTGTGCCGGACACAAGGACCGTCGTGGAAGGAGGCGATATTCTGGCACTGATGGGCAGCCCGAAGGGCATTGAGGCCTTCAGCCGGAAATACGATCGAAGGAAAGACTGGAAGAAGATGCTGAAGATCTAATTGTTGTTATCGGGATGATCGAAGTCTATAAGCTGCACGTTCCTCTCCCGGTTCTCCTTTGGCATGACCTGGGAATTGCTCCTCGTGCGGGTGGGCCTCGTTTTCCAGAACGGCGATCCGTGCATGCCGTCTTAAAAGTTATATTATTATCATTATGCGGAAATCCAATCCGCGCGGGAGATCCCTGCATCTTTTAAAATTGTTTTAATGAGACTTACATCTACGTCCTCGCCTTGATGCGGATTTGGCAAGATGATAACAGTGTCGTCAATGACCATGTACGGGTGCTTGCTGCCATGGTGTGGTCCTTCCAATCCCAGCTTCTTCAGCTTCTTAATGAGGATGCGATAAGGAACGGGAATTATTCTACACAATGGCCATCGGCTCCTGAGAGACCCCGATCGCATAACCCTCAAGGGATGGAATGGCGAAGCCTCTCTGCAGCCGAATGGTAATCCATTCCTCAATGACCTCGATAAGATCTTCCCGGCATTTCTCAATAGTTTCGCCGGTGGCTATCACGCCACGAAGTCCTTCCACAGTGGCCATGTAGGAGCCATTCTCCAGGGATTCGTACTTCGCTCGCCCCAAAGCGGCTCCGATATACTCCGAGAACATGATGAGTTCTACTACTCGATGGGATTTAACTTTTATCGTTTGATTTTGGTTTCATGAGGGGACTTTTGCGCCGGCTGCGTCCTCCGCCAGGGGCCCCGCCGTGAGCCTGGCAGCCATCAGCTCCTTCCGTATAGCCCGAAAGAGCTCCTCGTGCAGACGGGCCCTCGTAATCAAGGACATCGACCCTGGTGGTAGTATTGATAGTAATAATCTGTTTTTGTCAGACGGAAAGCCACTCATCCCGAGAGATCTTGCACTATTTCAGGATGATTGAGATACCTTTTATCGGCGGGATCAAGTCTCCTAATCGGAGTCTTAGCGCAATCCAGCCCTCAATCACCTCGATGAGATCTTTACGGCATTCTTCGATGGTGTCTCCGATGGCAATTACGCCTTGAAGCCCAACTACTGTAGCCACGTATGTGCCATCTTCCAAAGTATCGTACTCTGCCAGTTTTAGTGCTGCCTTAATGTACTCAGAGAACATGATCTGATCTTATAAACTTGCAGGAATTTAACTTTATCTTCGATGAGATCTCTTAGCCGTTTGCAGGCTCCACCACTCAGTGGTTTGTCGTTTTGCAGCTCTTCCACTTCTTGCCAACTGAGAATCCATCTCCTGTATCCAAAAATAGTAATGAAGATCGCAGTACCACCCTTCATCCATAGATCTCTCTAATCAGGCCCAATGCTGATTCCTGCACCTTGTCCACAAATTTTGCAGGAACGTAGGACCTGGGTGTCTGGGAGCGGGCCAGGCAAATGAATGCCGGTCTGGCCACGCTCTCCAGGACGCGCCGAACTCCCGCCAGCCTCTTCTTCATGACCTCATGCGGCGAACCTCTGTCGCCGTTTCCGTACAGGCCGTCCAGATCAAAGCCTACCGCAGTGGGAAGAAGGCAATCTTGCAGATCCCTATGAAAATCATGCAGGGTTATCTTGCGTGGCACGGGAGAGCTCTTGGCGCTGCTGCCTTTGAGCCGGGTTGTGTCCTCATCCCAGACAATCCATTTACCTTTTCTTTCATTGGGTTGAGCGCTTTTCTCGGTAGTCTTTAGCGCGTCGATTGTCTCTGATCCGGATACTCTTCCATAGGCATCTATTTGATTTTCCTGAGGGTGAAAATGGTACAAAGCCCCAACGACTCCGGTGTGAAATGCGGGGCAGGTGAAATTGCCTTCGTTGACTTTTTCCCGGCAATAGTCTTGCAGGTAGGGCATTAGCCTTGCAATAAATTGGAACTTTTCCCTTCCTTCCCTGGCAGGCAGAGCCGGGCAGCAGTGGAACATGTCGTGATGGGCATCTATACGTACTACTATCAGGCTGCACTTATGGCGCAAGAATTCCTGGAACCAATAAGGTACGATATCGTTATGGGGATCGACGATGATGATCTTTATTCCACCGATGAACAGCTCGACGGGGGAAAACCGGCAAGAACCTGAGGACATGGAAACACTCCTGGTGGCGGAGATGAGGCGGCTATGCTCTCGATTTAAAGTTTAACTTTGCTCACGATTATTGGTGTAAATAATGGTCTTCAAACTTAATAAATTTTTCGCAGGCTCGCCCTACAAATGTTTACCCGACAGTAATATGATGCAAAAGATCCCAAGCGGTAGAGCGAGGAGATGTAAATGAGATTTCGCAGCAGTATGATTCTTGCATTGCTCTGTGCCTCGATTATCATCTGGATGGGAGCGGCGCAAGGCATGGTGGTCATCAATGAGGTGGAGGCAAATCCGGCAGGAGATGAAAGTGCCCACAAGACCTCCATAACGGCCTGGTTTGAGCTTTATAATAATGATGACAAAGATGTGGATATCGGTGGATGGAGCATAAATAACTCGGAAGGAAGAGCGATGACAATTCCCCCGGGCGCGGTCATCAAAGGCCTGGACTATTACGTAATGGATGTGAGGCCCAAATGGCTGGCTCAAAGCGGCGAGATTCTGGTGCTGACCGATGCCAGCGGCAGAGAGGTGGACCGGACTGCCGTTCTCAGTGATAAAGAGGATAACGAGATCGCCTGGACAAGAGATCCGGACGGAAGGGACACCAACAGCACGTATGACTGGAAGTTCCTGGCCAACAGCCGCGGATTTTAATGGGATACGAGATCTCGCTGGAGCGGGCCTGGGATGAGCTGGATAAGCTCGCTTTGCAGGATTGTACGGTGTCTCTCCTGGGGGAAAATTACCAGGTTAAGGCAAGCGAAAGAGCGGTGCTGCTCTGCGGGGCTCCGGCCGGGCAGATGCAGGCCGTGCTCATTCTGCACTACCTGATCGGCCTTTTGCAGCACGGCTGCCGCCCTCGGGGCGAGTGGATCTCCTTCAAAGAGACGAGGGACGGCAAGCTCTTCTGGCCTGCTTTTCAGGAGAGCGCCATAAAACCGCTGGTGCAGAGCTTTCATCGTGACCCGGAGGGCCTGGTGCAGAATTTGTCAGAGCGCCTGGGAGGCCGGAAGGTGGAGGGCGGAGATGTAGCGGTGGAGCTGGCCACGTTTCCTGGCGTATTCGTGAGGCTGATCTTTTGGAAGGGTGACGAGGAGCTGCCGCCCGAGGCGAGCCTGCTCTTTGACAGAGGGCTGACGGAGATTTACAGCACGGAGGATGTGGCGGTGCTGCTGATGGCGGTGGTGCAGAAAGCGATAGAATGGAAAGCGATTTGTCAGGCGTAGATATTTATTCGAATCAAGCCGCATCATAAGACATGCGACAGGTCATAATCTACCCCGGAGAAGATGGCTACTTTGTGGCAGAAGTGCCCAGCCTTCCCGGTTGCATCAGCCAGGGAAAAAGCAAAGAAGAGGCGCTAATAAACATCAGAGAAGCTATCCGGGTTTATATTGCAGTATTGCAGGATGATAACATTTCAGTTCCGGAAGAGCATTAAGAGTAAAGGGACTAGCCAAAGTCTCCATTTTCTAAAAATCTATTCCATCGTCAAGCTATTTCAGCATGCTTCGATTTCATCAATGCTGGCTTTAAACAGACCGATCGAGAGCAAGCAGAAACAGCATCATCATTGGCTTAGTGCGCTATTTCATGGCCAGTGAACCAGTCCCACCTTTGCCGCTTTCCTGGTGGCATTGCTGACTCCTGCTTTCGGATCAGCGTTCCGAAAGTTATTGATGCTCGTCGTAAACATGTCCGACATCAAGCCACCGGGATTCTTTTTGAATGCAATGTTCTCAAATATAACTGGATTCAGGTTGGTTAGATCGATGGCAAGCGGATTTCCCCAAATATATCCTGGGTCCATAGGATTTATTATGGTCCTGTTGATCGATTCGTTGACGACATCACGATTAGGATTTATCGTGTCCGAAGGTGATTGTGCAAGAACTGGAGCTATCAAGGCCATCAAAACGGCTGCAATTACTGCTTTTCTCGAATATTTCATATAACGCCTCCTAGATGTGCATCTCTTCTTTCAAAACACTGAAATGCCGCCCACTCTACGGCAGATGACGATATTAACTAGGGCAGATTATATACTTTGCGGCATTATAACGGACTGACTAAAATTAAAATAATTAAATACTACTATTCTACATATTCATAATGCCTGTATCCCTGATGATCGATCCTTACCAGGGCAAACTCACCCCTGGGCGGCAGCACGCTCTTTTCCTTCTTCCCTTCGTGAAGCCTCTCATAATCCTGCAAAGATATCTGCCTTCTCTCCTCCAGCCTCTGCAGCAGACCTCTCAAGGGCACAGATGCGACCTTTGGCTGGGCTAGGGCCGAGAAGAAGAGGGCCGAGCAGCCGCTGCCGTAAGCTCCGAAGCACATCCTTTCTCCTGCATGAATCTTCTGCATCTCCAAAAGGCTGGCCAGGCCCAGATAGATCGATCCGGTATAGATGTTTCCCACCTGGCGAGAGAGCGTGGCCGTATCCCTGACTTTGGCCTGGTAGGCTTGCAGGAATTGCTTTGACTTTGCGAAGCGCCGGGCGTAGTCCGCCTCTGCCGCCTGATATTTTTCGGTTTCATCATACTCCAGGGCTTTCGGCTCTCGTCCCAACTCTTGCTCGATCTCGCTGTATCTTTGGCTTTCTCTCCAGTCGTGCCTGAAGACGGCAGCGGAAGCGTATTCGACCATCCTGGGATAGGGAATATGAAAGAGAAGATGATCTACGAAATCGGTAACGCACTCGCCTTTTTCGGGCGCAATTGCCCCCCGGCGCTTCGCCCGGGCGGCAAATGAATCAAAGGCTCCTCGCATGGCATCCAGATAACACTGATTGCTGTGCTTTCCGTTTACAACTGCAGTTGTGCAGCCCATGGGCCTGAAGAAGTCGTTCTCGTCCCTGGTGAAGGAGCCGTAGATCTGCTCCAAGGCCAACAGCCGGGGATTCTTTTTTATCAGCAGGGCCACGCTGCCCGCTCCCTGCGTGTACTCGCCAGCGGAGGCCAGCGGGTACTTGGCCACATCCGAGGCGATGACAATGCCCACCTTGCCTTCTTCTTCCACAGCCGCCCAGTAGCTCTGGCTCTCCAGGGCCAAGGTTGTGCCGATGCAGGCTGCCTTAAACTCAACCGTACTGCATTCTTGAAAAGAGCCCTTTCCGTAGATCTGCTCCAGCATGCCTATGACGTAGGTCCCCAGGGCCTTGGCCTCGTCCAGGGCCGACTCCGTTCCCACATAGATTTTGCCGATCTCTTCCGGACGAAGATGGGTTCGCCTCATCAGATCCAAAAGAGACATGGCCGCCATGGTGGCTGCATCCTCATGGGCATCGGGAACGGCCATGCGTTCGATGCCTATTCCCTTAATCAGCTTGCCGGGATCGATGCCTCGATTATTGGAGAACTCTCCCGCCAGGGGAAGAAAGAGCCTGGGCACATAAACGGATAAATCATCGATTCCCACGGCCTTTTCTTCAGGCACATTCTTTGTAGGCATGTCTTCAATACTCCGGCTCAATATCTGGCATCTCCTCACTGCTGGCTCATGCGTGGCTGGATATTATTTCAGGTTTTTGCTTACCTCCAGAGGAAAATATATCAATGAGAAACGCCAGACTATGATCTGGAATTATAGGAGTGAAGGATATATGACTGATGGAGATGTATACAAAATAATAGAACTGGTCGGAACTTCCAAAACGAGCTGGGAAGAAGCAGTTAAGACCGTTGTTGACAGGGCTACCAAAAGCCTGAGAGACCTTCGCATCGCTGAGGTCAAGGAGCTGGATGTCCGGCTGGAGAATGGAAAGATCGCGGAGTACAGGGCTAAGGTAAGGCTCTCCTTCAAGTACGAGGGAGAAGATTAAGATCCCGCCTAACTTCTATTTTTACTAAACTGACCTATTTTCTCTATTTATCCGCTTCGTTCATGTACCAGCTTGATCTCAAAGAGCTTGGGCCACAACTTTCCTGTCACAAACAGCCTATCTTCTAACGCATCGTAGGCAATGCCGTTTAGCACATCCACAACACTTCCCTGAATATCGCGTTCCTGCAAGATCCCTTGCATATTTATTTTGCCTTTCACCTCGCCGCTCTCGGGAGATATTATCACTATCCAGTTTGTAGGCCAGACATTGGCATAGATTTGCCCTTTGATATACTCCAGCTCATTTAGGCCCATAAGCGACGTGCCATTGGCTGTGACTTTAATCTGACCCTTTTCCGCAAAGCTCTCAGGATCAAGAATATGCAGAATGTCTGTGCCATCGCTCATGATCAGGCTCTTGTTGTCGGAGGTTATGCCCCAGCCTTCTGTCGGGTAGCTGAAGTTGCCGATCTCTGTCAAATTCCCTTTGCCATAGACAAGGCCCCGGCCCGACTGCCAGGTGAGCTGAATGATCCGGTCTTTCCAGAGGGCTACGCCTTCCCCAAATAAGGTGTTCTCCAGGTGTGTCTGCTCTAGAACGCGGCCAGTTTCCAGATCGACGCGGCGCAATGATGATCGTCCGTACAGCCCAGTTCCTTCGTAAAGCACCCCTTCGTCATATACCAGGCCTTGAGTGAATGCGAGGCTGCTGTGAGGATAGGCATTGACGATTTGGTAGCCGAATACGGGGATCGCGTCCGCCTCGACAAAATGAGAGCTGCCCTGCGCGGTAAAGAGCATAGCTGCTAAGAGCAGAACAGCCGGGAGGGCCAGGAGAACGAATCGTGATGTGCAGGCTATTTTTATCATGGAATCAGAAAGGTCTATTAGCCTCGGGCTTTAAAGATTTTCCGCTATTGATCAGGGAAGATCTGAGAAGGAAAGACGTAAATGCTAAGAATAGTATTATCAGATCAACTGGAGGAGAACAGAAACGGCATCCGGCAAAATATCTTTAGTAATGGCCGACATCACCACGCTCAAGGTCGATGCCATCGTCAACGCCGCCAACAACTCTCTCCTGGGGGGCGGGGGTGTGGACGGTGCCATCCACAGCAGAGCGGGCCCACAGCTTCTGGAAGAATGCCGGCGCATCGGAGGCTGTCCGACGGGCGAGGCTTGCATCACCCGGGGCTACCATCTTGCTGCAAGATGGATCATCCATACCGTAGGACCCATCTGGCGAGGCGGAAACAACGGCGAGGACGATCTATTGGCCTGCTGCTACAGGAACTCTTTTTCCCTGGCAGAGCAGCACGGCATAAAGAGCATAGCTTTCCCGGCTATCAGCGCCGGAGCTTATGGGTTTCCCATGGAGCGGGCCTGCCGCATTGCCCTTAGAGAGATGAGCGCTTTCCTGGAGAAGTGTGACGAAATAGAGGTCATAGCCGTCTGCTTTAGCACAAGAGCCTACCTGTGTTACATAGATGCCTTGCGAGGGCTTTGAAGCCGTTGGGTCAGCTTACAAAGTATATGCCTATCGCTACCACCAGGAAAGAAATCCCCTTCTGTTTCAAAGAACACCAATCCGTTTTTTCGTTCATCACTTTTGCCAGCTTCGGCATGAGAATTCCCAGGCCAAGGATGAGGAGCACCGTCATGATGGGCTGAAGTGCTCCTACGCTTGATACCATGGTAACCGATCCGATAGCATAAGCGAAGAGCGAGAAGATGATCCCCAGGAATTGGAAGATCTCCTCTGAGATCAGAGTTCCCACGGCCAAGCCGCCCTGACTAAAGAAGTTCTTGACCTCGCTGCGTATGGATTGAATGCCCATGAGGGATAATACCATCATCAGACTGCCCAGGGACGACCAGATATAGAGATTCCATTCATCGATGGAGATGAGTAGATACTTGAGGGAAAGATAATAGACGGCGGTTAAGATCCAGTACGACAGGAAAGGCTTGATAGCAGGAGATAGGGCACTTAGAAATGGCTTGATGTTTAAGCTATTGCTATTACAGCTGTAACTGTATAAACCATTGCTACAAGATCCATTTTTTTTGTAGGACATTAGCAGAGTGCCAACGAGAAGCAATAGACCTCCTGCACAATTTTTTAGCTCCATCACCTCCCCTAAAAATAGGACGGAGCCTATGAATACAAACAAAGGATAAATGTATTCCAGAGCGGCTACTTTAGATGTTTCTTCCACCTTTAGGGCCTTCATGTAATAAAAGGAGGGAAATACTTGCAAGATTCCGAAGAGAAGAGCAATGAGGGATTGCGGGTAGACAAAGTTTGCGCCTGCTATTAAAAACACTGGGATAGCAAAGAGCTGCGAAGCTAATACCTGGCATACGATGTACCCATTGGAATTGTCTACGTAGCTGCTGAGCAGAAACTTATCCAGTAATCCTGCGATAGAGAAAAAGACTGTTCCTAAGAATGCGAATGCAAACCATTCCAGTTAAAATCCCCCCTTTAAATAATGCGTTTTTTTAAATATTCTCAGTAATACTGCTACCGTTTATATACTGTTACTGTTTAAATCAATTAGATATCAATGTCATACTAGATATACTTATCCAATTTTCAATTTATGAGACATCATAGATTAATAATTTTTTTATATAAGTTGTGTCTTAGATACATTATTTGCCATTGTATGTAATAATTATGGAAAAAAATGATGATCAGTTTTACATAACGTTCTCAGACATCCCGATTTGAATTATATATTTATCATTAATCCCGGAGTAGAGCCGACTAATGATTGGGCAGTGTGAGCGTTGCGACGGGAACAGAAATAACACATACAAAAAAAATGATAGCCGTTGATAGTCCTGAGGACTGCTCTCGGCCTCATCATATCATTATCTCGTAGCTATCCTTGTGCGGATTGATGAGCAGCCGTTCTGCAATCTCTCCCGCCTTAATTTGCGCTTCCGGCTTGAGCGTATTGAAGTACAGCTTCCAGACAGTGGCCTTCTTCACATCCACCACATTATCGAAGCCCAAGCGGCTTCGCAGGCGCTCTCTGATAGAGATGGCCTCGCCGTCCTCGATATGTAGGCCGACCTTGACCGGCACGTAGTCCTCCTCAAACTTAAGCTCGTCGATAAGAACTATGTGGCTCTCTTTGTTCTCGTTGACCAGCTCCTTGGCAAAGCTCTTGGCCAGCTCCTCTGGGTCTCCGGAATCCACCTCGATGGAAAACAAGCGCTCCTTCTTGACATCGTCCAGGACATTGCCAAAGCCCAGGCGCCGGATGAGCGTGTTCTTAACGGTGGCCGCCTCGGCATCGGGGATCTTCAGCCAGACGCGCAGATTGATCTTACGATTCATGCTCATGCGTTCACCTCGATGTAGCGTTTCATGGATTCGAAGACCCTTCTGCCGGGACCGGGCTCATCGGGCCGCTGTTTTCTTGGATCGAAGGCAGGAAGCTGCCAGGCGAAAAAGGCCCTTTCCGGGTGAGGCATCATGCCCAGGACATTTCCCGGCTCATTGCAGATGGCAGCTATGCTCTCGGTGCTGCCGTTCACATTGAAGGGAAACTCGTTTATGATCCGCCCGTTCTTATCACAGTAGCGGAAGACCACCTGACCCTCGTCGTTAAGCTTTTTCATGAGCCCAGGGGTGGTAGTGACCAGATTTCCTTCGCCGTGGGCGATGGGGATCTTGAGCAGTGCTCCTCTCTCGATGGCAAAAGAGCCGCTGCACCTTTTGGAAGGTGCTTCATGCCGAAGGTTGACCCAATCGCAGTAGTAGCCCCGCCGCACAATCTTTCCCTGGGAGACCATCACGTTTTGGGCCAGGGCCATGTCCACATTTCCGCAGCTCGTAGCGCTGCCGGGAAGAAGGCCCGTCTCCACCAGAATCTGAAATCCGTTGCAGATGCCGATGATGGGCTTTCCAATGCCTGCTTCTTCTTTCAAGGCGCTCATGACCGGCTCTTTGGAGGCTATAACTCCGGCCCGAAGCCGGTCCTGATAGGAGAAGCCTCCCGGTATGACAAATCCGTCAAAGCCCGAAAGCTCGCCAGCCGGCCGGTTCCAGCGAAAGATCTCGCCTTCCATGCCCACTGCTTTCACTGCCACCAGCGTCTCAAATTCGCAGTTCGTACCGGGAAACTGCAAAACTGCAATCTTCATCTCATCGCCTCCACCAGGCCAGTCGTCCAAGCATTCCTCGCCTCGTCCAGGTCCAGGTCGGCCACACACTCGCCTGCTCTTGACATCACAATCCGTCTCTTGCCTGTAACTATGCCGATCTGCATCGGCTCCAGGCTGTAGCTCTTGAGAAGCTCCTCCAGCCGGGCCTCGCTGCCCGCTTTTGCCTCCAGGACAAAGCCGGAGGATTCTGAGAACAGCAATTTATCGGTCCTCATGCCGATGTCGCCGCCCTGGACGCGGTCCAGGTCCAGCTCCAGTCCGAAGCGGGCCGGCCGGGTGAGGGCCATCTCAGAGAGGCTCGCCGCCAGGCCGCCGTTGGAGATATCGTGGGCTGCAGCCAGCAGGCCCTCATCGATGGCATCGATTACGGCGTAGATCATGTTCCTCTCCAGATCGAAGCGAACGATGGGCACGTTAGCGCCCGTTTCTCCAAATATGGTTCGGTAGTATTCGGAGCCGCCCAGCTCGTCAAATCTCGGCCCGATGAGGAAGAGTTTGTCGCCCGCTTTCTTGAGATCCATGGTTATGGCTTTGCTAAAGTCCTTCATGATGCCTACGCAGGCCACCACGGGCGAGGGGTCCACCGATCCCTGGGGCGATTCATTGTAGAAGCTGACGTTCCCGGAGACTATGGGCACAGCCTGCTGCTGGGCTTCGTAGCCTTTGAGGTACAGTTTTTTGCAGGACTCGGCCAGGCCTTTCACGCCTTCCCGGAATTCCCAGAAGGCTTCCGGTTTTTCCGGGTTGCCATAATTCAGGCAGTCCGTCAGAGTGGAGGGAACAGCGCCGACTGCGGCCACATTTCGCATGGCTTCGGCCACGGCTGTTGCTCCGCCCCAGTAAGGACTGATGCGTCCGTAGAAGGGATTGCTGTCCACAGCCAGGGCAATGCCAAACTTTTCGCCCCGCACCGGTGCGATCAGTCCGGCGTCCGCCTCGCCCGGCCGGATCACGGCGTTGCCCATGACCTCAGTATCGTAGTAGCGGTAGACGTGCTCTCGGGAGGCGATGTTGGGCGACCGCAAAATCTTGAGCAGCACATCATTGTAATCCGTCGGCTCAGCCACATCCGGCTCGGTCACTTTGATAGTGCGCGGCAATTCCAGACGATTGTAGCGGATGCCTTCCGTCAGGTGTTGGATGGGCACATCGCAGACCATCTCGCCTTTGTGCGTGACCGTAAATCGGTCCCCAGTGTTGATCTTGCCGACAACGCTGGCCCGAGCCCCCTCGTAGACGTTGGGCAGATCCCAGTCCTCGTTGTAGATCTTGAGAATCTTCTCGCGTAGCTCCGGGGGCGAGACGATGAGGAAGCGCTCCTGGGTCTCGGCGATGCTCAGCACCTCGGCTGGGAAGTCGGCCGCTGTGTGCATGTCGTCCAGGTTGATCTCCATGCCAAAGCCACCGGAAGAGCCCATCTCTGATGTGGCGCAGGTAAAGCCGCCCCCGCCCAGGTCCTTGAAGCCGATCTCGATGCCCGACTCGCGGACCAGCCGGAAGAGATCGTCGTTGGCCTTGAAGAGCACGTTCTTCAAGAAGGGATCGGGAATCTGCACAGCGCCGCGGTTGGTCTCCTCGTCCTCCTCTCGTAAGGCCTCTGAGGCGAAGGTGACGCCCCCCAGGCCTGACGAGTCGGTGGGCTTGCCGATCAAAATCACGTCGTAGCCCTTCTCGCCGGCCAGGGGCGGAGCGCGGGAGCGGATGATCTGGTCGCGCCGCACGATGCCGATAGAAACGACGTTTACCAGGCAGTTGTCGTCGAAGCTGTCATTGAAGACGATGTCTCCGCCCATGTTGGGAACACCGAGAGCGTTGCCGTACTGCCAGATTCCGTCCACCACGCCCTCTGCCACCCAACGCACCTTGTTGGCCTTGGGGCCGTAGGGATTGCCAAAGCGCAGGGGATCGGCGGTAGCGACAACGGTCGCGCCCATGCAGTTGACATCGCGGACAATTCCGCCGATGCCGGTGGCTGCACCCTCGTTGGGCAGGATTTGGCTGGGGTGATTGTGGCTCTCGTGGGAGATGACGACGCACCACTTGTCATCGATGGCCACAATTCCGGAGTCTTCCACAGGGCCCATAACCACATTGGGGCCGTCGGTAGGAAGGAATTCTTTGAGGGTGGCGCGAGAGCTCTTGTAGGAGCAGTGCTCGGACCACATGGCATCATAGCAGAATAATTCGGTGAGGGTGGGGTCGCGGCCCAGCACCCCGGCAATGGTGCGCGCTTCCGGGACGGACATGCCAATGCCGGCGGCGCGCAAGCTGGTCTGCACTTGCGGATCGGAAAGACCGATTATCTTCAATTCAGTTACACCTCTGGTTAGCTAAGATATGCTGGGCGGGTGGCATTATCAATTTATCGATCCGGGCGGTGAGGGAAAGGGGGAGATGAAAAAAGTAAAGTGGAAGTCCTGTTGAATTTCTTACATGATTCTCATTACAATTACGTGACTGGGTGTAAGGTATTAGAAAACATATTTAAGCATTGATGTAGATGGATGCATAATGCCTGAATTAGAAATATCTAATGCAGAAAGTGATTTTTATGAAGAACTTTTAGATGCTTATCAACATTTTATTGACTTGCCATTATGCATAGTTTTTAATAATGGATTGAAAATATATTCAAGCAAAAATAACAACACGATTTGTCATTTTATATGCTCACGTTATCCCAAATTATGCGAAAACGAAAGAAATCATAATAATATTAATATGGTTAATCTATGTAAATCGGGTCTTCTTTGCTATGAGATCCCAATTGAAGTAAATAAATGTGAAGTTGGTGTAATTAAAATTGGACATGTCATTATAAACGGTTATGAGTCAAAATCGGAAAGCATATTGGTAAAATCACTACATGATGAAGGTGCTAATAAAATTGAAGTAGATTTCTTTCGAGACTTAATGAAAAAAGCGGAAAAAATAAATTTAGATAAAGTATCGAACGGTGATATCAATAAAACACTTCTATTTATAAAATACATTTTGGAAATAAATTTGAACCAAAGAGAACAGGATAAAAAAAAGCTAACAGATGTAAAAATACTTGTCGAAAATTTAGCTCACCAATACCTAACTCCAATCCAAGGTATAGTGGGAAACGCAGAAAATTTGATTAACGAATACGAACGATTGCCTCGACTATGCCAAGACCTAGAAATAAAATTAATAGCAAACGATATTTATTTGGAAATACAAAAATTAGCGTTATGTGCAGATAACATAAGAAACTGGATAGCTTCTGAGCACAATTTGTTATATAGGTATGATTTTCATATGACGCCAATTTTTCCGATAATTATTGATACAATAAAATTATTTCGGGCTGAAGCCAAATCAAGAGATATAATAATAAAAGAACCCGAATTCTCAGATGGAGCGCCGCCCAACTTGAAGATTTCGGGGGAACATATGAGACGAGTTTTTTATAACGTAATTAGTAACGCCGTAAAGTACTCATTTGAAGGAACTCCCGCAAATTGCAGGTGGATTGAGATTAAGTGTAATAAAATAAATAATTATTATTGTATTGATATAATTAATTATGGAGTTGGCATCCTGCCTGAAGAGATTGATGAAAAAATATACCAACCAGGATATCGCGGTAAGCTTGCTATGGATCGCAATAGATACGGATCGGGATTAGGACTCGGAGTTATAAGAAAAATAGTAGAAGATCATGGAGGGGGAGTTAAAATAATCAGTGAGGCCCAAGGAGACAGAATTCATTATGCTAAAACTCCATTCAAAACTATAGTTAGAATATGCTTGCCGTTATCAAATGAGGTGGATTCACTTGGTAGAAACTAGGAAAATATTATGGATAGAAGATTCTGCATACACCTTACGCAGCTTAATAAGGCCCTTAGAAAAGAAAGGCTATAGATTCACTATTGCAACCAATGAGAAACAAGCACTCGATATATTAGATAATGATACCTTTGATTTAATATTGTTTGATATCATTATCCCAACAGGATCTGATGAATCAGAAGATTTTATTGAATATGTGGGAGTTCGTTTGGCAAAAGAAATTGTTAATATTAGAAAAATAACCACACCTATTATAGTTATCTCTGTAGTAAATAATCCGAATATAATCAAAGAATTTGAGAGTTTAAATGTGGCAAAAATTTTGCAAAAAGGGTATATACTTCCAAGTATATTGGAGCGAGAAGTAGAAAACATTTTTAAAAAAATATCATAATTTTAATAGCAGTAATTATAACGAAGGAAAACAATTTATAGTTTAGCTCTTCCTAAGGGAAGCATGACGATAATAGCTTGATATGGTGATTCCCTGGCTGAATCTATTCTAATAATTCACCTTTCTGATCTTCATTTTGGCCCAAATAGTCGATTCGCTAATAGAGATCCTATTGAATTAGGCCAGCGTCTATTTTTAGCTATAAATAAAGAGATAGAAAATAGACATATACATCCTCAGATGAAGCTTGTAATTATAACTGGGGATATTACTGATACTGCTGAACCTGAGCAGTATAACCTAGCGTTTTTGTTCTTTAAAAGCTTAGCGGATGAATTCGGATTAAACCATGAATACTTTATTTTTGTTCCTGGTAACCATGATGTATCTTGGGCCAATTGTAAGAAAATAGAAGAAGATGGGAAGAAATTAGGTCTTAATGACTATGAAATACGCGATCAGTTAGACCAGGCTAAGCTTTTACCATTCGAAGATTTTTTGCAGAAATTCTATGGACGTTCCCGAAGAGATTTCTTGGATAATCTAGGGAAAAATGCCTATATTTATAATTTTATGGAAAGTAACCTTACAATAGCTGCTCTAAATTCCTGCGAAAAGGAATCACATAGATTAGAGGATAGAATTGGGAAATTTGGGGATAAACAAGCAAAAAGCTTAATGCTATATTGGCGAAATAAAAAATCGAACTTTCAGCTAAAAATTGTGGCCATCCATCATAATCCCGTACCTATGGTTGATAGAAGTATCCAAGATGCTATTAATTATTTAAAGAAACTTTATAAAGAACAAAAATTGAGTAATGATAGTTTTCAGCGGTTCAGCGCGGATATTGTTGGTTTTGAGGGGCGGGATTTCCTAAAGGCGATAACTGAAGATTGCCAAGTTCAACTTGTGTTGCATGGTCATTATCACGCCACGAATAGAAATGCGTGGCCTTGGAAAAAAGAAGGGCAAACTAATGTCCTTTCAGCAGGTAGCTTTGGTCTTGTATCAGATGAATTGCCAAGAGATTCTTATAATACACAAAATTTAATATTTATAGATATATCCGAAAGGAAGATTCATTCATGGGAGTTAGTATACAACCCGCTAATTAGGCCAGAAGGATCAATTTTTAACGGAGATTTTACGTTAGGAGATGTAATTCTTGACGCTCATAATCTTCTTATACCCGATGATTCAATACAAAGCAATCTATCTCAGGAACAGATCGCTAAGGGAAGCACATCTGAACTTACCAATAGAGAAGTTAGTGTTCTCTCCATTTGCATTCCATCTTGTCAATATCGTGGTCTCTATTCGTTTGAAGAAAAAGATTCCCCTATCTTTTTCGGACGATACACATTAACAAAACGATTGGTAGATCTATTAAGAGAAAAATCGATGGTAGCGGTCATTGGTTCATCAGGCAGTGGGAAATCATCTCTAATATTTGCAGGATTAGTTCCGCAACTACGTGCCGAAAATAATTGGATTATTATATCATTCCGTCCTACTAATCATCCACTATACGCACTAGCTGCAGCCCTAATATCATACATCGGTGAATATAGTAGCGATGTTGAACGTATATTTAAGATCAATGACATGGTTAGAGAATTTTATGAAGAGAGTATTTGTGAAGAGAGAATATCACTTGAGGGTGTCTTAGAGATTATTATTCAAAGAACGCTAGCTGACCAAAAATTATTATTGATTATAGACCAATTCGAAGAGATATATACTCTGTGTAATGATTTAATGGAACGTAATGTATTTTTAAAGTTATTAACAAGAGCTATAAATTCTAAATTATTTAAATTTCAAGAGAAAAATAAAATATTGCTTGCTTTAAGGGCGGATTTCTTTAACCATGCACTCTCAACTCGCAATTTCGCCGATATGCTGCAGGATTCAACTTTTATCCTTAGTCCAATGAGTAAGGAAGAACTAAGAGATGTTATCGAAAAGCCTGCTTTGCAAAAAAATATTACATTTGAAGATGGTCTCACGGATAGAATAATTGAGGCAATAGGTGAGGATTCAAATTGTCTTCCTATCCTTGAATTCACTTTAACTTTGCTTTGGGAACGACAACAAAATGGTAAAATAAAACACGTTGCTTACAAGGAAATAGGTGGAATAGAGAATGCTCTTACTTCCTATGCAGACGATCGATATAATCGTCTGACAGATTTTGATAAAATACTCGCAGAAATGATTTTTATACAATTAGTACAACCAGGTGTAGATACAGAAGATACTCGCAGACAAGCTATAAGAGAAGAAATTGGAGAAAATTGTTGGGATTTGGTAAGGAGATTAGCTGATGATCGTTTGGTTGTCACAGGAAGGAGTAATAAATCATTAGATGAAACAGTAGAGGTCGTGCATGAAGCATTAATTCAAAGATGGGGTCGATTACGTGAATGGATGGAACTCAACCGTGAGTTCCGAATTTGGCAAGAACGACTGCGATCTTCAATAGAACAATGGGAGATAAGTGATCTGGATTACAGAGCATTACTAGGTGGAGTATTACTTGCAGAAGCAAACGAATGGTATGACAAAAGATCAGATTCGTTAACGTTAAAAGAGAGGGATTTCATCCTACAAAGCTTACACCACCAAGAGTCTGAGGAAAAACGATGGAAAAATCTCTATGAGAGTGCTCTTACCCACAAAATGGCATTGCATATAGAATTGCAGGGCATGCAATCCATAATATCTAATGCAGAAAATATTAAAAATGATTTAATTGGAGCTAAATCAAATATTGAATTGATAAATATTGCTGATGAAATAATAAACGAGGCGCTTAAATTATCGCATTCACTTGGAAACGTAACAAAATCGCCAATAGATGGATCTAAAGATAAACTGCGATTTAATACAATAAATATCTATCCACTTCTTAGTGATTCAATTAATCTTTTTAGAGATGAAGCATTTATCAAAGGAATTATAATAAGAGGTCCTATATCAAAAGGTACATCATTTCCGCCTTTAGAGATATCTGAATCTCATATAAGACATGCTTTGGTTAATTTAATTGATAACGCAGTTAAATATTCTTTCAAAGGGCATTTTCCTAGAGAACAATATATTGATATTATCTGTGAAAATATAGATAAATATCTTTGTATAGAAATAACTAATTATGGAATAGGAATTCGATCCAACGAGATAGAAACGCAATTGATTTTCCAAGATGGTTATAGAGGTGAATTAGCAATGGATCGCGTAAGAACAGGCTCGGGATTAGGTTTAGGTGTAGTAAGAGAGATTATTAATGCACATAATGGTAAGATATCTGTAAGCAGTGAGTTATTGTCGGGCCATAAAGATGATTATTTTAAAAATGTATTTAAGATATATCTACCTTTCATGCAAATTTTGAATGAATGAGAATTTCAATACTTTATGGGATCTAATCGCATATCCTATGAAAATGACATATCGCTTCGACCAAGATTATCTTGATCCCTAAATTGCGTTCTTTATAGTGAGCATCTATTAAAGAATTGTAGATATGTTTTTTACACATCGGATCAGAATTGTTGCCGAATTGGTATAATTGAGCCAAAGCAGCAATTTTCTGTTGCTTTTCGCCAGTTTTTAAATTATTAATTGCTAAAATTATTAATTGCTTATTAAATTCTTGCTGGTCCTCTTTTCTAATACTCAACCGTATTTTTAAGGTAATCCATTTAAGGTAGAAAAAGTCATAAATTTTAAAGAGGAAATCAGGTTTTCTATATTTCAAATATTCATTTTGAAATTCTAATAGAGTCACGGAAAATTCCAAAAATAGTGCTAATGCGATATGATTAGGAATATTTTTTATACTCCACTGGGATATTTCTCCTTGTTCTAGCAAAGCGATTAATGCAGTTGCTATTAACAAGGTTAAAAAAATTTTTAATCTATTAAACATTAATCCTCTAACATAGATTCCAATTCGATTTTCATTTGACTTGGCAAAATTCTGCCTTTATTAAGAATTTTGGTTATGCCCAATTCATTCAATTCTTCTATAATTCTTTGATCATTAACTACGGAACAAACCAAGATTGGTACTGTAATCTTCTTTTCTCGTATGATTTTTTTTGCTAGCCTTAATCCTATAAAAAGACTATGTTCAAGAATCTCAGAATTGACATCTTCTGGGATTATTATATCCAGAATAATCAAATCATAAATTCTATTCTGGAGTTTATCCAATGCCTCTTTCTCGTCAATAGCAAAATCGAATATGTATCCTGCATTTTGCATTGGCTTGATCAGGTCAATCAATTGCCTATAATCATCCTCTATCCAAAGTATAGTTGTCGATTTAGGCGTTTTTTTCATCTTTTTCACCTCACTCAATCCTGAGGCAAAAATACTCTCAACGTTGTCTTATAAGGATTTCGCTTAGATCCATCATACGATCCTACTATCTTACTTTCAGCCTCTACTTTCCCATCGTGTTTCTCTACAATACGCTTCACTGTTGGCAAACCTAAGCCAGAGCCAAAACGATTTCGATCTCTTGCCATTTTGCCTCTATAGCCATATTCAAATACTTTTTCTATTTCATCTGGCATAATGCCTATCCCTAAATTTGATATTTCTACACAATAATATTTTCCGCTTGGCCGACAAATTGTATCGACAAAACGAAAATGGCCAGGATATCCATCAAAAGAGTACTTAACAGCGTTATTCATCAAATTGATGAAAACCTTTCTCAAATGAGGGGCTGATCCTTTTATGGTGGGAAAAGGGATATCCCTTGGCACAGGATCATTTAATAAAATTCCTCTCTCAAATGCTTCCGATCTATATAGCTCTATAGCATCCCGTATTATCCCATGTAAATTTACTTTTTCTTTTGTATCAAACCTATAAATATCTTTTTCTTCAGCCATCCAGTCTCTCAAATTTTCTGCTGAATAAGATAATTTGATTGTTTCATTCAATATCCCGTTGCAGTTTTCAATTAATTCTGGTTCGCAGTACCGCTTGTCCATTTCGTTTAATCTGGATAATAAGTTATCTGTCTTAGAAACAACGGCTTGAATGGGTATTAAGAAAGAATGCGCCAGATATGTAGATAATGTTTTTAGCTCTCTTATGCGTTTTTGATGATGCCATTCCAAATTCAAATATTTTTCTATTGATTGCAAATGTCGGTCAATAACAGCCAATAATTCTGGTTCTTTTATAATATCTACTTGCCCGAGCAAATCTTTTAGATCAGAATAAATTTTCTCATCCAATTTACGTGATTCTGCAAGCTTTTTCAACATTTTTTTAGAATCTTCTTCGTGTCCTTCAAGCATGCAATGGCCCAAAGCTATAAATCCAATGTTCTTGTCTTCAATTGAAACCGGGAGTGAATAGCAGTAAAGCCCGGCATCACACATATGGATTTCTTTCGTTCCATCAAATCCTTTTTCGCAAATGCCTAGATTCAATGTTTTTATAAATTTACAGTATCCAGACCAACGTCTTTCCGAAGATACAATTTCATCTTCTACTTTTAAGGATATGGCTACTCTTGTAAGACATGATAACATATTTAGGAGATCAACCAAGAAACCATAATCATCAATTAGATTTGCATGTTCATCAATTTGACGAAGACCCATTACATACACCTCTAATGATTACATATCTTGGCCTTGGCATTTCAAGTTTTCGAGAGCTTTAACTGCAATATAGATGGATAACCTCATTTGCTTTCCTTTTCTCAATGGGAGATTTTCTTACTCGGGTCTCCAAGATTCTTAATCGAGGGAAGGGTCTCTAATTATTTCAGCTATCTTGCGGCTGAATCAGAACATCCCGATTCCAGATTATTGCCATCATGAGCTAGCAAGATCCGTCCTGGGGAAGAAATACGTCTTGATTTGATCCAATGCCATTTTGCTGGGCAATTCCTGGCCTCCCCTACTGCCTCCGGAGATATGGCCCCGATCAATCCCAAGGGCTCCATCAGCCCAATGGCATCCCCGGCCACCTTGCTCAATGGTGCAGGGGCCGGGCCGACCGTCGCGCCCCCGCCCGCGCGTGGCTCCCGCGCCCGTGAGCGGTGACGGCGGCAGCCGCGGGCACCGGGCCCGCCACTTCCGGGACTGCCAGGCCGGGAGGGCGAGCGCCCGTGCGTCATCGGTTGAGGCGGAACTCGATAAGGCGTGGCAAGAATTATCATTCTCTCGTCGGTTCTTCGCGGCTTCGCGCCTTCGCGTGAACCCGTGATTTCGGCCCGACCGCCCCCCTGCCACCGGACACGATCGCCTGCCGGGCAAGCCAGCTCAAGCGATAGCGCAGCCCAGGCCCGGCCCACGGGCAGCGGCCACGAGCGACAGCAGGAAGCCGGGCGAGGCTAGCCCACGGTTCGCAAAGATAGCGATGCTGTAGACCTCAGCTAAACTCTTTGTGCGTCCTTTGTGAGCTTTGTGCGCTTTGTGGTTGGCCCGTAACCGTTCGGTTATAATTTTCTGCTAATAATACTAACGAATCGTCATAGCCTCCAAAATCCAGCCCTCCAAAAAGCTGCCCATTCCGGAGACCTGCACACCCGACCCTCCGGCTCGACCGGGCCTCCTGCCCCCTCGCACGATCGCTTGCCGGGCTCCGGGCCCGCCCCCAGGGGGCTGCCAGGCCGGGAGGGCGAGCGCCCATGCGTCACCGGCTGACTTGGAAAAGATCTAATCTATATAATATAAACATTTAAAATAGAATGTTTGCGTTTAATCACGTTATCAAATGATGCCCTTGGCCCTGAGAGCGGACTTCATCTCAGACACATCGCCCTTCAATTCAATAATGTCGCTCTTATCCAGAACCTTTTCCATTTTATCGTTCAAACTGCTGTTCATGTCTCTGATCTCGAAAATTGTTTCGTCCTGCTTTTCATGCATCAGGTCCATCTTGCTGCCCAAATTCGCGTTCGTGTCCCTTATCTCGGAAATGGTGTCATCTTGCTTTTCGAGCATCAGGTCCATCTTGCTGCTCAAATTCGCGTTCGTGTCCTTTATCTCGGAAATGGTGTCATCTTGCTTTTCGAGCATCAGGTCCATTTTGCTGCCCAGGTTTTTGTTCGTTTCTTTAATCTCGGAAATAGTCTCTTCTTGCTTGTTGAGAATCAGAATAAGAACTTCTTTCATGTCCTTCAGGACACCTATTCCTTCATCAAGACGCGAGTCGGTTTCGCCTGTTTCAACTAGTTTATAGAATCCGCCAAAATCTCCGATAGCCTCGGAATGCTTCTTTTCGATGGAAGAAACCTTGATTAGGGTATTCCTGATATCTATGATTTCCTCGAATAATTTCAGTTTTTCTTCCTCGCCCTCAGCTATGATTCTAACTCGTCCATCGTTCAAGTTCTCGACAAAGCCCTTAAGTCCCATGCCGTTGGCTATCTTGATAACTCTAGCCCTGTAGCCTACCCTCTGGACGTTGCCTGAGACATACGCTGTGAGCCGCTTCATTGGATACATTTCATCTCTTTTTGTATTTGGCTTTTCCTATCATATTACAGGTTGGCCTTCCTGCGTGCTCACCCTTGTGCTCCCGCGCCCGTGAGCGAGCGGCAGCTTCCGGGCTCCCGGGCCCGCCTGGCCGCCACCCACAGGGCTACCGGGCCGGGAGGGCGAGCACCTGCTGGCTAACCCAAGGCAGGAGTGCTTGCAGTTGCTCTCATCCGCCATCAATTAAATGGGTGTGGCAAGAATTGCCCTTCTCTCATCGGAACTTCGCGGCTTCGCGCCTTCGCGTGAACCAGTGATTTCGGCCCGACCGGCCAGGCTGAGACTGCCCCAAAGACTTATCAAAAAGTCTCTGTGCGCTCTGTGACTCTGTGGTGGGATCGTTAGTTGTTAGGTTATAATTATCAGCCAATATTAATAGCAAACCGGAGGCTTTGCTTCCCTAAAATCCAGCCCCCGGAAAACTGCCCTCGCAGGAGGCCAGCTCCGCCTGACCCTCCGGCTAGACCGGACCTCCT
>Ga0247840_10002823_pt1 | contig 30295 bp, 31 predicted proteins | sample LaCruzMarch2015__FD_192404 | JGI IMG/M metagenome (GOLD analysis project Ga0247840, IMG submission 192404) | Freshwater microbial communities from meromictic Lake La Cruz, Castile-La Mancha, Spain - LaCruzMarch2015_17m | ecosystem: Environmental > Aquatic > Freshwater > Lake | place: Spain...
TAATATCGATAATGTCTTTCTAAAAGCCTATCGCAGTGGAGGAAGCAGATCCGATAATCCCTTCGTTAACTTCTATTGGGATTTTATGGCTCAAGGTAAGATCGCTTATGCGGAAGTAAACTTTATAAGTGCACAAGAAGCAGTCCAACGTATCAAAAGCGCAGGTGGTTTTGCGGTATTCGCTCATCCGGGAAACAATATTGGGATGGATGAAGAACTTCTAAAAGACATCTTAGATTTAGGTCTAGAAGGTATTGAAGTTTATAGTACTTATCATGATGAGATAAAGACTCAATTCTATCGAGAAAAAGCATTATCTAGAAATTTACTCATGACCTTGGGAAGTGATTTCCATGGGAAATCAAAACCTTCTATAAAACTAGGAAACTTTGATTGTGTCGATGAAGTAGAACTCACCAAAGCTTTCTTGAATCGAAAAGAAATCCAAGCGTATCTCTAATTTACTCCCATCTGAATCATACAAAATGGATGCCTATGAAGGCATCCATTGTTTTAAATCTAGATAAAGACAAGTGTGTAATATTAAGTTACTATTTTGTGTGCTACTTTAATCAATTACTTATTTTTCCAAAGATCAAAAGGATACATATCTTGATTTTTGAATTCTAAGAAACGAGATACCACATAAGGTTTATCTTCGAGATAAGTGACTCCAAACCATTCACTTTCAGAAGCTAATACTTTAATCGTGAAAGCGTTTGATTTAATGGTTTCTCCTATCATTGTTGGTATGACGTGTTCACATTTAAGTGGATTATTTAAAAGCTCCCTTTGAAGAAATGAAGTCAGTTGTTTTTCAGCAAGATCGAAAATATTAGTTGTAAATCCCCAGAAATTCATAGACACCAAAGCATCTTGCTTTAGAGCTTTCCATCCATTTTCATCCGATCCACTCGATATCACTCCATCGACTTTCTTTATTTTTGCGTATTCATTCACATCGATGAGGATCTCATCTGAGACATCACAAACACCTCTACTAACTGTACCTGAATCAGATAAGGTCTTACTTAATCTATATCCAACCATACTATAAAGATCATCTTTGACCTTATGGGTTAAGAATTCATACATCTTATTAAAAGCATCTTTTCCATAATAATCATCTGCATTACAGATCATGAATGGTTCTTTAACTTGATGACGACAGATCCATAAGGCATGGGTCGTACCCCATGGTTTTTCTCTACCCTCAGGCGCAACAAATCCTTGAGGCAATTCTTTCATGTCTTGAAAAATGAATTCAACATCGACAAAGCGACGAACCTTATCAACCAAAGCCTTTTTAAAGGCTTCCTCATGTTCCTTACGAATAATCAAATAGACTTTCTTAAAGCCTGCTTGGATCGCATCATAGATCGAAAAGTCGATGATGGATTCTCCATTATTACCTACTGTATCGATTTGTTTTAATCCGCCATAACGACTTCCCATACCCGCTGCTAAGATGACTAGACTAGGATTTTTCATAGAATACCTCGTTGTTTCTTTTGTATAGAGACGTATATTGATAAACAATAATCTTAAGAATTGTTTATCGAATAAGACATAGACCTAAAAGAAGATTTTATATGTACTTATACGTAGATAAGAACTAACTCTAGAAAACTTGTATTACTCCAGCCTCTCTTAGTCTGATCTGAATGAAACTGCCATCTCCAAATACATTGTTGTATTTTGATTTTAATTTAGGTGTTAGTGCTTTTGGAACAAAGAGTAAGATTGTTCCGGCGAATCCTCCGCCGTGGACCCTGAAGGCTCCTTTTCCACCTAAAGTTTCTTCAGCCATCATTAAGGCTAAAGCGAGACCTTGTTTAGAGGAATGCTTATTCCACACATTTTGAAGATGAATATGAGAGGATCTTCCAGAAGCTAAAATCAGACTTAAGAAGGCATCAATATTAGATGTATTAAGTGCTTCCATTAGATCCAATACTCTTTTGTTCTCTTGGAAGAAATGATGGCCTCTTAATATGATGCGAGTATCGAAGAGATTGTTAAGTCTAGGTAGTTGAGCATAAAAATCCTCAGGATTTACTCTAGATAAAGTGCTTTGATTAAAAGCCCCAGATAAAAGTTTACAGTCTTCAAATATCTCAGCATAATCACTAGACAGATCAGCGTGAGATCCTCCGCTTTGAACCAAGCAGATATCAAATGGATCAAATAGATTGTGACTGTCGATCTTATTAACTACTGGATTGTTTTTATCGAAAAAATCTATGGCACAGAATCCCCCATGAGCGATGACCATTTGATCCATTAGACCACAAGGTTTATTGAAATAATTGTTTTCAGTTTTTTGAGAAATAATCGCATAATCGCTTGCGCTCATCGTGCCTGATCCATAATAGCTATCTAGGATCTTGACCAATAGTACTTCAATAGAGGCCGATGAGGATAAACCTGATCCTGAAAAGACCGTGCTTTCTATGTAGGCATCAAAACCACCTACAACACCAGTTGCCTCCTTGAAATAATGGGCAATTCCTCTTATCAAACCCATGGTAGTATAGTATTCATTCTCATCAATACTAAGATCAGATAGATCAATAGGTTCGATCTCATAATCTTTAGATCTCACTCTGATGACGTTCTCATTGTTTCTTGAAGCGAAAGCGACACTATCCAGATCAACCGTCATGGCTAAAACACGGCCTAATTGATGATCGGTGTGATTACCACCTACCTCTATTCGTCCAGAAGCACTGAAAACATCTAAAGAGTCATGATTAAAAAGCGTCTCAAAATGAGCTGCCATAGATGAATATCGATTCTTCTGAAATGATACTTGTTCACTGCCATACAACTCAGTGAGTTGTTTAGTGGATTCATTACTTTGGATATAGGAGTGAAATTCTTTAGTTTTCATGGCTTATCTTTACCTTAATGTGATTGAAATCAGTATACCATTGAGAGCGCTATCAATAATTTACGAAAAGTGAGACAAAAGATATAAAATCTTGGGATGGTCTTTGTCCTTACTATCTAATCAGAGTCATTCATATTATAATGAGAATGATATTGCTAACCCTAGTGTTAGAAAACGGTGAATCAAATGGATAGAGATTACACCATCCTTTTAGTGGATGATGAAGAAGAAGTTAGAAAGCGCATCATATCGAAAATCCATCCTGAATCAGGTTTTGAAGTCATTGGTCAAGCTGCCAATGGTTATGATGCGATCGATCTGATCGAAAAACTTAAACCGGATGTAGTCATTACAGATATTCGTATGCCTTTCGTAAATGGTATGGAATTGGCTAAGATCATAAGCAAAGAACACCCTAAAACTAAGGTGGCTTTTATATCGGGATATGATGAATTTGCTTATGCAAAAGAAGCTATTGAACTTAATGTAGTCAGTTATCTTTCTAAACCAATCACTCAAGAAGAAGTGAATCATTTTCTTTCTAAACTGAAGTCAAGAATGGATGAAGAGTATCAAGCATTATTCAACCAAGAACGATTAGATGAAGTGTATCAAGCCAATCTTCCAGCTTTGATAGAAAATCAATTCAACTCCTTGCTTCATTACTCCAACATCACTGATCAAGATCTACAGCGTTTTAAAGTCTTTGATATTGATCTTAATGTAGGATTTTTTACAGTTGGGATCATAGAAATCGATGCTAATGCAGATTTTCTAGAGATAGAGTATTTACGAATCTTCTTACTAAATCTACTAAAAAAGAAGTTTGAAGACTATAAAGATTTGTACTATATAAACAGTGGATTTGGACTTATATTTATCATTCATCAATTGACCATGAACGTTAAAGACATAGAATCCAAACTCTATGAAGTCGTTCTCACCAAGAAACAATATTCTAATATTCGAGTCCAAATAGGGGTATCAGAAACTTTTAACGAATTTAAGTTGGTTTCTAATATGGTTCTACAGGCTAAGAAGGCACTCTCTTACAGTAATTATCTCAACATTGGAACCATCATCTACTATAAAGACATCACAACCAAAAGAAAGGTTGATTTGAAATTATCTAAAAGTGAGATCGATGAGATCAGTTATGTCATTAAATTTGGAACTGTGAAAGAAGTGGATGATCTTTTCGTTAACTTGCTAAAGAATAAAGACATGCGCCAAGACTATCTTCTCAATAAACAATATTATCTGGTCAATCTTGCCCATATTTTTATAGAATTCGCCAATGGACTCAATGTAGAATTGGATGATATCCTTGAAGGTAACTTTTTTGATAAATTGTCTGGATTTACGCAACTTCAAGACATGTTCAATTTCTTAAAGAAAATGGTCTTTGATTGTCGAGAAATGAATTTGCATCGATCTAAGACGTCAGCCAATCTACTCTTAGAAGAAGCACTTTTGTATTTAAATACGAACTATACAAATCCAAATATTTCGATGGAGTTCGTATGTGATGATCTAGGCATCAGTATATCTTATCTAAGTAATCTCTTTAAAAAGATAGAAGATACTACCTTCAACAAGTATTTGGTTAAGACTCGAATGGAAAAAGCGATGGAGCTTTTGAAGTTTAGCGATGATAAGATTTATGAAGTTGCCAATCAAGTCGGCTATAATGACATCTATTATTTCAGCTATAGTTTCAAGAAATATACTGGGCTTTCTCCAAAGGAGTATCGTCATGATCAAAAGACTGAATGATTTATCGATTGGGAAATCTATCTTCATTACCATCCTTATTTTTACAGGTTTTTTGACCATATCTACTATTCTCTCTAATCAATTGATATTTGACAGAGCTGATCGACTTATAGAAAGCACCTCTAAAGAAATCAACAAACAAGTCATCATGAATTATGAGAATTATCTTAGTAATATGATCGGAATATCTAATTCTTTACAGGAATACATCGTCGATACAACACAGGCCAATGATTTTGAGGAATTGTCTCGTCTATTTGTATTGACCACCAATATAGAAAAGAATATTCTCAATGTCGCTTTGATCTCAGACGATGGTCTTTTGGTGGCGTCCAGTGCTGATGTTAAAATCAATCCTAATATTTTAGATATTGAATGGTTTCTTGAAGCTAAGAAGACACCAGACATCCATCATTTTAGTGGTCTACATACAGAAAACTTCTTTATGTTAGGTAAAAAAGAAGTATTTACTGTTTCTAAAAGCGTTCAGTATTTTGTGAATAATGTTGCCACGAGAGGGGTATTGATGATAGATATCGATACCAGTAATTTTAAGACCTTGGCTCAACAAACCAATCTTGGTGAAAAGGGTCATATCGTTATTTCCTCTCAAGCAGAGAAAGTCATTTATTCCTCTGATCCTTTATGTTATGGAGATGATTGTACTTCTGCTGACATACTTAAAGATATAGGTTTAGGTGGTCGCTTGGTTAAGTGGAATAATCTAAACATGTATGTCAATGTAAATACGATCAGAGATACTCGGTGGAAGATCGCTACCTTCATCAACGTCAATGAAATTGTCTCTACAAAAGCAGACATCCTAATACGTTTGATTTTGATTTTTGTTTTGACTTTGATTACGACCTCTCTTATTTCATCATATTTCACTCGTCGAATCACGCTTCCTATGAATACCTTGAAGAGTCATATTACTTTAATAGAAAAGGGTGATTTCGAATCTAAGGTCCATGTCTCAGGCTTAAAAGAAGTAACATTGTTAGCTGAAGCTTTCAATACGATGAGTAATCGTATTAGAGAATTGATGGATAAAGTATTTACTGAACAAAACGAAAAACGAAAGACTCAATTCATTGCTTTGCAGAATCAAATCAATCCTCATTTCTTATACAATACCCTGGATTCTATCGTCTCCTTAAGTGAAAATAATCGAAATAAAGATGTAGAGAGTGCCATCATTGCTTTGTCTAAATTCTTTAGGATGAGTATCTCCAATGAGATGAACTTGGTAGAGTTAAAAGATGAGATCGAACACGTAAGAAACTATCTACTGATTCAACAGATCCGTTATCAAAATACCTTCGTCTTTGATTTTGAGATCGATGAGGAAATCCTTCATCATAAAGTCATTAAGCTATCGCTTCAACCTATCGTAGAAAACGCCATCTTACATGGGATTCATCCAGATGATGAGTATTCAACCATATTAATCAAAGGCTACGCTAAAGACAACTTCCTTTATATCGAAGTGTTCAATGAAGGCTATGGTATCTCTAAGGAACGTATTCAAGAGATCCATTCTATGATTCAATCTAATCAGAATACATCCAGTATGGGACTTAAGAATGTCTATCAGCGATTAAAACTATACTATGGTGATCAAGCGGACCTCATCTTAGAAAGTGAATTGGATGAATATACAAAAGTCATTATGAAGATGCCTTTGGGAATGGAGGAATCACTATGAAGCGGTTCATTATAATTGTCTTGTTTATGTTAAATGGATGCAGTAGTCCAATAGAGACCGTACCTTTGTTCATCTACGATGGTAATGATGCCTACATCAAAGAATTCGAGAGGAAGATCCAAAGCGTAGATCAAAGTGATTTTCTCATCAAAACCTATGTGAGTCAAAATTCTCAGATCATCCAGAATGAACAGATCGATCAAGCTTTTAAAGAAAAACATCCTTTATTGATCATCAATCCTGTTGATAGATTAAGCGTATACGCCATCATCGAAAAGGCTAAACAATCCAATACCACGATTATTTTCTTTAATCGAGAACCTTTAGCTTCTGATTTAGCGGCTTATGATAAAGCGTTTTATGTAGGCGCTGATGCCGCTCAATCTGCTGAACTTCAAGCCAGTCTAATCATGGATCTATTTGGGAATGATCCAAAAAACCTAAACCAATTCGATAAGAATCATGATGGGATCATCCAAGCCTTGATCTTTAAAGGTGAACAAGGTCATCAAGATGCGGAAGCCAGAACGAAGTTCGTTATAGAACGATTGACCGTAGCTGGATATCAAGTTGAAGTCTTAGACATCGTCATTGCAAATTGGGATAGAGACATCGCTTATGGATTAATGGATGGCTTATTGGATGATTATAGGGAATCTATGGAGTTGTTGATTTCAAACAATGATGCGATGGCACTAGGTGCCATTCAACGAATGAAAGAAAAATTGGTTTTTGAAGATACCAATAAAAATGGGGTCATCGATCGTGAAAGTGAACCATGGGTGCCTGTTGTCGGGATCGATGGGATCACTGCAGCCATTGATTCGATCAAATCAGGCTATCTCTATGGGACTGTCAAAAACGATTCTCAAAATATGGCCTTGATCATCATCGAGTTAGCAAAGTGGTTATTAGAAGAGAAATCATTGACTGACTTTCCTTATGAGATCACCAACGGTAAATATGTTTGGGTTAATTATCAAAAAATGACCCTTGATGAATAGATTTTGAATTGTGAGTAATATTTCACAAAAACAGTGTCGTTTATTCAATGTTATGTAAGGGCTTACTTTTCTATAATGATAATGTGTTATAAACACAGGAGGAATTAATGAAAAAGTTTTTGCTCTTAGTCGCATTGACCGCATTGGTTTTGGGCAGTTTCACTGCTTGTACTGCTAAACCAAAAGGACCAGTCAAGGTCGGTATTGCTATCTATAAGTTTGATGATACCTTCATGACAAACTATCGTACTGAAATGGAAACCTATTTGAAATCATTGGAAACAACAGATACCAAATATGAAATCACCATTACCGACGGTAAGAATGATCAAGCAACACAAACTGAACAGATCGACAGTTTCATTGCACAATCTTATGATGTATTGGTTATCAATTTAGTAGACTTAACCGCTGCTGGAGCTATTATTGCTAAAGTTAAAGCTGCTGGTATCCCTACTGTATTCATTAATCGTCAACCTTCAACAGCTGATATGGCCCTTTGGGACAAGATCACTTATGTTGGTGCTAAAGCTGAAGATTCAGGGACCTATCAAGGCGAAATCGCTTTGGACCTCTGGAATGCTGCTGGATCAACAATGGACAAAAATGGCGATGGTATCCTTCAATATGTAATGTTGATGGGCCAAGCTATCCACCAAGATGCTGCTTTACGTACAGAATATTCAATCAAAAAATTAGTAGATGCTGGCGTTAAAGTTGAAAAATTGTTTGAAGAACGTGCTAACTGGAACCGTGACGAAGGTCAGGTCCAAATGGCTTCCGCTATTGCTCAATACGGAGACAAGATTGAAGTTGTATTCGGAAACAATGATGACATGGCTTTAGGCGCTATCCAAGCTTTAAAGGCTGCCAACATGGTCGTTCCTGTAATCGGTGTTGATGCTACTGCTCCTGCTTTGGATTCTATTGGATTGGGTGATTTGGCTGGAACTGTCTTGAATGACAGCGTTGGTCAGGCTCACACTTCAGTCGACAAAGCATTGGCTTTATTAAAAGGCGATATGCTTGAAAAAGAATACTGGGTTCCTTATGTTAAGGTTACTCCAGAAAATTTCGAAGATTTTAAATAAGCTTAACTGAACCAGAAAATCAAGTGTGGTCAAACACACTTGATTTTCTATCTCGTTAGAAAGAGGTTATATGCAACATCTCGATATCATATTAGCCATGAATCATGTCAGTAAGAGTTTTCCTGGGGTAAAAGCATTGGATGATGTTTCGTTTCATGTAAGACGAGGCACAGTCCATGCTCTAATGGGTGAAAACGGCGCTGGAAAATCAACCTTGATGAAATGTCTCTTTGGGATCTACTCTCTAGATGAGGGTGAAATCCTTTTTGATGGTAAACAAGTCCATTTTCATAATCCTGAAGATGCGCTCAAGGCCGGTATTTCTATGATTCATCAAGAACTACAACCGATACCTTATCGAAACATCGCAGAAAACCTTTGGGTAGGACGCTATCCAAGCAAGAAGATCCTGGGTTTATTTTCTATAGTTGATCATAAACAAATGAAACAACGTTCTGAGGAACTACTAAAAAGAGTTCATCTCAATCTTAACCCTAATACCTTACTTAAAGAACTTTCTGTATCACAAATCCAGTCCATTGAAATCGCGAAAGCTATTTCTTATAATGCCAAGGTCATTATTATGGATGAACCAACCTCATCTTTAACTCAAGCTGAAGTCAATCAGTTGTTTGAGATCATAAATGCCTTAAAGAATCTTGGGGTATCCATCATTTATATCTCCCATAAAATGGAAGAAATCTTAAAGATCTCCGATGAAGTTACCATCATGAGAGATGGGAAATACATCGGTACCTGGTTGGCTAAAGAATTAACGATGGAAAAAATAATCAAGAGTATGGTTGGTCGTGAATTGGTTAATCTGTATCCACCTAAGACCAATGTACCTGGAGAAGTTTCATTTGAAGTCAAAGACTTAACTTCAACCAATCCTAAATCATTTAAAAACGTTTCTTTTAGTGCCCATAAGGGTGAGATATTCGGGATTGGGGGTCTAGTTGGTGCCCAACGAACTGAACTCGTCGAAGGTATATTCGGACTTCGATCAATAAAATCAGGGGAAATCTATCTTCATAATAAGAAAATCGAAATCAAACAACCTCATAGTGCAGTTAAACATGGCTTAGCTTTAGTTACAGAAGATCGTCGTGGAAATGGGATCTTTGGGGTCTTGTCTGTAAGAGACAATGTCGCTGTAGCTTCATTGGATGATTTCGTTCAATTCCACTTCATACTTAATAATGCTAAGCTCAACCAATTGGCTGAAACCAACATTAAAAAGCTCAGTATAAAGACACCTAGTACAAAAACAAAAATTCAATCCCTATCAGGGGGAAACCAACAAAAGGTCATCATCTCTCGTTGGTTGGCAGTTAATCCAGACATCTTTATTCTTGATGAACCTACTCGAGGCATAGACGTCGGTGCTAAATATGAAATCTACAGTATTATGCTAGATCTTGCCAATCAAGGTAAGACCATCATCATGATCAGCTCAGAAATGTCAGAGTTATTGGGGATCAGTGATAGGATCATGGTTATGTGTGAAGGTAGATTAAGTGGAATACTCGATCGTTCAGAAGCAAATCAAGAAAAGATCATGGCTCTGGCGACAGCGTACATGTAAGGAGAAAATCATGAAAAAATTCTTAAATAATCTTAAGGGACCTAATCTAAAAAACACCTTAGTAGACAATGCCATGTATTTGATTTTGTTGAGTATCCTGGTGTTGGTATCCATTGTACAACCCTTGTTTCTCTCTACCAACAATCTCACCAATATTTTGATGAATTCATCGATACGTATCCTTATTGCTTTGGGTGTCAGCGGTGCTTTGATCACACGTGGTACCGACTTATCCGCAGGGCGAATCGTAGGTGTAGGGGCAGTTATAGGTGGGACCTTATTACAGCGTCCTGACTATGCGGCTAAGTTTTTCCCAGGATTGGCTGATATGCCTGTCTTAGGCATACTACTGCTTGCTGTAACGATCACAGCCCTTATCGGTTTAGTGAATGGATTGGTCATCTCTTATCTACATGTACCTCCGTTTATCGCTACCTTAGGTATGCAAAGTATCCTGTATGGTCTATCGTTGATCTATACAAAATCTCAACCAATTGGGGGCTTGAAAGATGATTATACTTATCTTGCTACTGGACGAATCCTCAATATACCTATCCTCATTCTAATCGCAATCGCAATGATTGGGGTAATGTGGTTCTTATTGAACATGACCAAATTTGGTAAATATATCTATGCTATTGGTGGTAATGAATCCGCTGCTGAAGTAGCTGGGGTCAACATCAAATGGACTAAGATCAGAGTCTATATCCTCGCAGGTTTGTTTTATGGTTTGGCTGGTTTCTTGCTTGCTGCAAAAAGCGGTGGGGCAACAGCCAACTATGGTATCGGTTATGAATTAGAAGCCATTGCTGCATGTACGATCGGTGGAGTAAGTACCGCTGGTGGTGTAGGTAAGATCCAAGGTATCGTATCAGGGGTCTTGGTCTTCGAAATGTTAAAGACCAGCTTACAGTTCTTACGTGTACCTTCAGATCTACAATACGTTGCGATCGGTACAGTCATCGTTATCGCTGTTGCCATTGATATTCGTAAGTATCTTGCAAAGAAATAAAAACATGAGCAAGTGTGTCAACCACACTTGCTTTATCTAAGGAACCATGGAAAACATAACAATATCACCTGAACTAAAACTATCTAGAGTCATTCAAGGATTCTGGCGTCTACAGAGCTGGCATTTTACCCCTATACAACTTTGCGATTTCATTCATGAAGCGATAAAACTAGGGGTCACTACTTTTGATACAGCGGAGATCTATGGAGACTATGAGGCAGAAGCTCAATTAGGGGCAGCTCTAAAATGTGATCCAAGCTTAAGATCGAAGATCCAAATCATCACCAAGACTGGAATCAATAAACCTCATCCTGATTATCCATATAGAACCAAACACTATGAGACGAGTTATGAGAAGATCATCTCATCGTGTAATAAGAGTTTAGAAAAACTCAACACAGATTATATTGATGTTTATTTGATTCATCGAGAAGATCCTTTCTTTGATCATCATGGAGCTGCGAGAGCTTTCGAAGAACTAAAAGCTCAAGGCAAAATCAGATCTTATGGGGTATGCAATTATGATCCAATCAAATTCCATGCCTTTAATGAAGTAACCGATCATGCTTTGATAACCAATCAAATCGAAGTATCTCCATTACAGTTTGAGCATTTCAATTCTGGAATGATGGATCTTCTTCAAATGAAAAATGTTCATCCTATGTTTTGGTCTCCTTTAGCCGGAGGATCCATTTTCACTTCAGATGATCCTGCGTGTGTTCAGGTTCGACAAGTCTTAAGTAGAATTGCCCAAAACCATCATTGTGAGATGGATACCGTTGTGTATGCCTGGTTACTAATGCATCCTGTCAAAGGGATGGTCATTAGTGGTAGTCAAAAAATCGATCGACTAAAAAATGCGGTCGATGCTTTATCACTTCGTTTAGATCTAGAAGAATGGTACGAAATATATCTAGCTTCAGGCAAGCAAGTCTTGCGCTGAAAAAGGGAGAAATATGTCTATTTGTGTATGTGGTGGAGCAGGCTATATAGGAAGTCACGCAGTAAGATGTCTTTTTGATCATGGATTAGATATCATCGTCATAGATAATCTATCCAAGGGCCATCGCTTAGCTTTAGATCCAAGGATTCCTTTCTATCAAGGTGATTTAAGAGACCGAGTTTTTTTAGATAAGGTCTTCTCTGAAAATAAAATTGAAGGTGTCATCCATTTCGCAGCCGATTCTTTGGTGGGGGAAAGTGTATTAGAACCCCTTAAGTATTATCAAAACAATGTAATGGGCACTCTAACACTCTTAGAAGTCATGAATCAACACAAGGTAAAAACCATCATATTCTCCTCTACCGCAGCAACCTATGGGGAACCTGTCTCAACGCCTATTCTTGAAGAAGATCCTACGATTCCCACAAGTCCTTATGGGGAATCTAAATTGGCAGTGGAGAAATTATTGAAGTGGTGTGATCATGCGTATGGGATAAAATACATCGCTTTGCGTTACTTCAATGTGGCAGGTGCTCATCCTAGTGGAGACATTGGGGAAGACCATCAACCTGAATCTCATCTCATTCCTTTGATTCTAAATGTTGCTTTAGGTAAAACACCTTCTATTAAGATCTTTGGGACTGACTATCCTACTAAAGATGGAACTTGTATACGAGATTATATTCACGTCATGGATTTGGCTGAAGCTCATTTCTTAGCGCTAAACAAGGTTCAAGAAACACGTCAATCCAAAATATATAACTTAGGCAATGGTCAAGGATACTCTGTCCAAGAAGTCATTCAGACTGCTCGTAAGGTCACAGGTCATCCTATTCCTACATTATCCATTGAAAGACGTCCAGGAGATCCTGCCATACTCTTGGCTTCTTCTCAAAAAGCCTGTGATGAATTAGGCTGGAAACCTCAGTATTTTGAGCTTTCAACCATCATCGAAAGTGCTTGGGCTTTTCATCAGAAACATCCCAACGGATTTAGTGACTGAGTACTCTGGTCTTCTTAATTATTTCTGTCATCTTCGATATTCAATCTAAGCAGACAATTAAATCTCAATCTCCAACTTAACAGTTCATTGTTCCCTTCCTCCAAAGGCAATTAAACCATCTTCTAGGATGGTTTTTTTGTGTTTTGATTGAAGTGATTAGAAGAAGCTTATTGGATGGTGTACACTTATATAAACAAGGAGTTTCTATGATCATAAGAGAAGCCAAAGAATCAGATGTCTTAAGGATCCTTGAGATCTTCAATGAAGCCCTCATCAATTCAACTTCGGTCTATGCCTATGAACCCGCAACTTTAAAAGATCAATTGGATTGGTTTCATCATAAGATTGATGAAGGCTATCCAGTTTATGTGGGTGTAGAAAATGAGTTGGTCATAGGTTATGCGACTTATGGATCTTTTAGAACAAGACCTGCCTATAAGTATACGATTGAACATTCAGTCTATGTGGATGTCCAACACAGAAATAAGGGTTATGGGAAAGCTTTACTAAAATTTATCATCGATAAGGCAAATGAATCTGGATTTAAGACGATGGTTGGGGGTATAGACTCTGCCAACTTAGCCAGTATTCAGCTTCATCTAGAATGTGGTTTCTCCTATTCAGGAATGATACATAATGCGGGATATAAGTTTGGGAAATGGTTGGATTTAGCGTTCTATCAATTGGATCTCAAAGGTCCTACTTCTCCTGAAGAAAAGTAAATAAGACCCATCTAAATTATAGATGGGTCTTTAATTAGTTAAGCGTCGTTTTGAAGCGCGTCGTATCCTTCTTCGCCGGTACGAACTTTGATGACATTCTCTACGTCATAGACGAAGATCTTCCCATCACCGATATTGCCCGTGTATAAGACGCGTTTAGCGGTCTCTATGACCAATCTTACAGGTACTTTCGCGACGACGATTTCTACTTGAACTTTAGGAAGCAAGTTCATTTCCGTTTCTGCGCCTCGATAGTATTCTGTCTTACCTTTTTGGATTCCACAGCCTAAGACCTGAGTCACAGTCATCCCAGTGATCCCTATCTCAGCCATAGCTTCTTTTAAAGCCTCAAATCTACTTTGACGAGTGATGATGTCGATCTTAGTGAGTTTAATGTCTGAAACCATGGTGGTAGAAGGAGCTGAGATTACTTCCACAGGAACTGCTTGATCGATCTTAACTTCTTCTTTGTTTAATTTAGATTGTTTACTAGGCTCATAATAATGAAAACGATTCAATTGTTTAATATGTGCGTTTTCTGGTGAATCATAATCCAATTCAGATCTCGTCAACATATTGCTTGGATAGGCAAGTACACCCATTTCAGGAATATCTAAACCTTCGAGTTCATCTTCAGGTTTAACTCTTAAGCCCCATACTTTATCTAGGAATTTAAAGAAAAGATAAGATAAACCGAAGCCCCATACGATAAGCACAAGCACCGCAATCAATTGGGCACCCAACTGTGAGGCATCCCCATAAAACAAGCCTCTTACACCACCTGCGACCCCATTGAGCCCATCTCCATAAGTCCCATCCGCAAATAAACCAACAGCGATGACACCCCAGATCCCATTGATCCCATGAACAGATATCGCACCTACAGGATCATCGATCTTAAACTTATTCTCAATGAAAGGAACAGCGAAACAAACCAAGAGACCCGCAATGGTTCCAATCAGTAGTGAAGCCATCCCATCGACAAACGCACAAGGCGCAGTGATCGCAACCAATCCAGCCAAAGCTCCATTCGCAGTCATCGAAGGATCAGGTTTCCCAAACTTGACCCACATATAAAACATCGCAACCAAACCACCGATCGCCCCTGCGATCATTGTGTTTGTCGCAACTACAGCCAATCTAAAATCAGAAGCATTTAAAGTAGATCCTGCATTAAACGCAAACCAACAGAAGAATAGGATAATGGTCCCAATGATGGCCATCGGTATATCATGACCAGGGAAAGCACGCGCTGTCCCATCTTTTTTAAACTTCGCAATACGAGGTCCAATAACGATGGCACCCGCTAAGGCAATCATTCCTCCCATTGTATGAACTACCGCTGAACCTGCGAAATCGACGACTCCATGACCTATCCCAAAGGTTTTTCCTAAGGTAGATAACCATCCTCCACCCCAGACCCAGTTCGCAAATAAAGGATAAAGAAACATAGAAATAAAGAAAGAGGTAATGATGATGGCGGAATACTTTACACGTTCAGCCATCGCCCCCGTAGGTATCGTAACGGTCGTATCCATAAAGACCATCTGAAAGAAAAACAAGGCATAGATTCCCGCATCATAGGTCCCTACTAAACCAAAGCCTTTATACCCTAAGATGCCACCTAAACCAGGTATCTTCAATAAGGCATTTAAAGCACTTCCACCTGAACCTAAAGTCGCAGCGCCTCCTGATCCACCCATTTGAAGGGCGAATCCAATTAAGAAGTAACCTATGGCCCCAACTAAGAACACCATAAAGTTCATCGTCATCGTATGGGCTGCATTCTTCGCACGAGTAAAGCCTGTCTCTACCATCGCAAAACCCGCTTGAAAGAAGAAGACCATAAATCCACAGATCATGACCCATATATAATTGGATCCCATGAATCCTTTATTGGCGATCTCAGCGATATCATCTAAAGTACTATTACCTGTGGTGGCAGTATAGCTGGCTCCTGTAGGATCTACCGCAGAAGAATCCCCATGGAAAAGATAAGATAAAGCCAAAACAGCAACAGTTGCTGCCGCAAACAATAATAAACCAGTTTTGAATTTTCTCGATAAGATCATAAGATCACCTCAAGTGATAGAGAACTAAGATTCTCTAAGGGTCTCATGATTCGAAAAATGGAAGAAGTGGTTTTTTGAAGAGATCTGCTTGATCTATTCAAATGGCGTGTGGTGTTAGACATGGTAGGCTCCTTTCAGTGTGATGAATACTCGATGAGGCATAATCCAGCTCAACTTCAATTCATAAAAAAACAGTCTAAATCCTTTTGGGACGAAGACTGTTGAGCTCCGCGGTACCACCCGTCTTACCTTGTTAAGGTCACTTGTTTGGGTTCAAATAAACCCTCGTTCGATAACGGGAACACCCGATCCACTCTACTTTTTTTCAAGCGACACTCATAGGGGTTATAGCTTTCAAGGTTCCGATTGGCTTACACCAGTCCCAACTCGCTTATGCGGATGACTTGAATCTACCTGTCCTAATCAACGTTTGAAAGTAGTTTAAATGTAAAAACAGAAAATGTAAACAAAAAATGAAAAATAAATGAATAAAATGTAAATAAAAACAGAAAAAGTAGATTAAAGTAAAAAAATATGTGAATAAAATAGAAAATAAATCAAATATAGTAATAATAATTAAAAATGATTTTTCAATTTTAGATTATAAGACAAGATGTGAAATAAGGGGGAAGCTTAGATTAAGCAGATAATTGTGAGTATAATATAGACGGAGAATTCAACAAGACATGCCTTCAAATAAGATTAAACTTTATCAAGAACCACACAAAATCATTTCCTATTGGATCCATCAACCATTCATTGTCTCAATGATCGTTATTTTTGGTTTGGCCTTCAATATTCTCATGCCTTGGGGGGCGGTTAGCTTAGGTAAATTAATGGATACGATCTTGATCTCATCAGGTCCAACACCCATCATACAGGCTATCATTTACTATCTTGAAGTCATCTTGTTTATACAAGTACTGCGTTTCATAAAGCGTTTCTATATTCGACGATTTGCGAATCGAACCTTAGCGTCGATGAGATCTCATGTCTTCAACTCGATCTTATCCCAACCTTTCTCATCTTTTCTTACTACAGATCCAGGAAATTTTCTAAGTAGAATCATAGGAGATGTGGATGCCTGTGTTGAAGGGATGCGTAAATTTACGACTGAACTCTTCGATACCGGCGTACTAATGACGGCATATGTCGTAACGATGGTAAGCTTTGATTTGACCATAGGTTTAGTTTCTATCTTATTTATCCCTGTGGCGATGTTGATCGCAGAGAAGCTAAAAAAGGTCATCGTTAAAGCATCTTCGTCTTATCGTCAACAGAATGCTGTCGTAACTTCATTGACAATAGAAGCCAGTGAAAATGCGCTTCTTTATCGTATCAGCGGGGTAGATCCTGTCATTGAGAAAGCCTACGACGAAGCTTTAATGGATCTTCAAAAGAAAGCCATAAACGCCAATGTCTTAGAGAATTCGATGCAACCTCTTTATAATGCGATCTCTATGACAGGGGTTATCTTTGTGTTTCTATTAGGTGGAAATAAAGTGATCCAAGGGGAATGGACGATAGGAAGCTTTACAGCCTTCTATGTGATCTTTACAGCCATGTCTTTAAAATCATCTAAAGCTGCCAAGCTTTTCAATAGTGTTCAAAAATCATCCGTATCTTGGGCAAGAATCAAACCCTATATGAAACCTTATCATGAGCTCTTTGATTCTAAAGTAGCCCAAGAAAAAGAACTCAGTCTAGAGATAAAGGATCTCTCCTTTAGTTATGGGGACGCTTTGATTTTAAAAGATATCAATCTTAAACTAGAGAGTGGTCAGATCTGTGGGATCACAGGTCCTATTGCGAGTGGCAAAAGTACCTTATTAAGTGTACTAACGGGTCTATTGCCTTATCAAGGAAGCATCTTGATCAACGGGAAAGAATTAAGAGAGATGGATCCTGAAGAACGAAGTTCTTGGATCGCTTATTTACCTCAAAGAGCTCAATTGTTTGGGGAAAGTCTCGTTGACAATATTACCTGGGAAAGTGGAGGAGACATTGACGAGGTCTTAGAATTGACCCAACTCAAAGATGAAGTTAAAGCCATGACCCTTCAAAAAGAAACCTCTGCGGGTAATCTAGGTTCTCGTTTATCAGGTGGACAGAAAGCGCGCGTAGCATTATCAAGAGCTCTATTCGCTCAACGTCGATTACTATTACTGGATGATCCTTTTGCCTCAGTCGATATCGCCACTGAACAAAAGATCATCAAGGCATTAAAAGAAACTTATCCAGAAACGATTATTTTATTGGTGTCCCATCGAGTGGCGATGTTTAGTCAATTTGATCAAGTGCTGTTTTTAGAAGCCAAAGATAAAGCGATAAGTGGAAGCTCTGAAGAATTGATCGAAAAATCAGAACTCTATAGAAACATCATCGAACTTCAAGAAAGTGAGATGGACGATGAAAACTAAGACCGTAAAATCAATCGTTCTATCGACGCTTATTAAACATAAAAGCTTAAGTGTTGCCTTGATCGCTTGTGCGATCACTGTGGTCTTGAGTGGTCTTATTCCACCATTACTTCTTAAGCAAGTCATTGATCAGAATTTAGTTAAAGGAAGTTTAGATGGGTTAATGACTTTAACTATGATTTATGTCGTCGTGCTTTATGGGATCGGTTTGGCTGATTTCTTAAAGGGACTGGTGCTGACTCAACTCGGTCAAAAAATCATAACTCAACTTAGAAGCCAAAGTATGGCTAAGATGCATAGACTGGATCCTTCCTACTTTACAGAAACCATAGAAGGGGAAACTGTTTCTAGAATCATCAATGATACGGAAGCAGTAGATGTCTTGTTTACAGGCGGCATCGTTAATATGAGCATCGATTTGCTCAAGGTCTTTGGGATTCTCTTTTCTATCTTTTATTTAAGTTTAAGAATAGGGATCGTGACTTTGATTCTTATCCCAATCATTGCTTTATTAACACGTATCTTTCAAAAAGGTATGTTGAAAGCACAAAGACAAAGTCGTTCCTTGATTGGGAAGATGAATCAACAAGTCTCTGAAACTTTAAGAAATGCCTTGGTGATCAAAGCCAATGGTCATGAGCTAACGATGATGAATCGGTTTAAAGTAACTCTTATAAAACATGTCTTAAGCAATGAGAAAATTAATACATATGATGCCCTATTCCCAACGGTCATCCAAGTCACCAAAGCTTTATCTATTGGGGTTTTGATTTACTCCTTCTTAATGGGAAATCAACTCTTTATAAGTATAGGATCCATCATCGCGGCAATAGAACTCATCTCTAATCTCTTTGATCCAATAGAAAACATAGGAAGTGAACTCCAATCGATTCAGCAAGCCATCGCAGCGATAGACAGGATCGATGAATACTTAGCCCAGAAAGAAGAGAGTCCACGAGATCCACACTTTGACTTAAACAGTATTCTAAACCAAGGTCTTTCTTCTTTGAAATTCAATCAAGTTTCTTTCTCATATGAAAAAGATCAAGTCGTTTTAAATAAGATCAATTTAGAGATTCTAGGTGGTCAACAGCTTAGTTTTGTGGGTCGTACAGGGGTAGGCAAAAGCACTCTATTAAAACTTGTCTTGGGTCTATTGCCCGCTAGTGAAGGCGAGATCACTTTAAACTCAATCGATGTCTTTAAGATTCCTCATGCCTATCAACGCTATCTCTATGGAAGCGTCGACCAGAACTTCCCTATGATCAAAGGCACTTTAAGACAACAGATCACTCTAGGAGATCCTACGATAACGGATGACTTGGTATTATCTGCGCTTCATAAAGTAGGACTAACTCAGCTTATTACTCAAAGCGAAAAAGGTTTAGATGCTTTGATTCCTTTAGATCTGCAACCTTCAGAAGGTCAGAAACAACTTATCGCGATCGCACGAGCCATCGTTTTAGATCCCCCTGTTTTGATTCTCGATGAGATCAGTTCAGGACTAGATGCGATCAGTAGTGCCCATATTCAAGAGGTCTTAAGAGAAGTTAATAAGAAACGTATCGTATTATCGGTTACACATCGTTTATCATCACTTCAAGATGATGAAGATGTGGTCATCTTATTTGAAGGTAAGATACGTTTAAAAGGTAAGTGTAAAGACTTAAAAGAAAATGATCCTTGGTTTAGAAAAGCCATTCAATTAGAAAAGTTATCGATGAAGTAAAAGAAGACCATACATGGTCTTCTATTTTTTTGTGAGGTGTCTTTTTGCGGATATTTCAGTGACTTCTAGTTTATAGAGTAATACCTGTTTGAGATCTATTGGGGAATACTCAAAGGTGGTGTGTTTGCTTTGATGACCCATCAAAATATCAAGAGCTTCGATTTTTAGAAGAGGATCCTCTATAAAAGAAATATCTCCTAAACCCATTACACTCGAAAAATCAAAAGTACTATCACAGGCAATGTCACCTTCCACAAGTTGATGATCAGTATCCATCTCAAAACAAACTTTAGGATGTTTAGTTAAGATGTCTATTTTTCTACCTTTAAGGGCTGAATGAAAATAAAAGGTGAGCTTATCGTTTTTAACTTGGAATCCAAAATTCAAGGGGACTATGTAGGGGACATCTTCATCGATGAGACCTAATCTAATTACTTTGATATTAGAAATCAGTTGAATGATCTCTTTGAAATCTGTGACTTCTCGATCTTTTCTACGCATGAGGATCTCCTTTGATGGTTCAATTATAAGGCATCATTATCGATTATGGTCATTCTACTTTAACTTTATAGTTTTCAGCGCATACTACAAACGAAGGAGATTATCTCTATGAAAAACGTTGGGAATATGGATTCAATGATTCGTTATGGACTGGCTGTTGGGATGATTATTGTGGGTTTGGTTCTAGGAGCTGGTTCACTCATATCTATCGTATTGTATGTTTTAGCGGTCGTAATGGTCGTTACCGCAAGTGTACGTGTATGTCCAATCTATTTGGCTTTGGGTTTAAAAACAAACACTAAGAAGTAAGAAAAGAGTCATAACGCTTAGTTATGACTCTCTTTTTATGGATTGATGGCGTCTTCTAATTGGAGCTTAATCTCTGAGAAGGAGAGGCCGTTTTTTATGCAGAAATCTTTGACTGTTTCATTGGTGAAGCTAACACTTGTACCTACGATCGATTCAAATTCTGCTTTCGATAAACCAGCATCTAAAACTTCTTGAATGGTTGTGGGTCCTTTTACTGCGAAGTCTGTGGTGTTTTCTTCATCTTCATTGAAGGAAACAAGTGAAGGATCTAAAGGAATGACCGTAATCGTATGCGTTGTTAAGTAAGTTTTCTGATCTTCAGTTAACTGAAGATTATGTCCTAGGATCAAACTCACTGCTTGATCAGGTAATACTACATCTACCAATTCATAAGGCAGATCTTGATATAGAGCGACAAATGCTTGAAGTGCTTCTGTCCCTATCTCAAATTCAGTAGGTTCATAGATCATGCCTAAGTTTTTAGCTTTGAATTCAAGAGGATCAAATGTGGATGAAATACTGAAGGCATCATATAGAACCTCAATAGGAATCTCATAGAACTCTGATACAAGAGAGAAACTATAGGATCCTGAAATCGATTGAGGATCATAAGGATTGAGTTCATTCTCTTCATATCGAGTAGGTGCTTTATCGCCACTATTCCATACACCTGCTTGCATACTTACGCCTATACCAAGAAATATAAACACAGGTAATATAAACAACATCACTTTTGAATTGAGTACCATAAGGCTCCTTATTTCGTTTTAAATTCTACTGTCTTTTTGACAGGACACGCTTGATCGGATGTACATTTCATACAACTGATACACTGATGATCCGTGATGATTTCTTGATTAGAAATCGTGATGTTCATAGGACATTCTTTATCACATTTCTTACAATTGATACATGTTTCTTCAACACGTCTGATTTTAAAGATTCTAAATTTATTGCTTACACCCAATACAGCCCCATAAGGACAAGCATACTTACACCAAGGACGTTCAATGAATAAGGATCCACCTACAGTCAAACCAAGAATAATAAGGGCTTGTGGAGCAACTTCTCCTGTAAAGAAATTAAACAAAGCGAAGTAAGGATCAACGGTCTTAAAGATTAAAGTGCCTGATCGAGCTGTCACATACAAGACCCAAATCAAGACCCCATATCTTAGGTATCTTAGATATTTATCAAGTTTAGGATCTACAAAATGATTGTATTTCTTCTTAAATATCTTCTTACCCAAAGACCCAGTCCATTCTTGTAGACTTCCTAAAGGGCAGACCCAACCACATATCACTGGCCCAAATAGAATACTTAATACGATACTCAAAGTTAAGATAATGACCGATGATGCGGCGATGTTTTTAACGTAGTTACCGATGGTAACGAGATTATATAGTGTTTCAACCCCACCAAATGGACAGATCGCATGAAGGGATAAAGCAGGGATGAATGGTAAACCATTTCCCATCTCTTCAAGTGCGTTATTGACTGCGATGCCTCCGATTATAATAAAGAATATAATTTGACTGATTTTACGATACGGTATCTTCTTTTTCATAGCTGCCCCTTTTCTGAAACTAGTTTATCTAAAATTTGTGTTTTTACTGTCACGAAAATAAAAAAGAATTCCAATTGGAATTCTTTATAGGTACCCTTCTGTTTCAAGGTGATGAAGGGATAGCTAACATCTCTTAGTGAGCTCCTGATCCACTACCGCCAGTGCTTGTGCCTGACTCTGGACCACCAGTTTCACCTGTTGGGGAACCTAGTTGATCTTGACTGTTTTCTTGAGTTGAAGTCCCATTTTCTGAAGGAGTATCGTTAGGAGAATTAGACCCATTCCCATTCTCATTGTTTCCGTGATCATCAGGTTTATTCATCTGAGTTTTAACTTCGCTTTGAATTTGAAGCATATCCAAAGTTCCTGCGTTTTCTAAACGAGTTCTAAGTTCTGTGGTATCTATTCCTTCGAGATCCAATTTATCTAAAGCGATCTCTAAACGTTCACGAATTTGAGTTTGAGTAATTTCTGTAATCTGAGCTCTACTTTGAATGGCGAGTTTATTATCGCTGTTGGAGAAGAATTCCTTAACGCTCAACATGACACCTTCTTGATTTTGAATCATTCCGTTGATGACATAGAGTCCTACTGGGACATCTTCACCTCTGGCTAAGGCTTGTTCCTGAAGTGTAGCTTTGATTTGGACCAAGTTGATGCATTGTAGTGTATCGCTTAATTGGATACGATCATGAAGTCTGGTTTGAAGGGTATCACCGAGTTCAGCGCTTATGCCTTCTGATACTACGGTGCTTACGACCACATAATCATCTTCTAGATCAGTAATATCGATAAAGCCTGCTTCTGCGGATAAGGCAATGATGGCATCTACGACTTCTTCTACAGGATCACCGATCAAGTCTGTGGTGACGATCGTTTTTGCGTCATCGTTTAAGGCGTCGATTTTGATCACCAAGCCTGCAGGGTTAACTGATAATTCAAAGCTAGGATTGATGTCTACTGAGATCACTGCCGCAACGACTTTTGATTGATCCTTACCTAAGGACAATGGATTAAAGATGAGGATGGCTAAGGTTAAGACGAAGGCTAAGCCGATAACGAATAAACTTCTCTTTTTCATGGAAGACTCCTTAGGGGCTTTTGCCCAAGCGGATCTTAAGCCATCATTTTCAGCGCGTTCAATGATATTTGCGAACATCACATCTTCATTTAAGGCGTTTTCTTTGATTGATTTTTTGAATTGGTTCATATGGTTTAAGTCCTTTCGCTTCTATAGAGCCTTACATTAAGGATTTAGACTAAACTATTTATTAAATCTTTTCTTTAAGTCTTCTAAAGTTTTATAGACTTTACTTTTAATGGTTGTTTCAGGAAGATCATAGATCTTAGACATCTCGATGAAACTCTTCTCATATTTAAATCGAGCCACCAATAAACTTTTTTCGAGTTCAGGTAATTTATCGATCTCAGTCCATAATGTTTCTGAGGTGATCTTATCGAGGACTTCAGTTTCTAGTTCGAAATCATCTGGGATAGATTCCATAAGATTGAGCTCATCATCGATAAGGGTCACAGGTCTTCTTAATTTATCTCGATAATAACTTGTAAGCTCATGATTGGCCATTTGAAGTAGATAGGCTTGGGGATTATCGATCTTCTCTGTACATGTGGTCATATGTTTATACAGTTCATAATAGAGATCCTGGACCAAGTCTTGGGCATCTTGAAGATTCTGTACCTTAAAGAACACATGTTTACTTACTTGCGTTACAGTAGCTCGATAGATGGTTTCGAAATCTTCAGGTGTATATCTCATAACATTAGTATAGAACTAAGCCCTCCTTGAGTAAAACAGAATATAGGAAACCATAAGAAGTCTTACTTAAAGGATCTACATGATGTTTCTTATAGATATAGAGCTGTTCATCCTAAGCTTAGACGAAACTAAATAGAGAATCGATGGGGACATTTCTTGAAATGATGAAAAGACTATGGTATTGTGGCTAAGAGGAACCTATGGCAAGAAAAGCAAGAAAAGAAACCACAAGCACTTTACTCTCGATCACACAGAGATCTCATCAACAATTATTTAGAAATGATGAAGATCGTAAGATGATGTTGGAGATCCTAAAACAAGCCCAAGCTACGTTCGACTATGAATGTTTTGCCTATTGTTTATTGGATGAACATATTTTTAAACTCATCCTAGATACCAAAGGTAGAAGCATCTCAACGATCATGGCTTCAATTCTAATGTCCTATAGTTCTTATCGACAAGCAGAAGGAAAACTCTTTAGTGGTCGATTCATAAGTAAAGAACTGAAAAGCGAAAAAGAACTTGAAGAAGAGATCGAGTTGATTCATCAGAAAACAAACAGCCAATACAATAGTTTCTGTTTTCATTGTCAAGAAGCAAAAAGACCTGAAGCGTTTAAGATCAAGCTGGATATCCATCACCTTGAGATAAAACAGATCGAATCATCCTTAAATGTAGAAGAAGCAAAACTTAAACTGGAATCTTGGATGAGACAAAAAGGTTGTGATCCTTTAGAAATGAAGCGAAACAAGTCTATGAGAAATCAATGTATCCATGAATTTAGAAAGACCAGTAACTGTTCGCTAAAGACTTTGGGTCTCTTGTTTGAGATCAGTGAATCTTCAGTTTCTAAGATTTTGAGCACTAAATGATTATTTCGCTTGAAATTCAAGAAGTGTCCCCGTATAATGTGAGCGTAAGGAAATAAAAACCATGGAAAAACTACTGAATAAAGATTTAGAAAAACAAGTACAGAAACTCTTAAAACCAATGAAAGACAAAATAACGATCGTTCTATTTACGAAAACAAACGATTGTGAATCCTGTGAACCTACACTACAGATCATCAATGAAGTCGCTGAACTCAGCGAAATGGTCAGTGTTAAGGTCTACGACTTGGATACAGATATCGACGAAGTCAATAAATACAACATTGAGATGGCCCCAAGCTTTATCATCTTAGACAAAGATGATGCCTATAAAGGTGTTAAGTTCAATGGGATCCCAGCAGGACATGAATTCAATTCCTTCTTGTCTGCTTTGGTTGAGATGTCAGGCGTTGAAAGTGAAGTCCCTGAAGATTTCGCTCAACGTGTCGCAAAAATCGATAAACCCATCAACATCAAAGTCTTCGTGACGATGAGTTGTCCTCATTGCCCAGGTGCTGTTCAAAAAGCACATAAACTGGCTATGATGAATAAGAATGTCGTTGGGGAAATGATTGAAGCTCAAACCTTCTATGAACTCTCAGAGAAATACAATGTCTCTGGTGTTCCAAAGATCATCATCAATGACACGATCGAATTGATTGGAAATCAACCGATTGAAACCTTCTTATCTAGTATTGAATCCCTATAGTCTATGAAGACTAGATCACTTGGATCTAATGAATCCATAGAATCTCTTAGAGATATAAAACCGTTTCTACTTTACTTCTCTACACCTAATTGTGGTGTATGTCATGCGATGCTTCCTAAATTAAACGAAGCACTCAAAGATGAAGACTTAGAAATGATAGAAATCGATGTCTCGCTTCATCCAGACATCGCAGGTCAACATAGAGTCTTTGTATCCCCAACCATCTTAGTGATGAGTGAAGGCAAAGAACACTTAAGAGAAAGCCGCTTTATCGATATTGAAAGAATCATCAGACTCTTAGACTTAATGAAATAACAGAACAACAGCGAGGACCAACACATGTTCAACTTCTTAAAATCATCCAATCTTAGTCAAGACAAAGCTTACGAACAACTTCAACAAGACAAAACGATCAAATTGATCGATGTCCGTACATCAGGTGAATTCAAAGATGGTCACGTCAAAGGGGCTGTCAATATTCCATTGAATACCTTACCTCAGAAATACTCAGGCATGCTTCCTAATAAGGAACAAACCATTTTCGTGATTTGTTTAAGTGGAGCTCGTGCTTCAGATGCGACAGATTTCCTAAAGAAAGCTGGCTATACCAATGTTCATAATATTGGTGGTGTTGGCTCATGGAAATTCGGTTTAGTTAGATAAACAGATTAAGAACCTCAGATGATTGAGGTTTTTATTTGTTTTGCTTGAGATTAAGAAATAATCGAGTATACTTATTATGAACATATGTTCATAAAGGAGATCTATGCCTAGACCTTATAAATCCAGAAATATTCAAGAGAAACCTTTATGTTGTAAGTTTAGTCCTGAGAAGATCGGTGAAGCTGGTTCGGTGATCTTAACTTTGGATGAATATGAAGTCATTCGTCGATGCGACCATGAAAGATTAAGTCAAGAAAACTGTGCAACGGTGATGCAGATCAGTCGAACTACTGTTCAACGAATTTATGCCAGTGCACGACTGAAGATCGCTGAAGCTATTGTACTTAGTAAAGTCCTTGAGATAGAAGGTGGACCAGTCAGTGTTGTCGATCGTGACATTTATGAATCATCATTAACCAATGAAAAAGGAGAAATAAGTATGAAAATCGCAATCGGTATAGATGGAGAAAAGGTAGCTGGTCATTTTGGACAGTGCAATGATTTTAGAATCGTCGATGTTGAGAATAACATTGTCGTTCACCAAGAAGATCTTCATGATGAGGTTCATGTGCATCATGAACGTCCTCAGTTTTTAAAGGACCAAGGAATTGATGTCTTGATTATGAATGGAATGGGAAAAGGAGCCTACAATCGTTTGATTGCACTAAACATTAAATGCGTATCAGCTGAAGATAAGAGTATTGAAGATGCTCTAAGCTCATACCTTAATAAGACCCTAACGACCATTCTAGAAGCTCACGAATGTTCGGGCTGTGGATCTCATGATCACAAAGGTCATACCCATGGATAATACGGCTTACCTAATTGCTTTTGTAGCTTTGGGAATTTCATTCTTTAAATCTAAAGAGAAGACACTTCAAGCTCTAAAGAAAGCGTGGAAGTCTTTTGAAAATATATTGCCTCAGTTCTTAAGCATTCTTTTGTTGATTGGATTTGTATTAAGTATTCTTACACCTCAACAGATATCCTCTCTTATAGGAGGTGATTCTGGATGGTGGGGAGTCATGTTGGCATCGATCTTAGGTTCGATTACTCTGATACCAGGCTTTATTGCCTTCCCATTAGCAGCTGCTCTTTTAAAAAGTGGAGCTGGATATATGCAGATCGCAGCGTTTATCTCAACCTTGATGATGGTAGGGATCGTTACCATCCCAATGGAAATCAAGTTCTTTGGAAAGAAAGCAGCTTATCTTAGAAATGGATTAGCGTTTATCTTCTCACTTCTTGTGGCATTGATCATGGGGGTGATTTTGAAATGAAGAAAACTTTTAAACGTTATCGTTTATTTGTGATCATGCTTGGTTTATATGGAGTGCTCTATTTCGTTGAACAGAGTCTTTTTAACACAAGCACATCAAAAGCCTATAACAGTATGATCGAGATGGTAATGGTTTTGCCTCCAGTGTTTATTTTGCTGGGTTTATTAGATGTTTGGGTTAAGCGAGAAACTATGGTCAAAGCGATGGGAAAAGACAGCGGTTTGATGGGTATCTTACTCGCATTCTTTTTAGGCTCCGCTGCAGCAGGACCGCTTTATGCGGCTTTCCCAGTTGCGCTAACACTTTTAAGAAAAGGCAGTTCATTTAGAAATGTATTGATCATGATTGGGGCTTGGTCTACCACAAAGATCCCTCTTTTATTGTTTGAAGCAGCTTCGATGGGATTGACCTTTACCGTGACACGCTTTCTTATCAACATCTTTGGAATACTTGGGATCGCATTTATAAGCGAAAAGGTTTTAGGTCATAAGGAACTCGATGAGATCCATGAACGTGCCATTCAATTAGAGATTTAAGTATGAAAAAAAGAAACACAATAGGCTGGCAAGACTGGTCCTTTCTGATTACTTTAGCGATTCTGGGACTTAGTCTTATAAACGTTAGTTTAGCTCTGATTGGGGCTTTATGCTATATAGGGCCTTTTGTATATTATCTAAAGCATCATAATAAGACCTGGTGTCAAAAAATCTGTCCGAGAGCGAGTTTCCTAAACAAAACTCTAGGTAAACTAAGCCTTCATTTAAAAAGACCCACTTGGTTAGGATCTTCGCATATAAAAAGTTTCTTTGTTATCTATTTGAGTCTAAACCTATTCTTTGCGATCATGTCTACGATTATGGTTGGATTAGGTAGGGTTGAAGCTCTTCTCTATATTCGACTCTTTATGTTTTATAAAGCTCCATTCATTTTGCCTCAACTTATACAGTTTGAACTTCCATTAGCAATGCTTCATTTCTCATATAGGATCTTATCGATGATGAGCTCTACTCTGCTTATAGGTTTGATCTTAGGATTCCTATATACCCCTAGGATGTGGTGTACCATATGTCCAGTGAATACTTTGAGTAAACCAAAACAGGAAAAAGCAAAAACGAGGATAACACTATGAAGATGAAAGATGCGCTCTTGTTTATGTATGGATTGGGTATTGTTTTTCTTCTAAGTTCAGCGTATCAGGATTTCCAGTCTTCTAATTTCTGGAGTTTATTTATGGATGTGGAGTTTATTGGGATAGCTGTTTATATGATTTGGGTTTATCCAAAACGAAAGTTAAAGCTAAATTCAGATCTATTGATCTTACTATTGTTTCATTTTAGTGTATTTACACTAAGTAGTCTCTTTCTTCAACAATGGCTTCGTTTTGGTTTGGGTCTTGCCTTCTGTATAGGAGTAGTTGGATATTTACGATATAGAAAAAAACATAAATATAGTTTTTATCTCAAACGATAAGTAAGCCACACAATTGTGGCTTTTTATTAACAATTCAAAAGAGTGTGAACCACAATGTCGCCACAATTGACCTCTAAGATGAAGGCATAGGCAAACAAAACCTATCAAATTTCACAATCTAAAATGATAAGTGAATGCACTCAAGGAGCACAAATGAAAAAATACGTCGTATTGCTAAGTCTATTAATGTTATTAGGAGCGTGTACAGCGACTGCTAAACCAAACACCGATCCAGGTACGGATCAAACCGGTGGACAGACCGGTGGTCAAACTGTAAGCGAATATTCTGCAAAATCGTTAGCTGCGTTTAATGGGAAGAATGGCGCAAAAGCTTACATCGCAGTTAGTGGAAAAGTCTATGATGTCACCAATGTTGCCCAATGGAAAAATGGTGGCCATAAAGGTTATACAGCAGGTGTTGATCTGACAGCAGCCTTCGCTAATTCTCCTCATACAGCATCATTACTTGCGACTTTAGAAGTCGTAGGAACCTTCGTTAAGTAATACTAATAATAAAGCCATCTTAAACTGTACCCCATAGAATAGACACGAAAAGAAAAACATCGTGACAGTTCTATGGGGTTTTCATATACTTAAGAAAGAGGTAAACATGGGAAAAGTTAAATTCAGTCCAGAAACAATTGAAAAGTTAAGAAAGAATAAGTACGTCGTGAAAGTATCTGAAAGTTCGGTTCAGTTTACACCTGAGTTCAAGACAATTATTGAAAGAGAAAGTCACCAAGGAACGCCACAAAAGCAAATACTGAAAGACCTAGGAATTGATTCATCAATAATCGGGGCAAAGCGCATCAATTCATTATTTGTGAGGGCAAGGAAACAAGCAAAGCGACCCGAAGGATTTGAACGACTCAAATCACCAGGGCGACCAAAGAAACTAACGTTTAGTTCAGTAGAAGAAGAAAACCAATATCTGAAAGATAGAAATGAGTATCTTCAGCAGGAGAATGAGTTCTTAAAAAAGCTGAAGGCGCTGGAAAGGGGGGAGTAAAACACCTCAGCGCAGAAAAACGATTCAATATTATTTGGGTTATGGAAGGTCGAAGAAAGAATCGACTGGACATTAAGTATATGTGTACCCAAGCGAGAGTGTCTCGATCTGGGTACTACGCTTATAAGAAAAGAAGATTAACGATGGGTGAAAGAGAAATGAGAGACCAACTCGACTTTA
>Ga0247840_10002827_pt1 | contig 30276 bp, 25 predicted proteins | sample LaCruzMarch2015__FD_192404 | JGI IMG/M metagenome (GOLD analysis project Ga0247840, IMG submission 192404) | Freshwater microbial communities from meromictic Lake La Cruz, Castile-La Mancha, Spain - LaCruzMarch2015_17m | ecosystem: Environmental > Aquatic > Freshwater > Lake | place: Spain...
TGCCCAACAACGCGGATGCGGATACCGCGATCAAGGAGTTGAACGAGTCCGTCTATAAGGGCCGTAAGCTCACCGTCAACGAGGCCCGTCCGCGCGAGCAGAATCGTCCGCGCGGCGGCGGCGGTGGTGGGGGAGGCGGTGGTTGGGGCGGCGGCGGCGGGCGCGACCGTGATCGCGACGGCGGCGGCCGTGAGGGCGGCGGGCGCTACTGACCCGAAGCCGCGTTTGACGGATCGGCCGCTTGCTTTAGCGGGCGACCGATCCTGAATTCGCTTGGGTCTTGAGTCCTCGCTCCGGGAGACTGTCTTGGACGATCACCCTGATATCCTCAGGTAACGCGTTGGGAGTCAAGTTAAACAACGAATATGATCGTTGTCGTTGTCGTTGTCGGTGTCGTTGTCGGAGAAGCGATTCAACGAATATTTCCTGCTCCACGCCCCGCGCCAGACCGGTAAGACGGGTCATGCCCGCGGACCATCGATGCCAAGATCCCCCCAGATGCGATCGACCCGTTCGCGCACCGCATCGTCCATGCGAATCGGGCGGCCCCACTCGCGGGTCGTCTCGCCGGGCCATTTGTTGGTCGCGTCGAATCCGATCTTGGACCCGAGACCCGACACCGGGGAGGCGAAGTCCAGGTAGTCGATCGGGGTATTCTCGATCAGGACCGTATCGCGTACCGGGTCCATGCGGGTGGTCATGGCCCAGATGACATCCTTCCAGTCGCGGGTGTTCACGTCGTCGTCCACCACGATGACGAACTTGGTGTACATGAACTGCCGCAGGAAGGACCAGACCCCCATCATCACGCGCTTGGCATGGCCTGGGTATTGCTTTTTCATGCTGACGACCGCGAGCCGGTAAGAGCAGCCCTCGGGCGGCAGATAGAAATCCTCGATCTCCGGGAACTGCTTTTTCAGGATCGGCACGAAGACCTCGTTCAGTGCGACCCCGAGGATGGCCGGCTCATCCGGCGGCCGGCCCGTGTAGGTGCTGTGATAGATCGGGTCGGTGCGCTGGGTGATGCGGTCGATGGTGAAGACCGGGAAGCGGTCGACCTCGTTGTAATAGCCGGTGTGGTCGCCGAAGGGGCCTTCGGGCGCCAGATCGTCCGGGTGGATGTGGCCCTCAAGGACGATTTCGGCGCTGGCCGGGACTTGCAGGTCGGAGCCCAGGCAGGCGGCCAGTTCGGTCCGGCTGCCGCGCAGCAAGCCCGCGAAGGCATACTCCGACAGGGTGTCGGGTACCGGTGTCACCGCGCCCAGGATGGTCGCCGGGTCGGCGCCCAGGGCCACCGCGACCGGGAAGGGCTGGCCCGGATGCGCGCGCTGGAAGTCACGAAAATCCAGGGCCCCGCCGCGATGGGCGAGCCAGCGCATGATGACGCGGTTGGGCCCCAGCACCTGCATGCGGTAAATGCCAAGGTTCTGGCGCGACTTTTCCGGGCCGCGGGTCACCACCAGTCCCCAGGTGATCAGACGCGCGGCATCTCCCGGCCAGCAGTGCTGGATCGGGTAACGCCCCAGGTCGACCTGATCGCCGGCGAACACTTGCTGCTGACAGGGAGCATTGCGCCGCACCTTCGGGGCCATGTCGAGAACCTTTTTAAAGATCGGCAAGGCCGCCCAGGCTTCACGCAGTCCCTTGGGTGGGTCCGGCTCTTTGAGGAAGGCGAGCAGTCGCCCGACCTCGCGCAATGCCTCGACCGACTCCTCGCCCATCCCGAGCGCGACCCGCTTGGGGGTGCCGAACAGGTTGCCGAGCAAGGGGACCCCTGAGCCCTTGGGGCGCTCGAACAGGAGTGCGGGACCACCGGCGCGCAGGGTGCGGTCGCAGATCTCGGTGACTTCGAGGTAGGGATCCACCTCGGCCCGGACGCGCTTGAGTTCCCCGCGTCCTTCCAGTTGCTCGATGAAGTCACGGAGATCGGTATATTTCATGGATCTGAGGTCGGGCTGAGTGCGGGCCGGCATGATCGGGCATTGCGGGGTTCGGCTCAAGCCGCGGGCACCTCAGTCGTACTGGATGTACGCGAAGCGCGGGTCGTCCGGGGTGCCCTCGAGTGCGCTGTCGGTGCCGGGACGCCACATGAGCGTCTCCTCGATCTTCCGCGCCAATTCGAAGTCCTTGTCGGTGATGCCGTTGGCGGAGTGGGTGACGAGCTTCACGATGACGTCGGCATAGGAGACCTGCAGATCCGGGTGGTGCCAGGCCGCCTCTGCCAGATGTCCGACCGTGTTGACCACCATCAGCGTGCCCTTCCAGCCGCTGGTGCGGTAATGGCGCTGCAGCCGGCCGTCGTCGTAGCTCCAGCGGGGCAACTCGGTCGTGAGGTGCCGGCGGATCGCGCTGTCGGTGTAGGTCTTGTCGTTTGGCATCGCCGTTGTCTCCTCGATGAAGCGGATGTCTGAAATCCTGCAAATCTTGAGTGTGCCTGTCTGGTATCTGACATTCCAGGGGGGGGTCTGTTCGGTTGCAGGCGCGGATCAAGAGCGCTTTCCTGAAGCGATTTCTCTTGGTATACTATCGGCATAAATATTGCTTAAACATTACAGTGCAATGTCGGCCTTCAGGTCAGTCGGGCGCTGACGCGCCGGATCTTCGCACGCACCGACCGTTGCCGCTACCGCATGCAGGTGTGTAACCGAGGGTTTGATTCCCGATCTTGATCCGGCCGTTACGGCTGGGCGGGCGGGCCCCCTCAGTGATCGGGTTTGCGGATTCCGGCCGATTAGGTCTTGCGTGCCCGCTGGTTCGGCCCTATCCCCAAGAAAATGAGTACTTGAATAATCATGTGAAAGCCCAACCTCGGCAGCCTTGCGCGGAGTCGGAGGTCGGCAAAGGTCCAGCCGTGTGATTGAACTTCGGCGCATCGATGAACAGCCGTGTCCCGCTTGACGCGGCTGGCAGTTATGCGATTCGTGTAGAATCGCCGAGTGCGGACGCGCTCCCCGGTACGCCGGGAGAACGCGCAGCAGATGAAGACCGCGCAGACGGTCGGAGTGCGCTGCCCGATGGCTTGACGCCAGGCGGCGCAGGCAAGCTGTCCACCAAGACAAACGAAGAGATCCAGAGGAGCATCCCGATGACCAGACAAGACCACGAGAGCGCCGCGCTCGCCGACGACGAGCAAACGTGGGGCAAAGGCAATACGCCCGAGGTCTCATGGGCGGGCTTTACTGCCGGTCCCTGGCAGCACGAGATCGACGTGCGCGATTTTATCCAGCGGAACGTCACGCCCTATATCGGCGACCACAAGTTCCTGGCGGGCGCCACCAAGGCCACCAAGGCGCTATGGAACCGCGTGATGGAACTGCGCAAAGAGGAATATGAGAAAGGCGGGGTGCTGGATGCCGACACCAGCGTGCCGTCGGACCTGTTGTCGCATGGTGCGGGCTATATCCAGCCATCACTCGAATCGATTGTCGGTCTGCAGACCGACAAGCCGCTCAAGCGGGCGATCATGCCCACCGGCGGCGTCAAGATGGTGGTCGATGGGCTCAAGGCCTACGGGTATAAGATCGATCCGGCAATCCAGGAGATCTTCGGCCGCTATCGTAAGTCGCACAATCAGGGCGTATTTGACGCCTACACGTCCGAGATGCGGGCGATCCGCAAATCCGGCATCATCACCGGTTTGCCTGACGCCTATGGCCGTGGGCGGATTATCGGCGACTACCGCCGCGTTGCCCTGTACGGTGTCGATCGCCTGATCGCCGAGCGTGAAGAGCAGAAAGACATCAGCGACGCGGCGCGCATGAGCGAAGAGGTGATTCGTGAACGCGAGGAGCTCAGCGATCAGATTCGCGCACTGAAAGACCTCAAGGTGATGGCCTCCAAGTATGGCTATGACATTTCCGGACCGGCCAACACGGCCCAGGAAGCCATCCAGTGGCTCTATTTCGGTTATCTCGGCGCCATCAAGGAACAGAACGGTGCCGCCATGTCGCTGGGGCGCACTTCGACCTTCCTCGACATCTATGTGGAGCGTGACCTGAAGGCCCACCGCCTGACCGAGAGCGAGGCTCAGGCGCTGTTCGACCAGTTCGTGATCAAGCTGCGGCTGGTGAAGTTCCTGCGTACGCCGGATTATGACGCGCTGTTCTCGGGCGACCCGACCTGGGTGACCGAATCCATCGGCGGCATGAGTTCCGATGGCCGCACGCTGGTGACCAAGTCGTCCTTCCGCTTCCTGCACACGCTCGATACCCTGGGCCCTGCGCCGGAGCCGAATCTGACCGTTCTCTGGTCGCATGCGCTGCCGCAGGGTTTCAAGGATTTCTGTGCGCTGACCTCCATCCGCACCTCATCGATCCAGTATGAGAACGATGACCTCATGCGCGGCTTCTGGGGGGACGACTACGGCATCGCCTGCTGTGTGTCGCCCATGCGGATCGGCAAGCAGATGCAGTTCTTCGGCGCGCGCGCCAATCTTGCCAAGTGCATGCTCTACGCCCTGAACGGCGGGCGTGACGAGTTGACCGGCGAGCAGATCGGGCCGGCCCTGGAGCCGATTTCCTCCGATGTGTTGGACTACGACGAGGTGATCGGGCATTTCCTGCCGATGATGGACTGGCTGGCACGGACCTATGTCGGCGCGCTCAATGTCATTCATTACATGCATGACAAATACTCCTACGAGCGGCTGGAAATGGCGTTGCACGATAAGGATGTGCTGCGCACCCTGGCCTGCGGCATGGCGGGATTGTCCGTGGTCGCCGACTCACTGGCCGCGATCAAATACGCCAAGGTCACGGCCATACGTGACGAACGCGGTCTCGCCCAGGATTTCATCATCGAGGGCGATCCGCCGCGCTTCGGCAACAACGACGAGCGGGTGGACGCGATTGCCCGCTGGGCCATGGAAGCCTTCATGGAGAAGCTCAAGAAGATCCCGGCCTATCGCAATGCGGTGCATACCCAGTCGATCCTGACCATCACCTCCAATGTGGTCTACGGCAAGAAAACGGGGGCAACGCCGGACGGACGTAAGAAGGGTGAACCCTTCGCGCCCGGCGCCAATCCGATGAGCGGCCGTGACTTCAAGGGTGCCTTGGCGTCCATGTCGTCGGTCGCCAAGTTGGATTACCGCCATGCGCAAGATGGGATCTCCTACACCTTCTCGATCGTCCCGAGCGCGCTCGGACCGGTGGAGTCGGATCAGATCGCCAATCTGACCGGGTTGCTGGATACCTACTTCGGTTTGAATCCACACAGCAACGGCGCTCAGCACATCAATGTCAACGTGCTGGAGCGTGAAGCCCTGCTGGATGCGATGGAGCATCCGGAGAAGTATCCGCAACTCACCATCCGGGTGTCGGGGTACGCGGTCAATTTCGTCAAGTTGACGCGTGAGCAACAGCTCGATGTGGTGAACCGCACCTTCCATGGCTGCTGTGCCTGAAGTCACTTCGGTGGACGGCTACGTCCACTCCGTTGAGACCGCCGGGACCGTCGATGGTCCCGGCGTACGCTTTGTCGTGTTTCTGGCCGGCTGTCGTCTGACCTGTCTCTACTGCCATAACCCGGACACACAAAAACTCGGCGGCGGACGGCTCGTCACGAGCCGCGCGTTGCTGCAGGAGATCGCGGAGTACAAGCCCTACCTGATGCATACCCACGGCGGGGTGACCGTCAGCGGCGGTGAGCCGCTGGTCCAGCCCGCGTTTGTCGAAGCGGTGTTTCAGGGCTGCAAGGATCTGGGGCTGCACACGGCGTTGGATACCAGCGGTTTTCTCGGCGCACGTGCGTCGGATGCGCTGCTCGATGCCACTGATCTGGTGTTGCTCGATATCAAGTCCGGTCTGCCGGGGTTGTATCAACGCGTGACCGGCGTGCCGCTCCAACCGACGCTGGAGTTCGCCCGACGGCTGGAGGCCAGGAAGCAACCGGTCTGGGTGCGTTTCGTGCTTGTTCCCGGTCTGACCGATGGCGAGGATAACATCCGTGCTGTTGCGCGCATCGTGGCCAAACTCACGAATGTCGAGCGTGTCGAGGTGCTGCCCTTCCATAAAATGGGCGAGCACAAGTGGGAGGAGATGGGCATGGAGTACAAGCTCAAAGAGACTCCATCGCCAACCAAAGAGCAGCTTGAGTGCGCGGATGCAATTTTCCGTGCCGAGGGTGTGGTGACCACCTCCGCAGGGTAGTGTGCGCCATGCTCCGGGCGAGGCGCAGCCTGCGCTGTCCCCTCGTCACCCGAGTCGCCGCGCCGGACCTGCGGCTCTAAAGTCCCAGGCCCTCTTGGCTTCGCGGATCGGTTGCAGATTAAACGCTGTGGCCTATGGCAAAGGCGCCCGTCTTTTGCGGATAATCCCCGCGTCGCAGATTCAACGAACTCCGGTGTGCCTCGGTGAGGCTGTCGGTGCTTGCCGCCTGCGCCGAAGGGTGTCGCGAACGCCGTCTCGATGCCGTTCTTGCCCATTTCGCATGTTACGCCGCAGCTGGTGTGCGCTCATGATCCCACGAAATAATGCCATCGAGCGATCCCGTCGAGCGACTCCTTCAAGTGAGAGGCAACCACATGATCCACTGCCCGTCTACGCGTGTCGACGTGACTGCCGCTGCCCGCCTGCACCTTGGTTTTCTGGACCTCAACGGCGGTCTGGGTCGTCAGTTCGGCAGCCTGGGACTCACCATCGATGGCTTTGCCACCCGCTTGACCGCGGAACGGGCGGATGGATTCAGCGCGGAGGGAATGGACGCGGAGCGGGCGCTCGCGTATGCCCGTGCCTTTGCCGCGGCACGGGGCCTGACCGGCGGCGCCCATCTCCAACTGTCTGAGACGATCCCCGATCATGCCGGCCTGGGTTCCGGGACTCAGTTGGCACTGGCTGTCGGTACGGCGTTGGAGCGGCTGTTGGGTCCGGCTGCCGACGCTGAGGTCTGGGATAGCCGAACCATCGCCCGGGCGCTGGGGCGAGGTCAGCGTTCGGGTATCGGCGTCGGTGCCTTCGACCAGGGCGGTTTTCTCGTCGACTGCGGACGCGGCGCCCTGCAGCAAGTGCCCCCGGTCGTGATGCGTTTCCCCTTTCCGGCGGATTGGCGGGTGCTGTTGTTGCTCGATCTGTGCGGCAGCGGGTTGCACGGCGAACCAGAGGCTCGGGCCTTTGATGCACTGCCGGTCTTTCCGGACGCGACGGTCGGATCCCTGTGCCGCCTGCTCCTGATGCAGTTGGTGCCGGGGCTGATCGAGGGCCGGTTGCCGCCGGTCGCTGACGCCATCGGCCAGATACAACGGGCCGTCGGCAGTCATTTTGCGCCGGTTCAGGGGGGCTGTTTTGCCTCGTCGGCGGTATCCGCCGCACTGGACTGGGCGGCGGAGCGGGGGTTTGTCGGCAGCGGGCAGTCGTCCTGGGGTCCCACCGGATTCGTCCTGGTTGCGGACCTGGACCAGGCACGCTGGCTGGAACTGAACCTCAAGGCACGGTTCGGCGCGTTGTCGGCACTGCGCTACCGCGTCGTCGCGGGGCACAATCAGGGCGCGGCGGTGGATCCAGCGACGCGGCGGGCGATGCGGGAGTCGTGATGCGTGCCGTTCCGAGTCGAGGCCCCGGGTGAGCGAAGCCTTTGCATTACGGCGGCGGCTGATCGCCGACGCCTACCGGGAGGCCTGTGGTCTGGAACTGGCCGCGCTCAAGCCGGGGAACGTGCATCGCGACGCCGACGGCCATGGGATGACCGTGGACGATTTCCTGCGTAGCGCCGAGGCCAGTGCCGGCCCGTTGACCGAGCCGGGTCCGGCGCTCGGGGAGCGTATCTATCGCGCTGTCTCCGCAACACGCGCGGCAGTCGCCTGCAACACCAATCTCGGTATACTCCTGCTGTGTGCTCCGCTGATCCAGGCCGCCCTGGATCCGACGGGCTGCGGGGGCTTGCGCCGGCGCCTGGTCGGCGTACTCAATGCCGCGGATCGAACGGATACGGACTGGCTCTTCCGCGCCATCCGACTGGCCGCGCCCGGTGGGCTGGGCGTGGCGCCGGAACACGATGTCTCCGGCGAGGCGCTCGCCACGCCGCTGGAGGTCATGGCCGCCGCGGCGTATCGCGACCAAATCGCTCGTCAATATGCCGATGGCTTTCGTGATTTGTTCGAGCGGGCGCTGCCGCTGCTGGTCGGCTTCGAGACACGGTGGCGGGACCCGGCCTGGGCCGCCGCGGGGCTCTATCTGGATTTTTTGGCGCGCTACCCGGACTCGCATGTCGCCCGCAAGTGGGGGTTGGATCAGGCGGTCGCGGTCGCTCGCCGGGCCGCGCCGCTCGCTGCCGCGCTGGCCGAGGCGGCACGGCCACAGGTCTGCACCGCGGCGTTACGCGCGTTGGATCGGGATCTCAAGACGGCCGGCATCAACCCCGGAACCTCGGCTGACCTGACCGTGGCGTGCCTGCTGATCCGTGCGCTGGAGCCCTTATGTTGCGATGATTTATCCGCGGCGGATGTCCGCCGTATTCCAGGCACCGGCCCCACCGACACCGGTGCCTTCACTCTAAGAAACCCAAAACCCTTAAGGAGCGTATGCGATGGCAGTGATTAACAAGACGCTGGTTGGTGAGTCCCAGGTGGGCGACGGCAATGAGGTCGCTCACATCGATCTGATCATGGGGCCGCGCGGCTCCGCGGCTGAGACCGCGTTTTGCAACGGCCTGGTGAACAATAAGGAAGGCTTCACCAACCTGCTCGCGGTGGTGGCGCCGAATCTGCCGGTCAAGCCCAGTACCCTGATGTGCAACAAGGTCACGCTCAAGGGTTCCAAACAGGTGGTGCAGATGTTCGGGCCGGCCCAGCGGGGGGTGGCGATGGCGGTGGCCGCTTGCGTGGAGGACGGCACCATTCCGGCCGCCGAGGCGGACGATCTCTTTATCTGTGTCGGTGTTTTTGTGCACTGGCAGGCTGAGGACGAGGCCAAGATCCAGGATTTCAATTACCAGGCGACGAAGGAAGCCATCAAGCGCGCCGTGGCCGGCGAGCCCAAGGCCGCCGAGGTGTTGCAGAAAAAAGGCAGCATGGCCCATCCCTACGCCGCCCACCTGTGATCCGGACCCGGTGACCGCGGGCGGTGCGGCCGGGGTTGACCCCGGTGTTCGGCCGCCCGTCGACCGCTGTGCCGCCCCGCCGGCTTGGACCATGACATCGGCGAGGCGGGCCGCCGGGAGCGCGCGGCCGGCTGCTTGTTGCGGGAGGATCTGTTGGTCCCATCGGTGAAGTCCCATGACATCGCTGACTGATGCGCCATTGGTCATCGCGCTTCCGTATCGACCGGACAGTGCCCCGCTGTTTGCGGCCGTGGTCGACCGCCGCTGGCCGGTCTTTCTCGACAGCGGCCGACCCTATTGCACGCAGGGCCGCTATGACATCCTGAGCGCCGATCCGCGCACGCGGCTGGTGACTCGCGGGCCGCTGACCGAGGTTCGTGTCGGACGCGCTGGATGGACATCCGTGGCTGACCCCTTCAGTCTGGTGCAGGAGGCACTGGGACCCCGGCGCCCCAAGGTTTCGGGTCTACCCTTCAGCGGCGGGGCCATCGGCTGGTTTGCCTATGATCTGGCGCGTCGCCTGGAGTGCCTGCCGAGTCTGGCGCTGGATGTCGAGGGCACCCCGGACATGGCGGTCGGTATCTACGATTGGGCCCTGGTGGTGGACCACGAAGAGCGGTGTACCCGCTTGGTGGCGCGGGATCCCGGCCGTCTCGCCAAGTACCGGGCATTGTTCGCCGCCGCGCTTGCCGGTCGTCAGGTGGCGCGGTCGCGCGTCCCGTTCCGCGTGCTCGATCGGGTCTGCTCCAATCTGAGCCGTGGGCGCTATCTGCATGCGGTCGGTCGTATCCAGCATTATTTGCGTGAGGGCGATTGTTATCAGGTCAACCTCGCGCAGCGCTTCGCCGTGCCGGCGCAGGGTGACCCCTGGCAGGCCTATCAGGATCTGCGGGTCATCAACCCGGCGCCTTTCAGTGCCTATCTGGCGACTCCGGATTGTCAGGTGCTGTGTTCATCCCCGGAGCGCTTTTTGCTGGTGCGTGACGGCGCGGTGGAGACCCGGCCCATCAAGGGCACCCGCCCGCGCGTGGCCGATCCCGGCGAGGACCGGCTGCTCGCGCAAGCCCTCCAGGCCAGTCCCAAGGATCGGGCGGAGAATGTCATGATCGTCGACCTGCTGCGCAACGACCTGGGGAAGGTCTGTGCGATCGGCAGTATCCAGGTTCCTGAATTGTTCAAAGTGGAGGGGTTTGCTCGCGTTCATCACCTGGTCAGCACGGTCCGCGGCCGGTTGGCGGAGGGCCGCACCGCGGTCGATCTGTTGCGCGCCTGTTTTCCAGGCGGCTCCATCACCGGCGCGCCCAAGCGGCGGGCCATGGAGGTGATCGAGGAGTTGGAACCCCAGCGCCGCGGCATCTACTGCGGGGCGATCGGCTATCTGGGTCACGACGGTGCCATGGACACCAATATCGTGATCCGTACCCTGGTGTACTCAAACGGCGTCGCCCGCCTGTGGGCCGGCGGCGGGATCGTCGCGGACTCGGACCCGGAGGCCGAGTATCGCGAGACGCTGGACAAGGCGGCTCCGCTGCTTGACCTGCTCGAGCGATTGCGTCGCGATCCTACGCGATCTGGTACATGATTTTGCGGCAATCGCCTAAACTGCGGGGTTCCGGCTGACCTGGCTGGACGCGGCGGCCGAGGGCTGCCGACGCACCGACTGGGAGACATCATGAAGATCAAAGGCAACGGCGTCCGGCTGATCGCCCCACTGGGGTTCTTGCTCGCCGGACTCCTGGCCCTGGTCGGGATCGCGTTCTTCTTCAACCGCTCGATGGAGGCGCTGGATCAGCAGTTCCAGAACGCTCAAGCGCGGGTGAGGATCGGGGAGCAAATCGCCCAGAACCTGGTGCGCATGGAGACGGCCGTCTATCGCATGGTCAGCACCGCCCGGACGCGTCTGCCGAACGCGCGCAACCTGCAGTCGCTGGTCGAGGACACCCGGGGGATGCTGCGGGTCTTGGACGAGGGTGGCGCGGTCAGCGTCCGGCATCCCACTGCCCCGGACGGGGCGCCGGTGTCTTCGCCCGTGTTCAGTTACCACCCGGGCGATGCGTTCGGTCCGGACATGCTGGAGGCGATCGAACTCAGACCCAAGCTCGCGGCCCTGGAGGAGCAGGCCAACACCCTGATCCGGCTGCTCGCCGCGCGTGATGCGGCGATGGCGCAGGAGGAGCGTCAGGAGCAGGAGCAACGCGTCGCCGCGGTCGATGAGGTCCTGCGCACCTTCCCGCCGACCTTCCAGCGGTTGAGCGAACAGGCTGACCGCTTGATTCGCAGCAGCCAGGAGCGACTGCATGACCTCGGGGCGCACGGCGCGGCGCAACGGCAGCGCTTCGGCGGCTTCCAGGCGTTGTTGGCGGCGGGTGTCATGCTCGTGGTCTTGGCGCTGGCGTATCGCGACCTGTTCGCGATCGAGCGAACCTGCCGACGCCTGCGCGAGGAACTGGCCGCCAGTGAGCGCGCGCGCGATGCGGCGGAATCGGCCAATCGCGCGAAATCAGTGTTTCTGGCCAACATGAGCCACGAAATCCGCACGCCGATGAACGCCATCATCGGTATGACGTCGCTGGTTCTGGATAGCGATCTGGCGCCGAAGCAACGCCATGACGTCAAGACCATCCTGAACTCGGCCAATGCCCTGCTCGGGTTGCTCAACGACATCCTGGACTTCTCCAAGATCGAGGCCCAGCAGGTCCAGTTGGAGCGGTGTTCATTCGACCTGTTCGAGGTGATCGAGGAGGTGGTGCGGACCTTCTCCGACATCAGCCGACGCAGCGGCGTGGCCCTGTATTACCGCATCGATCCGAGTTTTCCGCGCGCGGCGGTCGGTGATGCACTGCGCCTGCGCCAAATCCTGATCAATCTGGTCGGTAACGCGTTCAAGTTCACATCGACGGGTCATGTGCGCATCGATGCGGAGTTGGCGGACGCGCGTGACGGCTTCGTCACCCTGCGTTTCGAGGTGTCGGACACGGGTACCGGTATCGACCGGGAGCGTCAGGCGGGTATCTTCTCGCGCTTTACCCAGGCGGACGAGACCATCTACCGTAAACATGGAGGTACCGGGCTTGGGTTGTCCATCTCCGAGCGGCTCGCGCAGTTGATGGACGGCCGCATGTGGGTGGAAAGCGTGCCGGGGCAGGGGAGCCGCTTCTACTTCACGGTGCGTCTGCCCCGCGCCGAGGGGCGTCCGCTGCCGGACATGGGTTCGCCGCGGCTGCTGGTCGCCGGGACCGACCAGGTCGCCATGGGGCTGGTCTGCGAGCGTATGAGCCTGATGGGCTGTCGATCGGAGTGTGTTTACACCGCGCCGGACGCGGATGCCCGGCTCAAAGCGGCGGCCCAGACCCAGGACCCGTTCCGCATCGTGGTACTGGAGAAATGCCTGTGCGACGCCACCACCACCGACATCCTCACCTTTTTGCGCGAGATCCCGGTACCGCCGGATCTGGCCTTGATCGCACTCTCCGAGCCGGACAAGGATGAGGCCGACCGGTTGGCGGACGGCAGCCATGTGCTTTGTGTCAGCGAGCCGCTCATCATCGGCGAACTGCTCACCCACATGCAGGACTTTGCGCAGGCCCGGCGGCTGGCGGAGTCGCGGACCGAGGCGGCACCCAGTCCGCGGCCCCAGGGTATCTATCGCATCCTGTTGGTCGAGGATAACCACGTCAACAGTGTCATCGCGCGCCGGGTCCTGGAGAAGGACGACCATCCGGTGACCGAGGCCGTGGACGGCGAGGCTGCGTTGCGCGCCTTGGCGGCGGACGCCTATGACCTGGTGATGATGGACGTGCAGATGCCCAAGATGGACGGGCTGGAGACCACGCGTATCATCCGCGCCCTGGAGACCGGGCGTGACCCCGAGCGGCCCGAGGCGGTGCCGGATGGTTTGGCGCCGCGGCTGCTCGGGCGCCATACCCCGGTGATCGCCATGACCGCCAACGCCATGGCCGGCGACCGCGAGCTGTGCCTCGCCGCCGGCATGGACGACTATGTCACCAAGCCCTTCAAGCGCGAGGAAATGCTGGCGACCGTGCAGCGGGTGATGGCGCGGCAGGCGGGTGTTGAGGCGGCGGCTGACGGCGATGATGATGCCGCGCGCCTCGTTCGTTAATGCCGCGGGCCTTGATCATCGTTCTGGCCAGTTTCCGCCGAGGTCCTGGGGCGGAAAATTCATCCACAGATGTTCACAGATGAGCACAGATATTTTTTCATCTGTGAGAATCTGTGACATCTGTGGAAAAATCCGGGTGATCACTTGGCCGGAACGACGATCATGGCCGGCACCCACCTACTTGCCACCCTCGGCGCCACCTGCATCTGCGCAGCACCCGACCGCAGCGCGGCCAACCCTGGCGCGCGGCGCTCGCCGGCTACCTGGACCAGCGCCTGCGGGATTCCAACCCCAAGAAGGGCCCGCTCGCCTACTATCGCAACCGCTGCCGGCGGGAGCAGATCAAATGGCGGGCGAGCTACTGGACCTTCGCCCTCTGCTCCTTGTCCGCCATCCTGGCCACCGGCCTCAAGCTCCTGGCCCTGGCCGGGCTGGTGCCGCTCGCCCCGAAGCCCGCCGCCTTGCTGACCAGCGTCCTGGGCGTCCTGGCGGGGCGGACCTTTGGCCCTGTGGCGTGAGGCCGGCGGGATCAGGGCGGGTCGCCCAACGCCGACCGCAGTTGCTCATAAACCTGCATAACCGGCGGATCAAAGGTCACGCTGGCCGCGATAGAGCGATGCAGCACCGCATAGCAGGCGGCGTTGTGGCGTTCGGCCAGGGCCTGGTCCCCGGTTCGCTCGCCGAACGCGGCGAGCTTGGCGTGCGAGACCACGACATCCCGCGCCTTCGCCGCCGAGTCCGGGGTGGCGGCCAGCAGGCGCTCGCGGAGCGTCAGACCGCGTTGGTAGTGGGCCAGCGCCTGGTCGGCGTCGCCCGGCAGGCCGCGGGCGGCGAGGAAGGCGCCGAGCTGGTTCAGGCTCACCGAGACATCGCGCGCGGCTTGATCGAACTGGGGGCCGGAGTCCGGGGCGGCGGCCAGCAGGCGCTCCAAGACCTCCAGCGCCTGCCGATAGAATCCAACCGCCTGGTCGGCGTCGCCCGCCTGGCCGCGCAGCACCAGGCAGTCGGCCACTTGCGATTGCGCGGCGGCCAGGAGCCGCTCCTGAGCGGGGGCGACCGGCGGGCGGGCGGTCTCAGGCGCCCGGCGGCGTCCAGTGCCTGCCGGGCCAGGGGCAGGGCGGCGGTGAGGGTGCCGTGATCCTTCTCGAAGTCGGCGCGGTCCCGGTAGAACCAGGCGGCGGGTGCCAGTGCCTCGGGCCAGTCCGGTTCCAGGTCCAGGACCTCCTGATAGCGCGCGGCGGCGGACGCGGGGTCGCCCTTGGCGGCGTAGAGGCCGGCGCTGGTGAGCAGGGGTTGCAGGTCGTCGCGGTTGCGTTGCCGGGCGGCGGCCTGGCGGGCGCGGACCTGGTCGAGGATGGCGGGGCGCTTGGCGGCGACATAGGCGAGTGCCGGGTCGACGCCCTGTTCCTGCAAGATCCGGGTGAGTTCGGTGAAGACGCTGCCGGCTTCGCCGCGCGCCTCAATGGCGGCGAAGGAGGCGGCCAGGTCATCGATGCGAGCGCGTTGCTGGGCGCGCTGGGCGGCGGCGGCCTCGCGTTGGCGCTCGCGGGTCTCCCAGTCGGCGGCGGCCGCGGCCGTCGTGAGATCGCGCTGGTAGGCGTCTTCGACCGCGGTGAGCAGGTGGGCGCGGATGCGTTCGGTGGTGATCTGCTGTTGGGCGGCGGTCTGCTTGACGATGACTTCCGTGTTCCAGTGCACGTAACCAAGGATGCCGGCCCCCACCAGCAGCAAGGCCGCGAAGAGCCCGCCGATGCTCCAACCGAGCCGGCGCCGGTCGCGTGCCTGGCGTTGGCGCAGTTCGGCCAACTCGTCCTTGAGTTCATACACCAGGTTCTTGATCCGCTCGTCGCTCGCCGCCTTGTGGCGCAGGTGGTTGGCGGCCCGCAGGCGCTCGACATAGGCGTGTTGCCGGGCGCGGCGCTCGGCCTGGTAGGCGGCGGGATCCGGGTGCTGAGGAGCGCCTTCGCGGGTGTGGGGCAGATCGAGTTTGTCCGGTTGCTGGTCGCGCGTGCAGCCCGGCTCGACCTCGATGAACCAGGTGCGCTTGCCGCGGCGGAGCGCGTAGAGGAGCTCGAACTGGGTGTAGGAACAGGGTCCCCATTCGGGGTCCGGCCAGTGGCGCACCGGATCGTCACAGGGCGGCGGCTCGGCGCCGTAGGCCAGGCCGACCAATTGGAAGACCCCCTCGCAGCCGTCGATCTGCTGCTCCAGCCAAGCCCGCAGTTCGCCGTACCCGGTGGGGAAGTCGTCCTCGATCACGGTGTCGAAGCCCAGCCGGCGCAGGGTGTCGGCGACCAGGCGGCGGGCACCGCGCAGTTCGCTGCTGACGGCGGAGACGAAAAGGCGCGGGCGGTTCATCGTGAAACCGGGAAGAGACCATGGTTAGCCGCGACTTTGCAGGCAAGCCAGCGGTGCCGTCAAGGTCTTCACATGCCCCGACCCGCTCGGATCGGTGCCGCCGGTGACCCTAGGCTTGCGATGCTCCGAGCGGGAATCGGGAGCGTGTTCTTGCTCGGAGCCGGTAGGGTCCGCTGCGCGGACCCATCCCACGCGACCCCACCCGAAGAACAAAGAACGTTCGGCGCCGCGTACGCAACCGGGTTTGCTGCGCAACAGCGATTCCAAATTTGGGCGGCATCGCGCGGCCCCTGGTGGATGCGGCGCGCGCGACGGCTGTGCCGGGTCCCAGACACCGAGCGGCGCGCCTTATCCACCCTACAGCGGAGTCGGTTTTGTAGGGTGGATAAGCGCAGCGCATCCACCATCAGCCTCGCGGCCGGCACGCTGCTGGCGGCGGCTACCCAAATTTAGAACTGCTGCATAGGTGGCGCGCAGCTTGCGGTGGCTCTCGCCCTCCTTGATGATCAAGGCCCACACACCGAAATCCCCACGTCGAAGCAAGACCATGTTCGCAATCCATCCCCAGCTCCTCGCTGATTGCCATATCCTGGGGCGGCTGCCCGCGACCCATCTGTTGTTGCACAAGAACGCCGCCGTTCCCTGGTGCATCCTGGTTCCGGAGACGGATCTGGCCAACCTGTTGGACTTGGCCGTCGTCCAGCGCGACGCGGTGCTGGCGGATTGCAAGCGGGTCAGCGATTATCTGGTGGGTTCGCTTGGCTGCACCAGGGTCAACGTCGCCTGGATCGGCAATCTGGTGCCGCAGTTGCACATCCATGTGATCGGACGGAACCCGGCGGACGCGTGCTGGCCAAAACCGGTCTGGGGCCACCTGGAGCGGACCCGTGACTATAGTCCGGCGCAGATCGCGGCGATTCGTGCCGGAATCTGCGGGGCCTGAGTTGGACGCGGGCGGATCGAGACCTTTTGCCGGTTGCGAAATCCGCTCCATCACGCAAACTACGTCTAAGATTCAGAACCGCGCCCCCGCGAGGCGATGGGACCTCTACCGACCAACCAGACGGAGCCCCCGATGACCGATCCGGATCAGAAACAGCCTGGTGAGACGCCAGTCGACAAGATGGTGAAAGCCTACGAGGAGATGCTCAAGCATACCCAGGAGACCCTGGGGCAGGCTGGGCAGGAAACTGTCCCCCGCTTCCGGGAGTTACTGGAGACGGCGCGGGACAATATGGTGGAACTGGGTGAGTTGACCCGGGAGGAGGCCAATAAGGTCTCTGAGTATCTGCGCCGGGACGTCGAGGATGCGGCGACCTATATCGCCGAGACCGGTCAGACCATCCATGACTGGTGGCGCTTCGACCTCGAGTTGATGGAGCAGCGGATGATGGATCTGTTCGCGCGGGCGGCGGACCAGACCAGTCTGCAACTCGCCCAGTGGGCGGAGAACGCCCGCCAGTTCAGCCTGTATCAGGCCGGCGAGGTCACCGGCCCCGGTACTCTGGTGTGCGACCGCTGCGGCGCCGAGACGCACTTTGTGCAGGCCGGACGCATCCCGCCGTGCGCCGACTGCGGCGGCACGGCATTCAAGCGCAAGGAGCAGACCGCGGGGACCGGGGCGTCCGGATCGTCTGAGCCTTGAGTCCGGGTCCGGGGGTGAGGCGTCAGCCGGCGCTGGAAATTCAATCACGGCGCCCGTATAGTCACGGCTCGCGTCATGCCCCGCGGGAGAGACCGGACCTTCAGCCACGATCAACCTCGTGGAGTCTGCTGTAAGGTCCGGCGCCGAAGGCGCAACACCGCCCGGAATCGCTCAGGCAACAGGGACCGTGGGGCTCAAGACCGACTCTGGAGAGCGGTTGCCGTCTGCCCGTCAGATCGCAACCCACCGATGGGGCAGCCGGCCCCGCGTGACCGATCTGCTGCGCGGGTGCGTTTTGCCCCGTCAAGCGGGGCGCTTCACGCCGAGCCGCAAACTCTCAGGTCCAGGACAGAGGGGCGATGCCGCGGGTCCCCAGGGGCCCATGGCACCGTGCTGCCGCGTCGTTTTGATTCTCGCGGCGGCTCCGCCTGATCTTGAGGAGAGTCGAATGGGATTGCGTACCCCCTTGTTTGCTGAGCATGAGCGGCTCAATGCCCGCATCGTGCCCTTCGGCGGTTGGGACATGCCGCTGCACTATGGTTCCCAGCTCGAAGAACACCATGCGGTGCGTCGCCGTGCCGGGATCTTCGACGTTTCCCACATGCAGCCGGTGGATATCACAGGCTCCGGTGCCGGCAGCTTTCTGCGTCGGCTCCTCGCCAATGACGTGGTGAAGCTCAAGGATCCCGGCAAGGCGCTCTACAGTTGCATGCTCAACGACCAGGGCGGAGTCGTGGATGACCTGATCTGTTACTACCGGGGTCCCGAGCGCTACCGCCTGGTGGTCAACGCCGGCACCGCGGATAAGGACCTCGACTGGATGCAGGCGCACGCGGCGGGGTTCGATGTGCAGATCGACCGTCGGCGTGATTTGGCGATGATCGCCATTCAGGGACCCCAAGCGCGTGCGCTCGCCGCCCCACTCCTGCCTGCCGACTGCCGTGACGCGGCCCTCGCTATTGCCCCCTTTTTCGCCGCCGATGGGGCGCGTTGGTTCGTCGGCCGCACGGGGTATACCGGTGAGGACGGCTTCGAGATCATACTTCCCGCTGAGGATGCTCCGGGTCTCTGGCAGGGCCTGATCGCCGCCGGGATTCAGCCCTGCGGCCTGGGTGCGCGTGACACGCTGCGGCTGGAGGCCGGCATGAACCTCTACGGCCAGGACATGGACGAGACCGTTGGTCCCCTGGAGTCCGGTCTGGGCTGGACCATCGCCTGGGAGCCCTTGGAGCGTCAGTTCATCGGTCGCGAGGCCTTGGTTGCGCTGCGCGACAACCCGGCGCGACGCGACTTCGTGGGACTGTTGCTGACCGGGCGGGGGGTGTTGCGCGGCCACCAACAGGTCTTGAGCGAAGGGCGCGTGGTCGGCGAGATCACCTCCGGCGGCTTTGCGCCGACCCTGGAGCGCTCGATCGCGCTGGCGCGGGTCGCGCCTGGGCTCGGTGCGACCTGTGCGGTCGACATCCGCGGCAAGGCCGTACCGGCGCTGGTGGTCAAGACCACCTTCGTGCGCCACGGCAAACCGGCTCAAGCCTTTTAGATTCACAGCGATGGCCGGCCGCGCCGGCCCCTACCCGGAGAGAACCATGAGCGTAGTCCACGCTGACCTTCACTACACCAAGACCCACGAGTGGGTGAAGGTCCATGGCGACGGCACCGCCACGGTCGGCATTACCGACCATGCCCAAGAGGCGCTGGGCGACATCGTCTTCGTTGAGACCCCGGACGTCGGCCGGCAGGTAGAGGCCGGCGACGGCTGCGCCGTGGTCGAGTCGGTGAAGGCCGCGTCCGATATCTATGCGCCGTTGGCGGGCGAGGTGGTCGAGGTCAATACGGCACTTGCCGACACACCGGAACTCATCAACGAGAGTGCTTACGGGGACGGCTGGATCTTCACCCTGCGCATCGCCGATGCGGGTGCCGTCGATGGTTTGCTCGATGCCGCCGGCTATCAGGCGGCGCTGGACGCGGAGGCCTGAGTCAGACATGCCTTTCGTACCCCATACCGACGAAGACGTGGCCGCGATGCTCGGTGCGATCGGCGTCGCCACCATCGACGACCTGTTCGACGAGATTCCACGCGAACTGCGCATCGGCGAACTCGCCGCCATTCCCGCGGGGATGGCTGAAATGGACATCACCCGGTTGATGCAGGCGCGGGCCCGTGCCGATGGCCAGCCGCTTTGCTTCATTGGCGCTGGGGCCTATGACCACCATATCCCGGCGGCGGTGTGGCAGATCGCTTCCCGCGGCGAGTTCTACAGTGCCTACACGCCGTATCAGGCGGAAGCGAGCCAGGGTACCTTGCAACTGCTGTACGAATTCCAGTCGATGATGACGGCCCTGACCGCGCTCGATGTGTCGAATGCCTCATTGTATGACGGAGCCTCGGCGCTGGCGGAGGCGGTGCTGATGGCGGTGCGCGCCAACCGCAAGACCAAGTCGCATCGCGTGCTGGTCCCGCGTGCCCTGCATCCGGCCTATCGGCGGGTGTTGCGCGGGATCGTCGAATCTCAGGGTATCGAGGTCATTGAGGCCCCCTTCGACCGCCAGGGCGGGCAGACCCCGGTCGCGGCGCTGGACGCCCTGGTCGGTGACGGCGGCTTTGCCGCGATCGTCATCAATCAGCCGAACTTCTTCGGTGTGATCGAAGACGTGGATGTGCTGACCGATTGGGCTCACGCCCAGGGAGCGCTGGCCATCGCCGTGGTGAACCCGATTGCCCTGGCACTGCTCAAGGCGCCGGGTGAGTGGGGCGCGGCCGGCCCCGAGCGGGGTGCGGACATCGCCTGCGGTGAGGCCCAGCCGCTGGGGATGCCGCTCTCCTCCGGCGGGCCCTACGCGGGTTTTCTGTGCTGCAAGAAAGACCTGATGCGTCAGATGCCGGGGCGGATCGTCGGCCGCACCCTGGATCTGGAGGGCAAGCCGGGCTTCACCCTGACACTCCAGGCGCGGGAGCAGCATATCCGCCGCGGCAAGGCGACCTCCAACATCTGCACCAATCAGGGGTTACTGGTCACCGCCGCCACCATTCATCTGGCGCTGCTGGGTACGGCGGGTCTGGAGCGGGTGGCCGCGGCCTGTCACGCCAATACCCGGCGGCTCGCGGCCCTGCTGTGCGAGATTCCGGGGGTGGAACCCCGGTTCGATCGCCCCATGTTCCACGAACAAGTGCTGCGCCTGCCCGCTCCGACCGCGGACTTGTTGCATGCACTGGCCGCCCACGGTGTGTTGGGCGGATTCGATCTGGGTCCGGATTATCCGGAACTGGACCCGGCACTTCTGGTCTGCGCGACCGAGTTGCGGACCGAGGAGGAAATGCAGCGCTACGTGACGACGCTGGCTCGGGTGATCGCCGCAAGGACGCAGGCGAAGTGCCCGGTGGAGCCGAAGATCTAGCACCCTTCCCTATTGCGACCCGCCATCAATGATCCGCCAACCCAACCACCACTGGAGATGACATATGGCCAAGACCGCCCTGCAAGGTAATCCCGTCAGCCTGTCCGGCGAACTGCCCGCCGTCGGCAGCCAGGCTCCCGATTTCCATCTGGTTGCCAAAGACCTGGGTGACAAGACCCTGGCCGACTTCGCCGGGAAGAAGAAGCTGCTGAACATCGTACCGAGCCTGGACACCGGCGTGTGCGCCGCGTCCACCAAGAAGTTCAACGAGGCCATGGCCGGCAAGACCGACGCGGTCGCACTGGTCATCTCGGCGGACCTGCCGTTCGCCATGGGCCGCTTCTGCGAGGCCGAGGGCATTACCAATGTCGTGAGTCTGTCGATGATGCGCTCACGCAACTTCGCGACGGACTATGGTGTGTTGATCGCCGATGGGCCGCTCGCCGGAATCACCGCCCGCGCCGTCGTGGTGCTCGATGCCGGCAACAAGGTCGTCTATACGCAGTTGGTCCCGGAGATCACCCAAGAGCCGGACTACGACGCGGCACTGGCCGCGCTCTAGTCAGTCGCGGAACCGGTGAGGCCAATCAGTGCCTCATCGGTCCTGCCACGTCCTGCGATCCGCGCAGTACCCCACCGAACCGAAACAAGCCGCACATGCTGATCCACGAACAATCCCGACCCGGCCGTCGTGCCGCCGCTCAGGCGCCGCTCTATTCTGCAGAGGTGTCCGACATTCCGGTCAGCGCCCGGCGCGTTGCCCCGCTGGTGTTGCCGGAGGTCTCGGAGCTGCAGGCGGTGCGTCATTACACCAGGCTGTCGCAGAAGAACTTCTCTATCGACACCCATTTCTATCCGCTGGGCTCCTGTACCATGAAGTACAACCCGCGGGCCTGCAATACGCTGGCGATGCTGCCGGGCTTCCTGGCCCGTCACCCGGCGGCCCCGGACAGCCACGGCCAAGGGCTGCTGGCCTGTCTGTTCGAACTGCAGGAGATGCTCAAGGAGGTCACGGGGATGCACGCGGTGTCCCTGGCGCCGTCTGCCGGGGCGCAGGGCGAGTTCGCCGGTGTCGCCATGATTCGCGCCTACCATCGCGCCCGCAACGATAGTGCCCGCACCGAGATTTTAGTGCCGGACGCCGCCCACGGGACCAATCCCGCTTCGGCGGTGATGTGCGGCTTTGTGGCACGGGAGATCCCGACCGGCCCGCACGGGGACGTGGACATCGCGGCCCTGCGTGAGGCGGTTGGCCCCCAGACCGCGGGCATCATGCTCACCAATCCGAGCACCGTCGGCGTCTTTGACCGCAATATTCAGGAGATCGCGGGCATCGTCCACGCGGCCGGGGGACTGCTCTACTATGACGGCGCCAACCTCAACGCCATTCTGGGCAAGGTGCGGCCCGGTGACATGGGCTTCGACGTCATTCACATGAACCTGCACAAGACCTTTTCCACCCCTCACGGCGGCGGCGGTCCGGGCGCTGGTCCGGTGGGTGTGTCCAAGCGCTTGGAGCCCTTCTTGCCGGTGCCCCTGGTCGTCCAGGCCGGCGGTGACTATCGCTGGGTGAGTGAACACGAGCGGCCTCAATCCATTGGCCGGTTGACCGCCTTCGGAGGCAACATGGGCATCCTGCTGCGCGCTTATGTGTACGCGCGGATGCTCGGGCGTGAGGGCATGAAGCGGGTCTCCGAATTCTCGACGCTCAACGCAAATTATCTGATGGCCCGGCTCAAAGCGGCGGGATTCGATGCCGCCTACCCGCAACGGCGCGCCAGCCATGAGTTCATTATTACCATGAAACGCGAAACCAAAGAGTTGGGCGTCAACGCCATGGACTTCGCCAAGCGCCTGCTCGATTATGGCTTCCATGCCCCGACCACCTATTTCCCGCTGTTGGTGCCGGAGTGTCTGTTGATCGAGCCGACCGAGACCGAGACCAAGGAAGAACTCGATGACTTCGTCACCGCGCTGGTCGCCATTCGCGAGGAGGCGCGAACCAACCCGGAGCTGGTGAAAGGCGCCCCACACACCATGCCGGTGCGCCGGCTCGACGACGTGCGCGCGGCGCGTCAATTGGATCTGGCGTGGCGGTCTTCAGCCAACTGTACATAGTATGGCCAATCAGAACGTTCGGGGCTGGCGGCGGCTCATTTACGCCTTCGGCTATTCCATGGCGGGTTTCAAGGTCTGTTTCGAGGCGGAGGAGGCCTTCCGTCAGGAGTTATTCCTCTTGATGTTTCTCGCCCCGCTCGGGTTATGGCTGGGGGAAACGCCGATCGAGCGCGTGCTGTTGGTCGGCTGCCTGTTGATCGTGCTCATCGTGGAACTGCTCAACTCCGCCATCGAGGCCAACGTGGACCGCGTCGGCATGGAGCGGCACGAACTGTCCGCCCGCGCGAAAGACATTGCCTCCGCCGCGGTCTTCATGAGCTTCGCGTTGACCGTGTTGACCTGGGGGTTGATCCTGCTTCCGAAATGGTTTTAAGCGGTTTGTCCGCCTGGAACGGGCACGGTGCGGCGCTTCTGCGAACAACTTCACGGCGCCGGCTCACGCGATCCAGTATTGGATAGTTGGAGGACGCCGCGCTACCAGGCTGTCGCGCTGAGGAGGGGCTGATGGCCGCGATCACGGCTCCGGCCACGGGACATCGTAGGGTGGACAAGCGCAGCGCAGTCCACCAGCGACGACGCCGGATTCGGTGGACTGCGCTATCGCTTGTCCACCCTACGGCCGGAACGATGATCAAGGCCGGGCTGATCGCGTGGTGCGCGTTTTCCAAGTGGCGTCCAGTCACCCTGGACTACAATGTGCCATCGGCCGGGATCGGAGATTACTTCAGTGACATACAGCGACATTCCGCGCCTGTTGACGATGACCATCGTGTGGTTGTTGTTGCTGGTGTGGTTCCTCATCGCCGATCGCAGCGGCTGCGTGGCGATCTTGGGGATATGGGTCGTTTTTTCCGTGATCGTGTTCGTCTCCGGTATTGAGAGCGCGCTGGCGAAGCGACGCGTGTTTCTCAATGAGTGCCTGGAGCCGCGCACCTTCCTGTTTCGGCTGTTACAGCGTCGCTACCTGCTCATCGCCATCGAGATCCTCACGTCTGCCGTGCTGGCCCTGTTCCTCATGGTCAGCGCGCTGAGTTTTGCGTCGCGTCATTGGTCGTTGATATTCGCCGACGTCTTGTTGGTGTCGCTGCTGCTGCCGCGGTTCTACGGGGTTTTCGCCGGACAGTTGCGCGAGCCGTACCGTTATGTCACGGCCCGCCGTTGGGCCATGTGGGTCAGCACACTGTTTCTTTGGCTGGAGTCCCTCTTGGTCCTCGTGTTCGCGAACGAGCAAAACTTCATCGGACTGCGCTGGCAGGAGGTCATTACCTATGGGAGTACGAGATTCGATCTCCCCTGCGCCCCGGTCGCAACGATCGCCTCGCTGGTTTCGGCCCTGGACGACCTGGGACAATGGTCGGTGCAGAATCTGGCGCGCAGCCTTCAGGATCTTCCGCAGGCCTTTATGGCGTCAGCCAGTCTGTTCGTCTACGTCGTTCTGTCGCTCTTGCTGGCTTACGCTTATAGTCGTGCGCTGATCGGTGTGGTTGGGCGACCCTGGACCATGTGGCGCCTCGAGTCGCCCCCGAGTTCCTCGATTGCGGGTGACGGAACCGGTTGATGCTGATGCCTGTATGAACGAACAAACCGATCGCCTTGAGCTCGCCGACACCGGCGGTACGCTTGAGTTGCGCAACCAACTCGAGCAGATGCGCAGAGATGCGGCGGAAGAGATCGCGCGCCTCAATCGCAAGTTGGCCGAGCGCGAATACGCAATGGAAAGCACCGTCTCGTCCGCGACCGAGCGGCAGGCCATGCAGCAGGAACTCACCACCCTGAGGCATTCACTGGGGGAGCGGGGCAAGACACTCGATCGGATCACGGGTGAGTGCCGGCGACTTGAAGACGAGTTGGAAGACCGGCATCAGGAGGCTGATGCGCTCAAGAACGAGGTCCAGCGCAAGGAGACGTCGCTCAAGGCGGCGCGCGACGAACTTCAGCGGCTGCGGCGCCAAATGGCCGAGATTCAAGAGCAGTCGGTTGATATCGCGGCAGTCGTCCATCAGGCTCAGAACTCGAACCTGCTGCCCCTCCCGCCGGTGGACCTGAGTACCCCGCCACGCGTCGTGCCCCAGGTGATCAGCTTCTCGGCCGGATTGCTGTCGGGACTCGCCGTGATTGCCGTCGTAGCGCTGTTCCTATGGGGCGGCATCAGCCTGGAGTTGCCCCGCTTCTGGGAGCGTACGACCTCGTCGGATGGGGAGGGCGCATCGGCAGAGCCGGTTGCGGTCGAGGCGGTCCCGGCCTCCGAGCGACCCGAAGAGGAGGTCACGCTCATCCCCGCGGTGTCGGTTGGTCCGCCCGCCGAACCGCCGCCGACCCTGCGCGACCGGCTGCGCGGCGGCAGCCTGGGGCCGACCATGGCCGTACTGGCGGGCGGTATTTTCCGGATGGGGCAGAACAGTATGGGCGGCAGTGACAGCGGACCCGAGCATGAGGTCCGAATCCCGCCCTTCCTGATCGGTGTCTTTGAAGTCACGTTTCAGCAGTATGATGGGTTTGCGCGCGCCACCGGGCGGCCGTTGCCCGAAGCCTTTGGCTGGGGACGCGGAACGCGTCCGGTGGTCGCGGTCTCCTGGTTGGACGCCCAGGCTTATGCGGACTGGCTGACGCGTCAGACCGGCAAGCGTTACCGTCTGCCAAGCGAGGCCGAGTGGGAGTTTGCCGCGCGCGCCGGGGTGCGCAGTTCGTACCCCTGGGGGTTCTCCATGGAGCGCGGTAAGGCCCTGTGTTTCGACTGCGGCAGCCAGTGGGACAATCGCTCCACCGCGCCGGTTGGCAGCTTTGCGCCGAGCGCCTTCGGGCTCTACGATACGGCTGGAAACGTCCTGGAGTGGGTTGCTGACTGCTATACGGCAAGCTATGAGGGTGCCCCGGCGGATGGGCGTGCGCGGGTCGATGGCGGCTGCACCAATCGCGTTGCCCGCGGCGGTGCCTTCAACAAACCGGCCGCGTCGATGAAGACCCATGTGCGGGCCAAGTTTCTCCCTGAGAGTCGGCTGAACATGCTGGGGTTTCGGGTTGCGCGCGATCCTTGAACACACGGCATTCGGAACAGCAGGCGACCGGCCGGGATGACCCGACTCGGCGGCGCATACTCGGCGTCGGCATCGCCACCCTCGACCTGATCCATACGGTGGCTGTCTATCCGCCGGAGGACGCCGAGGTGCGGGCCGCGGCGCAGCGCCGCGCCAGGGGCGGCAACTGCGCCAACACCCTGGCCGTATTGGCTGACCTCGGCCATGCGTGCGCCTGGGCCGGGACGCTGGCCGAGGACGCGGGCGGCGCCTTTCTCCAGGCCGATCTCAGCGCCCGCGGTATCGACTGTCGCCATGCCGTGCGTGTCCCCGACGGTATCAGCCCCACCTCCTATGTGGCCCTGAGCCAGGCGACCGGCAGCCGCACCATCGTGCACTACCGCGATCTTCCGGAACTGGACGCCGCCGCCTTCGCACGCATTCCCTTGGACGGCTGGCACTGGATTCACTTCGAGGGGCGCAATCCGCATGAGACGCGGCAGATGTTGGCGCGCTGTCGTCGCGCCTTACCGCGGATCCCTCTGTCGGTCGAGCTTGAAAAGCCCAGATCCGGAATTGAATCCCTGTTACGCGGTCCGGACGTGCTGCTGATCGCACGGGGCTTCGCTCTGGCGGACGGCGGTCCGGGGGTTGCTGCTGATCCCCGTGTCTATCTCACGGAGCTCGCGAAACGGACGACTGCCGACATCCTGGTGCTCGGCTGGGGTGATGCGGGGGCTTGGCTGCTGGTGCGCGATACCGCGCCGCTGCATCTCCCCGCTTGTGCACCCGAGCGGGTCGTCGACACCCTGGGTGCCGGGGACGTATTGAATGCCGGGATCATCGATGGGTTGCTGCGCGGCGCGTCCCCTGCCGATGCTTTGACCCGCGCGATCGTTCTGGCCGGTCTCAAATGCGGACGGCCAGGTTTCGACGGACTGGCAGCAGCGATACGGCGAGACGAAGCGGGTGACGATCAGGGTCAAGCGGGACCGGATCGCTAGTGCTTACGTGCGGCTGGTGCCGCGGGGCGGGCGACTTCGGTCGGGACTGTGGCGGGGGTTGCGATCGGCCCCGGGCCGTCCTCCTGAAACCAGCGACGCGCCAGGTGTCGGAAGACCCCGCTCTCATCCAAGGCAGCAACCGCGGCGTCCAGGCGGGCGAGCAGGTCCGGGGCATCCGGGCGTACCGCGACACCAGGTCCGTCGCCGGACAAGCGCGGGTCGGCGGGCGGCTGACCGACGAAGGCGAAGCCCCGGCCCTGTGCCTTGCGCAGAAAGCCCTGGTCCAACAGCAACTGTCCCCCGAACACCAGGTCCAGACGTCCCAGCAGCAGGTCCAGCAAGGCGTCGTCGGTGGTACTGTAGCGCACCAGCCGCACCTGATCCGGGTAGGTCTTCACGAGATAGTCGTCGGCGGCGGTGCCGCGCCGCACGCCGATGCGCTTGCCCTTGAGTGCGTCCGCATCGATCTGTCCGAACCGATCGGCGCGTGCCACGAAGCGCTCCGGGCTGCGGTGGTAAGGTCGGGTGAATCCGATTTGGGCCTGCGGTGCGGCGGTGACCGACAGGGAGGCGACGGCCGCGTCGAGTGAGCCGTTCTGGACCTTCGGGAGCAGGCTGTCCCGATCCACGGGAACGAGCTCACACTGCACGCGCAGGTGCGCGCACAGCGCCTGCGCCACGTCGTGGTCGAAACCCCGCAGCGCGCCGCGGGCTTCGATGAAATTCTGCGGCGCCTCCCGGCCGACCACGCCGATGCGCAGGCGCTCGGGTGCGGCCCCGGCCGAGCATCCGAGCAGGGTAAGGAGCAGCCAGGTGGCGAGCCGGGTTTGGGTCACCAGGCCGTCCCGTTCTGACTCAGGGCGTCGAGCGTACGTTGCAGCCCCGCCAGCGCCGCGTCCGGTGCCGCATCGCCGCGCAGCACCGCGCGCACGGCGGCGGCAAAGGTCGCGCTCACCTCCGGGTACTGGGCGCCGGTTGGCGTCGATGGGCGCGCGATCAGGTTGGGCAGGACCGGGGTCAAATCCGCAAGCAGTGGCCGGGCCGCGATCAGTTCCGGGTCCGTGTAGAGGTCCGCCCGCGTCGGGTTGAAGCCGGCGTCCAGCGCGCGGCGCCGCTGGACCGCGGCACCGGTGAGGTACCGCACCAGGCGCGCGGCCTCCGTGGGGTGGCGACTGTAGCGGGAGACCGCCAACTGACCACCGCCCAGGACGGACGCCGGTACACCCGAGCCCCTAGGCAGCGGGGCCACCGCGACGCGCTCGGCGACCGGAGTCGGTTGGTCTTGCAGGGATGCCCAGGCCGTGGACCAGTTGCGCATCAAACCGGCCGCACCCGTCCGGAAACCGTCCAGGTTGTCTTGCGGCGTAGCCGTGAGGGCGGCCGCCGGGGTAATGCCGCGGATCCAATCCGCCGCCCGTTGCAGGGCGAACTGGGCCCTGGGGTTGTTCACCGAGACCCGGCCGTCCGGCTCGACCAGTGTCCCCCCGCCTTGGCTGCTGATCCATTCGATGGCGGTCGCGGTGAGCGCCTCGTCGTCGCCGCCGGGCCAGACGAAACCCCAGAAGGTGGTGTTACCCAAGAGCCGTTGGGCCTCCTGGATGCGCAGAGCGGCATCCTCGACTTCACTCCAGGTGCGGGGGACCTGAAGGTTATAGCGGGCGAGCAGATCGGAGCGGTAGTAGAGGAGGCCGAGCTCCAGGTACCACGGCAGGGCGACCAGGCGTTCACCCAGGGTCGCGTTGCGGATCAGTGGATCCAGGAAGTCGGACGCGGCCTTGTCGGGATCTCCCCCGTTGTGATCCGCCCCATTGGGATCGGCCCCATTGGGATCGGCCCCATTGGGATCGGCCCCATTGGGATCGGCCCCATTGGGATCGGCGATGAGGGGTTTCAGATCGGCCAGGTGCGCGCTGAGCAGCCCACACCAGAGGGCGTCGATCTCCAGCACGTCCAGTTCCGTAGCGCGGACCTGGAGCAGGTCCAGATAGCGGGCCAGCCGCTGCGCATCATCGGTCGGCGCGGTGATCACCTGCACCTGATGACCTGTCTTGGCCGCCCACTCGTCTACGGCCTCCTTGCACAGGGCGGTTTCCTGGACGGTGCGTCCACAGGCGATGGTTAGGTCCAGGGCACGGGTGACGCCCGGCCCAACTGCCAGTATGCAGGCCGCGGTGAGGACTGGAAACAGGCGGGTCAAGCTCAAGTCTCCCTTGAGCGCTGGTCAGTCATGGTGAGGGTGCATCGTGGTCGAGCCTCCGGTTGGGGCGGGGTGACGTTTAGAATAAGCGAGTGACCTGGTTCCTGTCCGCAATCCGCTGCGATAACGATCGATATGAATGCCGCCTTCCTCAATCACCGACTGCGCCTCGCCGCCCGTGTCATCGCCAACGGGGGGGTGATCGCCTACCCGACCGAGGCGGTCTTCGGATTGGGGTGCGACCCCTGGGACCCTGCGGCGGTGGCGCGCATTCTCGCGATCAAGCGCCGTGACCCGGCCAAGGGCCTCATTCTGATCGCCGCCGAGCCGATCCAGTTGCTGCCGTTCGTGGTCGATCTGCCGCCCGCGCGGATGGCCGAGATCCTGGCCTCGTGGCCGGGCCCCAACACCTGGCTGATGCCGGTACGGCCCCGGACACCGGGCTGGCTCACCGGCCGGTTCGACACTCTGGCGGTGCGGGTCACTGCCCATCCGCTGGCCGCCGGGCTGTGTCGCGCCTACGGCGGAGCCATCGTCTCCACCAGTGCGAACGTCGCTGATCGCCCGCCGGCCCGCTCGGCCCTGGGTGTGCGGCTGGCCCTGCCCGACGGACCGGACCTGATCCTCGGCGGCACCTGCGTTGGGGCCGGCCGGCCGTCCACGATCCGCGACGGGTGTACCGGGCGGGTCCTGCGGGCCTGATCGCCGGGAAGGGCTTGGCATTCCGCGTTGGCGGCAATACCTTGGTTGATTATGAGGTATCCAGTCAATCAGGGGGACGCAGAGATGTTCGACGCAACCGCAACGGCAATCCGCTGGGTGGAACAGGGCGTCGTGCCCGATGGGGTGACGCGTGGCGGAATTCGCGCGCTGCTGCGTCAACGGCTTGCCACACTCCCGACACAGGATTGCGAAGCGGCTGCCCATGCCGTGCGTGATTTCGTCGCTTGGATGGATGCCGCGCCGATCGCCGCGGTTCCGGAACTGGCCAACGCCCAGCATTACGAACTGCCGCCTGAGTTTTTCGTCGAGGTCCTGGGACCGCGGCGCAAGTACAGTTCCTGCCTGTGGCCGCCGGGGGTCGACACCCTGGCTCAAGCGGAGGATGCGTCCTTGCGGGTCACGGCGGAGCGCGCCGGCATCCAGGACGGCATGGAGGTCCTCGAAATGGGCTGCGGTTGGGGTGCTTTCAGCCTCTACGTGGCCGAGCGCTTCCCCCATTGCCGGGTGACCGGGGTCTCCAACTCGCAGGGGCAACGCGGCTTCATCGAGGCGCAGGCGCGCGCGCGCGGGATCGGCAATCTGACCATCATCACCGCGGATATGAATCAGTTCCAGGCGCCGGGGCGCTATGACCGCGTGGTCTCGATCGAAATGTTCGAGCACAT
>Ga0247840_10002832_pt1 | contig 30263 bp, 22 predicted proteins | sample LaCruzMarch2015__FD_192404 | JGI IMG/M metagenome (GOLD analysis project Ga0247840, IMG submission 192404) | Freshwater microbial communities from meromictic Lake La Cruz, Castile-La Mancha, Spain - LaCruzMarch2015_17m | ecosystem: Environmental > Aquatic > Freshwater > Lake | place: Spain...
ATTCTTCAACATTTGTTATCCTAAAATACTCTAACAAACCATCAGGCAAAAAATAACCAATCAATTCTTTTTCCAAACCTTTTTTCCACAAAATTAATATTAATCCCCAAATATTTCACATGACCCGAAAAAACTGAGGAAGTTCCAAAAAAGTTTTTTTGTTTTAGTTGTTTTTTTAACAATTATAACTCCCATTAATAGTTTTGGGAATTTCAAATTAACGCCACCACCACCACCAATAAATGATGAGTGTATAGATGCTATTCAATTAACACCTACTACCACAGAATCATATACTTCTTATACCAATTCTGGTTCTACTCTATCTATTGGAGCACCTGCGCCTGGATGTGCAACTCCTATTGGTGGTGATGTTTGGTTTAGTGTAATGGTTCCTCTAAGTGGTCATCTTATTATTGATTTAAAAAAAGAAACCATGACTGATGCTGGAATGGCGGCTTATATAGGTGGTTGCACAAACTTAACATTGCTGGCATGTAACGACAATAAAGGTTGTGGGCCTGATCCTAATATGCCACAGATAGATATAGTAGGATTGCCAGCATATCAAGTTGTTTCAATAAGGATTTGGGGTAAGGGTGCCACTAATTTTGGATCTTTTCTATTATCGGTTGTTTTTTCACCACCTCAACCTCCTTGTACTAATTTGGGTTTTGAAGATGACTATACAGCTTGGTTTACAACCATAGGACAGCAGCGCGATGGGGCTGCTGGAGCAGGTACTCCTTTTTATGTTCCACTTTCATTTAACAATACTGCTGACGCAAATTTATTTATAGAGACTTCAGGAAATGATACTTATGGAGGATTTCCCAAAGTATATAGTGGAAATAAATCACTTCGAATTGGAAATACTGCTACATATCAAACTTATGATGGAGCCTCTGTAGAACAAAGTTTTACGGTAGGTACCAATACAAATTTTATTTATCATTATGCAGTTGTTCTTGAAAATCCAAATCATGGGTTTAACGAACAACCTTTTTTTCAAATTGATTTATATAATCAAAATGGTACTCCTATTAGCTGTGGTATTTATTCAGTGGCACTTCCAGACCCCCTTAATCAATTTATCGCATCTCCTGGAAATCCTGGTAAGTTTTACAAACCTTGGACTACGATAAGTGTTAACTTGACTGCTTATATAGGTCAAAATGTTACGATAAAATTTACAGCTTCTGATTGCTCTCTGGGGGCTCATTTTGGATATGCTTATCTTGATTGTGAGTGTAAGCCATTTCAAATCACATGCACAAATAATAAGGATACTATTTGTGCCGGGCAAAGCACAACCTTATCTGCACCTCCTGGAGCTAATAGTTATTTATGGTCACCTGGTGGTGCCACTACACCAACTATTACTGTTACACCAACTACAACAACAAATTATAGTTGCGTAGTAACTACTCAAGGGAATACTCCTTGTGTGAGTGCCCCTATATTTAAGAAAATTTATATTGATACGGGTTTTGCAATTACTGCTGGTAGTAATAGCCCTGTTTGCCCTAACGATACAGTTTTTCTAAATTCGTTACCGGCAGGCTTATCATCTTATCATTGGACAGGGCCTAACGGTTTTGCTGACAGTACCCGAAACACGTTCAGAGCAAATGTAACACCTGCTGATACTGGTACATATTCTGTTACCATTAAAAATGCCAGAGGATGTACAGTTGTAAAAACAACTTCTGTAGGATTACGAGCTTTACCGACAATTGTTACAGCTAATGACAGTGTTTGCAAATTTGAAACTGCTACAATATCAGCGAGCGGAGGTGTAATTTATGAATGGAGTACAGGTGATAATACTGCAATTATTAACGTTGCACCTTTAGGAACAACAACTTATCAGGTAAAAGTAACTGACCAATATGGGTGTGAAAATACTTCTTCTGCTAAGGTAGTAATACATCTTCAACCTATTATACAAATGTCTCCAAACACATCTGTTTGTTTGGGCAGTCAAACTACAATTACTGCAAGTGGAGGGGTTTCTTATTTATGGAATACCAATCCCACTGACACAAATTCATATATTGTAGTAACTCCCACAGATTCAGTAACAACTTATAAGGTTATCGTTACCGATATTAATGAATGTGTTGATTCAGCAACAGTAAATGTTACTACAATTCAACTTCCTATACCTACAATATCTAACGAAATTGATACACTTTGCAAAGGTTCTTATACAACCATAACTGCTGGTGGCGGATCATCATTTTTATGGAATACAGGAGAGGTTACGCCTTCAATTTCTGTTAGGCCTTTAACTTCATCTGTTTATACAGTGACTGTAAAGAATATCATTTGTTCTAAAGACACATCTATCTTACAACTTGTTAGAAATTGTTATGTAATTTATGTTCCAAATGCATTTAATCCTACTGGATATAATACAATTTTTAAACCTATTGGTGAAGTAGGAGAACCTCAAACTTATCAATTTGCAATTTACAATCGTTGGGGACAATTAGTTTTTCAAACTACAGATGTAAATCAAGGTTGGGATGGTAAATTTAATGGTGAATTTGTTCCTGCAGGAGCTTATGTTTATTATCTTCTAATTGATAATGGTTATGAAGAACCTTATGAAAAGATAGGTACAGTAACAGTTATTCAATAAAACTGTTAAATTTAAAAATAAAAAAAGGGATGTCAAAAACTGACATCCCTTTTTTTATAAATACAATCTTAAACTTAAATTATACTACTATGAGGCAACCAAAGAATAAAAAATATTGTCATTAGTTTATAATATATTCTTTACTTATTTTTGCAAATAAATTTTTTTAGATATGAAGAAGTTATTTTCTTTAACAATAATAGTTTTTATAGTATTGTTTTTTCAGTTGAATGTGAAAGGGCAATTTGTATTAACCGGAAAAATCGGAAATGTTCCAACAAATGTTTATCACATGTGTATAGGGGATACCCTTGATTTAAACTCATCGAAATCAGATTATTTAATGAATAATGATTTTAATACAGGCACACTTGGTCCAGGTTGGTCAACCAATGTTACTCCTTTGTGGTCAAATCCATGTCCACCATTAAATAACGGGGCATCGGGTATAGTTTTATGGTTTGGTGGGAGTACTTTCCCACGTGAATTAATAACAGTTGGATACGATATTCATTGTTACAAAAAGTGTTATGTGGAATTTGACATGAAATATGGAGCCAATCAAAACTCTGCAAATTGTGAATCTCCCGATATTGCAGGTACTGGTGATATAAATGATCCTGCTGGAGAAGGAGTTCACTTATTGTATTCAACAAATGGTTCATCATGGACACAATTTCCTGGTATTAATATTCCAGGCAGCGGTGGTTACTGGACTCCGGTTGCTGGTAATGCAGCTACAGGTCCTTACTATTCTTGGAATCATTATACTAACGAATTACCAATTGACGCTATATCTACTAATACTAGGATAAGATGGTATCAAAATGTTGCTTCAGGTAATGTTTATGACCATTGGGGAATTGATAATGTTCAAATTTCTTGTCCAGTTCAGCCTTATGTAAGTTGGTCCTGTCCAGAAAGACCTGGCTGGTCATTTTCTGGCTTTAATCCTAATCCTTTTGTTGCAACACAGGCCGGTGTTTTTCATTACATTGTTTCTATTATTGATTTGAGTAATCCAGTAAATTTTATATGTCCTGAAATAGATACAGTTACTGTTATCGTTCACGATCCTAAAGTTAATGCAATCCCAAATGTATCAATATGTAGAGGAAATTCAACTATTTTAACAGAAACTGTTACGGCTATACCTCCAGTAACTTATCAATGGAATACAACACCAATAACCACTACGGCTTCGCTTACAGTTCATCCTTTTGATACTACAGTATATATTATTACAATAAAAGACAGTTTAGGTTGCAAAGCAAAAGATACTGTTACAGTTAATGTAATTCCACTTCCTGTAATTATTACAACCAACGACAGCGTTTGCAAATTTGAAACTGCTACAATATCAGTGAGTGGAGGTGTAATTTATGAGTGGAGTACAGGTGCAATAAATTCAACAATAAACGTTGCACCTCTAGATACTACAACTTATCCTGTTAAAGTAACTGATCAATATGGTTGTTACGACACCTCTTCTGCTATAGTGGTAATATATCCCATACCTATAATAGAACATTCTCCAGATATAACTGTTTGTTTGGGCAGTCAAACTACACTTACTGCAAGTGGAGGAATTTCGTACTTATGGAATACCAATCCTACTGACACAAATTCAAATAATTTAGTAACCCCCACAGATTCTGTAACAATTTATAAGGTTATCGTTACCGATATTAATGAATGTGTTGATTCTGCAACAATAAGTGTCACTACAATTCCACTTCCGACACCTACAATATCTAAAGAAATTGATACACTTTGCAAAGGTTCTACTACAACCATTTCATCAAGTGGTGGAACTTCGTATTTATGGAATACCGGAGAAGTTACACCTTCAATTTCTGTTAGGCCTTTAATTTCAACTATTTATAATGTTACAATAAGTAATATAACTAATAATGTTGAATGCTCAAAAGACACCTCTATACTACAGCTGGTTAGAAATTGTTATGTAATTTATGTCCCAAATGCTTTTATACCTACTGGTTATAACACAGTTTTTAAACCTATTGGAGATATTGGAGAACCACAAACTTATCAATTTGCAATTTATAATCGTTGGGGACAATTAGTTTTTCAAACTACAGATGTATATCAAGGTTGGGATGGTAAATTTAATGGTGAATATGTTGCAGCAGGAGCGTTTGTTTATTATCTTCTAATTGATAATGGTTATGAAGAACCTTATGAAAAGGTAGGTACAGTAACAGTTATTCAATAAAATAATTCAATAACAAAAATAAAAATAGGGCTGTCTATGTTTGACTGCCCTATTTTTTTTATATTTGCAAGCAATTATGAGTTTAATTTCAAAAAAATGAACAAAAAAATTTTGTTTTTATTGGTTTGTATTATTCCTTTTTTTTATAGTTGTAGAACAAATTCAGCCTCGCAACGTCAAAAACAAGTTGAAAAGCAAAGAGAAGAAAAAGATAGAGAAGCAATCAAATTATATGAAGATGGTAAAGAAAAACATTTGAAAAATCAGAGCAAGGAGACCAGAAATAGGATGAAGGTTAATAAAGATAAATCTATAAAAACAAGTTATGTGAAAAAAGATTTTTTTTTAAAGCGATGGTTTACAAGAAAACCACCTAACACTTGCCCTAAATCCTCTTAATCAAACTTTAGCATGAATTTAAAATTTTAATACAATCTAAAAACTTAATAACCAATAATGTTAAGAAGTGAAATTAGCTATTAAATATATCCTTACATTCTTTTTTGTTTTGGTTTTTAATACACTTTACTGCCAGTTAAACACCAATATCAAATTTGAGCATATTTCATCGGAAATGGTGAAACTTGATAAAGGTTTGTCACAAAACTCTGTTCAAGCTATAATTCAGGATAAAGAAGGATATATGTGGTTTGGAACTTGGGATGGACTTAATAGATTTGATGGTTATGGGTTTTCCATTATTCGCCCTGATTATTTTAATGCTAAATCAGGAATTAGTAGCCCAAGTATTAGAGCTTTGTTTCAGGATAAAATGGGTTTTATATGGATTGGAACTGAAAACGGATTGAATAAATATGACCCCAAAACACGAATTTTTATTCAATACAATAAAAGCCCAATAGATAAAAATAGTTTATCAAATGATTATATCAATACAATTTGCGAAGACGACAGAGGCTTTTTATGGATTGGAACCAATGATGGTTTAAATAAATTGAATAAAAAAACAGGGTCTATCGTTCGATATTATTTGAATCCATCAAATGCAAATTCATTAAGTAATAATTCCATTAATCATTTATTATTCGATTCAACTGGATTTTTATGGATTGCAACTCAAAAAGGGTTGAGTCGTTTGAATCTAAAAACCAATATTTTTTCTCATTTCTACCATAATCCTTCTAATAAAGCTTCCATAAGTAGTGATTTTATAAATTACGTTTTTATGGATAAAAATCGAGATTTGTGGATTGGAACAAATAATGGATTAAATAAATTTGATAAAAGTAATAATAAGTTTATTCAATTTAAAAATCAACCTTCTAATACTTTATCTTTAAATAATAATGATGTAAAAACTATCATTCAGGACAAAAAAGGTATGCTGTGGATTGGGACTATGGGTGGTGGTGTTAATTATATGAACCCGAATGATAATAATTTTTATTCTTATGCATCAAATCCTTCAGATAATTCAAGTTTAAGTAATGATTATGTCAATTGCATTTATGAAGATAATTCAGGAAATATATGGGTGGGTACCGCATGGGGTGGACTAAATAAAATAGATAAACAATCGAAAAAATTTAGACATTATACACACTTTAACAATGAGAATAATAAGAGTATTAATAATAATTTGGTATGGTCGATAGTAAACGATAAAAAAGGGAATACTTGGATTGCTACCAATGAAGGTATAAATATTTATAATAAAGAAACGAAGAAATTCTCTTATATTACGCATCAACCTAATAATATTAATAGCTTAGGAAGTAATAGTGTTAGAATGATAGTTATAGACCAAAAACGAGAAAATATTGTTTGGTTTGCAACTTTAGATGCTGGTTTAGATAAATATAATACTAAAACAAAAGTTTTTAAGCATTATAGGTTTGATCCAATTCAAAAAAATGGCTTAACTACCAATAGGTTAATGTCTTTATATGAAGACAAATATGGGGATATATGGGCGGGTACTGAATTTGGTGGTTTATGTGTTTTGAATCCTGAAAAAGAAACATTTACAATTTTTCAACACAATCCCAGCGATAAATATTCAATCAGTAGCAATACTATTTATCCAGTTTACGAAGATAGAAATGGGATTGTTTGGGTTGGAACCTACCATGGGTTAAACAGGTTCGACAGAAAAACTAAAAAGTTTTATACCTATTTTCATGACCCAAATAACAAAAATAGTATCAGTAGTGATATGATTTTTTCTATTTATCAAGATAAAAATGGATACTTTTGGCTTGGAACAATGGGTGGGGGCTTAAATAGATTTAATCCTATTACAAAGGAATCTAAACATTATTCTGAAATTAATGGATTGCCTAACAATGTTGTATATTCAACAATTGAAGATAAAAATGGTGATTTTTGGTTAAGCACAAATTTTGGTTTGTCAAAATTTAGTCCTTTAAGTGAAGCTTTTGTAAATTTTGACGTAAAAGATGGCGTACAAAGTCATGAGTTTAATTTTGGAGCTGCAGCAATTGATCAAGATGGAGAGTTGTTTTTTGGTGGAATGAATGGGTTTAATGCATTTTATCCAGAAGAAATTATCATGAACAAGAATGTGCCTTCAATTACCATTACATCATTCAAATTATTTAACATAGAAATTCCTATAAGTTTAAAAGATGGCGATACTCTCAATTTGGACTATGATGAAAATTTTTTCTCTTTTGAATTTGCTTCATTAGATTATGTGAACCCTTATAAAAATAAATATGCATATTTTCTCGAAAATTTTGATAAAACATGGAATTATACTAATGCTTCTCGCCGATTTGCTGATTATACAGCAGTTGATCCTGGTAAATATATATTTAGAGTAAAAGGCTCTAACAATGATGGAGTTTGGAATGAAAAAGGAATTAAAATTTTTATTTACATTAATTCACCTTGGTATAAAACAATGTTTTTTTATATATCATTAATTATAATAATTGCAATATCTATATGGATAACAATGGTATGGAGAATTAAAAAAATTCGAAAAAAACATGAAGTTGAAAGAAAAATACTTGCTATTCAAAAGCAGGTGTTTGAACTTGAACAAAAATCATTGCGATTACAGATGAATCCACATTTTCTTTTTAATTCATTAAATTCAATACAAAGTTTTGTTATAGAAAAAGATATAGATAAGACTATTTATTATTTATCACGTTTTTCACAATTAATGAGATTGGTATTAAATAATTCGCAACAAACTTTCGTTGTTCTGCAAGACGAGTTAAAAGTCATTAGGCTTTACCTGGATTTAGAAAGGCTTAGGTATGAAAATATATTTGATTATATCATCATTATAGATCCTGATATTGATGAAGAGTTTACTGCAATTCCGCCAATGATAATTCAACCATATATTGAAAATGCAATAATTCATGGCTTAATTCATAAAAAACAGCAAGGAGAATTAAGAATTGAGCTAAAATTAATAGAAGATCATATTCTATGTATTATACAAGATAATGGAATCGGAAGAGCAGCTGCAATAAAAATACGAGAGCAATCAGGGATTTCACATAAATCGAGTGGAATGCTAATTACACAAGAAAGACTTGATATTTTAAATAAGAAAAGCAAAGACCAAATTTCAGTTAAAGTAATTGATTTAAAAAATAATAATGAAACAGCAATAGGAACACGTATTGAGTTAATGATTGTATTTAAAGATGTTTAAATGATGAATTAATAATTAATTATGAAATAGCCATAAGAATAATATTCATATAAATAGAGTAGGATAGTATATGACGCATTTCATGTAAAATTTTATAATTATAATATGAAATATCCATGAGCGATAAATGGCACACCAACCGAGAATGATTAAGAATGCAGATAACCGCTTAGCAGTTTTTAATGAAACCTGTTAATTATAAATTCTTAAGTTTTTAACCGCTTAGCGGTTATCTCATACCATTAAATATCAATAAATCAATAAATTTTAAACACATGAAAGATATATTAATCTCAATTTCTGTTATTGGACTAAAAAACACAAGAAACTAAAACCAAATACAATGATAAAAGCAATAATCGTAGATGACGAAAAAAAATCAAGAGAAGTTCTCATGGGATTAATAGATAGATATTGTCCCGATGTTTTTGTTCTTGCTCAAGCCAATGGATGTATAGATGGAATAGAAAAAGTAAAAATTCATAATCCAGATATTGTATTTCTTGATATTCAGATGCCTGACGGTAGTGGGTTTAATTTTTTAGAAGCTTTTGATGCTTTTAATTTTGAAGTAATATTTACAACAGCACATGATCAATATGCTATAAAAGCTATAAAATATAGTGCTTTAGATTATTTGTTAAAACCTATTAATCCTGACGACTTAAAAGATTCTATTGCTAAATATGTTCAAAAACAAGATAAGGGTCAAATTAGCAAGAATATAATGGTACTTCTCGAAAACATGAAAACACCAAGTTCAGATCCTAAAAAAATAATATTATCTACATCCGAAGGAATACATATACTCAGCACCAATGATATTATAAGATGTGAATCGGATGATTATTATACGAAATTTTTCTTAACGAAAGGAAATCCAATATTGATTTCCAAAACACTGAAGCAAAATGAAGCAATGTTAAGCGATTTTGACTTTATCAGACCCCATAAATCACATTTAGTTAATCTTAAATATATAAAGAGTTATTTAAAAGTAGATGGGGGTTATATTTTAATGATAGATGGTAGTAAAATACCCGTATCAAGAAGAAAACGTGAAAGTATTATAGATATATTGAGTCATTTATAAGTTTGACAAAAAAATTTCCTAATTAAAATTTTTTTATTAAATTTGCCCCCTTGAAAATTCTATTTCAAGAGTGGGTGATAGAATATTTTTAACAGGATAAAATAAAGTATAACCGTAAACTTTTTTATAGTTACCGTAAACTGATTTCTTATATATTTTATTTGGAAACATTATTACTTTTATAAAAAATTCTAAAGACAAAATATATGCCAGTAAATGGGAGTAATTTTTAAAAAATGTTAAATATAAAAAATACAGTAATAATATTATATTAATTTAAAATTTAAAGAATATAACTTTTTTGTAATTTTAAATTCTAAGAAATTAAAAATCAATAAAATAAATACAAAATAATAGTTAAACAAAAATAATAAAGATGGGTATTGATTTTTTTTATAATTTTACCCACTTTATAAAACGCACATTAATTCTAACATAAATTTATAGGTGTATGTTGAAAAAATTATTCTTTTCATTAGGAATCTTACTATCAGTCAATCTGATGGTGTTTTCGCAGTCGGGAGAACTTAAAGGTAAAATTACCGATAAGGATTCCAAAGAACCCATTGCATTTGCTAATATTATTATTGAGCAAGCGGGAAAACAATTTGGTGGTGGTACAACGGATTTTGATGGTAATTATACCATTAAGCCAATACCTGCTGGTCGTTATGATGTTAAAGCAACCTATGTTGGTTACAAACCTCTATTAATAAAAGGTGTGTTAATCAATGCAGATAAAATGACCTTTAACAATGTAGAAATGGAGCCTACAGCTACTACACTAGAAACTTTTACTGTTGTAGATTACAAAGTTCCATTGATTAATAGAGATCAAACTTCAAGTGGAGCAACACTTACTTCTGAAGATATTTCCAGAATGCCCGGTCGTTCTGCAGAATCTGTTGCCGCAACTATGGGTGGTGTTCAGTCTGTTGACGGTACTATGGGGAGTGTCAGAGGTGCACGTGATAACGATGGTAGTACTGTTACTTATGTGGATGGTGTTAGGGTAAGAGGAAATGTAAACTTACCTAAATCTGCTATGGGTGAAGTAAGTATGATTTTAGGTGGGATTCCTGCTAAATATGGTGAAGCTACCGGTGGTGTAATGAATATTGTTACTACTGGTCCTTCTCGTGAATTTGGCGGAGGTTTAGAGTTTGTTACTTCTGAATTTCTTGATAAATTTGGATATGATTTATTTTCATTTAATTTAACAGGTCCCTTATTGAAAAGTAAAGATGATAAAAAATCTTCTTTATTGGGTTTCTTTTTAGCTGGAGAATTTGGCTATAGAAAAGATACAAGACCATTTGCAAATGGTGATTACAAAGTTAATGATGCAAAAAGAACCTACCTTGAACAAAACCCATTGCTAATTGAAAATGGTGTTTCAAGATACAGTGCAGACTTTCTTAGAATGTCTGATTTAGAAAAAATATATTCAAAGGAGGATGGTGCAAATTATAGTGCTAATTTTTCTGGTAAGGTTGATGTTCGTACTACTAAAACAACGAACCTACAATTTGGAGGTAATTTTAGTTATGACAAAGGTAGAAGTTGGAGTCGAGCAAATTCATTACTTAACTCTACCAATAATGGTGAATTTATTTTAACTACTTGGAGCGTTAATGGAAAATTTACTCAACGTTTTCCTGCTGAAAAAGATAGTAAATCATTGATTAAAAATATTTTTTATCAAATTCAGGCTGATTATTCTAAAACTAACCAAACAATTCAAGATAGAAACCATAAAGATAATTTATTTAATTATGGATATGTAGGAAAATTTACCACAACCATGCGTCCTACTTTTAGCACAGGTTCCGATACTGTAGATGGCATTGTATATGATAATGCATTGATAATGGACAATGTAACTCCAACTAATGTTAGATTTGAACGTTCTGAAATTAATCCTAATTTAGCAAATTACACATCACAGTTATACAATTCATTCGGACAAGATTTCTTTCCAAATCAACTTACATTACAATCATTTAATGGTTTACGAAATGGAGATATCCCTCTAAATGTATATAATTTGTATAATCGAACAGGATCTGTTAATAATAGATATAGCCTTTATGACAATACACAAATCGGAATAAGTGTTAATGGTTCTGCAGATATTGGAAATCATGCCTTGGAATTTGGTATTCAATATGAACAAATTATAGAAAGGTATGTGGATTATTCTCCAGCTCAATTATGGACTCTTGCAAGAACACTTACAAATAGTCATATAGATCAAATAAATACAAACGATCCATATTTGAGATTAGGTGGTTTACAAGATACTATCTATTATAATTATATTTACAATCAGGCTAAACAATCAACTTTTGATATGAATTTGCGTCAAAAGTTAGGTATGCCTGTAAATGGACATACTATAAATGATTGGATTGATATTGATAAATATGATCCTTCAATGTATTCTATTGATATGTTTAGTCCAGATGAATTACTCGCAAACGGCAATAATCCTGCTGTAAGTTATTTTGGATACGACTACAAAGGTAATAAATTAGGTAGTAATCCTTCTTTAAATGATTTTTTTACTGCAACAGATGAAAATGGCAGATACAAACGCGAAATTGGAGCTTTTGAACCATTGTACATGGCTGGTTATATTCAGGATAAATTTGCTTTCAACGATTTGATTTTTAATGTTGGTATTCGTATTGACCGTTTTGATGCCAATCAAATGGTATTGAAAGACCCTTATTTATTCTATGATTCCAAAACAGTAAAAGACGTATCTGGTGCTAGGAATATTACCAATGGTGGTACTCACCCTTCAAATATTGGATCTGATTATGTGGTTTATGTGGATGATTACAAAGCAGGTGAAAATTCCGTTAAAATTTTAGGATACAGAAGTGGTGATGTATGGTATAGTGCTGCAGGTACTGTTGTGTCAGATCCTACTTCAATAAGTGGAAATTCTGGAAGTCCTACTCCATATAGAGTTAATAAAGACCAAACAACTGTAGGTATTGATGCGTTTAAAGATTACGAACCACAGACTACTTTTATGCCTCGTATTGCATTTTCATTCCCCATTTCTGATGAAGCTTTATTTTTTGCACATTATGATGTTATTACCAAAAGACCTACAGACGGTTTAAGATTAGATCCGATTGCTTATTTATATGTTGCTAATGCCGGATCTGTAGTCATTAATAATCCAAACTTGCTTCCTGAGAAAACAACAGATTATGAACTTGGTTTTCAACAAAAATTAAGCAATTCATCTTCATTGAAATTCTCAGCTTTTTACAGAGAAATGAGGAATCAAGTTCAAACAATACGTTTAACTGGTGCAGACCCCAATCCAAATTATCTTTCTAAAGGAAATATTGACTTTGGAACTGTCAAAGGTTTAACCGTTGCTTACGATTTAAGAAGAACAGGTAATGTCAGATTATCGGCTAATTATACATTGCAATTTGCAAATGGAACGGGTTCAAATTCTGAATCTCAAAAATCAATGGTAAGTTCAGGTCAACCCAATTTAAGAACAATGACTCCACTTGATTATGACCAAAGACATGCCGTAAAAGCTTCTATTGATTATCGTTATGATGGTGGAAAAAAATACAATGGTCCTAAATTTACAAAGAAAATAAAAGGTACTGATAAAGTAAAAACAATACTATTATTAGAAAATACAGGGCTTAATGTTACTTTTAATGGTAGCTCAGGTACACCTTATACAAAACGTGATTTCAATGAAAATACAATTGTTGGACAATTAAATGGTTCTCGTTTACCTTGGCAATTTTGGATAGATGCTCAAATTAATAAAGCATTTATGTTGAAAGTTGGAAGCAGAATGCTAGACTTAAATGTTTATCTTTCAGTATTAAATGTTTTAAACACTCAAAATATAAGACAAGTTTATGGTACAACAGGTAATCCAAATGATGATGGTTACTTAACTAATCCTAAATACCAAGCACAGATTAATGCTTATGAAGATCCTCAGTCTTATAGAGATTTACGCTCAGTATCAACAGATAGCCCATATAACTATTCACTTCCAAGAAGAATACGTTTAGGTTTAGAACTTAATTTTTAATAAAAAATATATATTATAAATGAACTTTAATAAAAACGAATTTATGAAAAACATATATCGCTTATTGTTTTTGACACTTATAAGTTTTTTCTTATGCACTAATATTTTTGCTGAGAAATTTAAAGGTCAAATCACGCATAGCAACGTTTCGCAAACCAAATCAGAAAGATGTGCTCCAGCTTCTGGATCTACTGATTTAAATATTAACAATGTAAGAGCACGTATTAATACAGGTGGAGATATGTGGTGGGATTTTACTGCAGCAAAGTATGAAATTCCAAGAGGAAGTAGAAAAACTTCAATGTTTGCATCAGCATTGTGGATAGGTGGATTGGATAAAGATGGTAATTTAAAATTAGCAGCGCAAAGATTTCGCCAGGATGGACAAGATTATTGGACAGGTCCTTTAACTACTGATGGAACTGCAGATATTTCTGCTGAAGTGTGTAAAGAATATGATAGACATTATAAAATCACAAAAAAAGAAGTTCAAGATTTTATAGTTGGTGGAGTAATGACTCCTGTCATTGATAAATGGCCAGCTCATGGTGATGTTACTAAAGGACAAACCAGATATTTAGCTCCTTTTCGTGATTTAGATGGAAATTATGAATATAATCCGAAAGAGGGGGATCCATTAACTGACTATCCATATTATGACTTTACCAATTCACTTTGTCCGACAGATCCTCGCAATCAAAATCCTGATGGAACATGGAAACCTATGGCTCCAACTATGGAAAGTGATCCTGCAAGTCCACAGGGAGTTACTGTAAAAGGAGGCTTATTGGTTGACCAAGTTCTTAAAGGTGATATGACCTTATGGTGGGTATTTAATGATAAAGGAAATGATCATACTGAATCTAAAGGACAATCCATAGGTTTAGAAATTAGAGCTCAAGCGTTTGCTTTTTCTACCAATGACGAAATCAATAATATGACTTTTTACACCTATGAAATCATTAACCGTTCAACTTATAAATTAGACTCAACTTATTTTAGCCAATGGGTAGATGCAGATTTAGGATATTCTGGTGACGATTATGTTGGATGTGATGTTAGTAGAGGATTAGGTTACTGCTATAATGGCAGGGCTACAGATGGTGCAGGTCAATATTTTGCTTATGAAGGAAACCCTCCTGCAATTGGTGTTGACTTTTTTCAAGGTCCATATATGGATCCCGATACTCTTGATAATCCAAAATTAGATGCATCAGGTAAACCAACTGTACTTAGTATAAATGGTGTTAACTTTGGCAACGGTATTGTTGATGATGAACGTTTTGGAATGAGAAGATTCGTATATTATAATAATGACGCAAATCCTATAAATGGAGAACCTGATAAAGCGATTGATTATTATAGGTATTTAAGAGGTATATGGAAAGATGGTAGGGTTATGACTTATGGTGGTAATGGAACTAATTTTGTTAGTGCTTCAAACCCTAGGTGTGACTTTATGTTTCCAAAAGATACTGACCCATTATTTTTAGGAACAGGTGGTGCATTAGTTTCTGGCGCACTTTGGTCAGAAGAAACAGCCGGTAATGCTCCTGATGACAGACGTTTTATGCAATCAGCAGGCCCTTTTACATTGCAACCAGGTGCTGTTAACTACGTAACAGTTGGTATTCCATGGGCAAAAGCAGCAACAGGTGGTCCTTTTGCTTCTGTTGAATTATTAAGAACTGTTGACGACAAATGTCAGGCTTTATTCGACAACTGTTTTAAAGTATTAGATGGACCTGATGCTCCAGATTTAGCTGTTAGAGAATTAGACAGAGAATTAATTCTCTTTATTTCTAATAGAAAAGGGTCAAATAATAATATTTTGACGAATGAAGATTATAAAGAGTTAGATATTAGAATAAACGAAAGAAGAGTTGTAACAACTACAACAGATACTATTACTTCTCAAAGTGGTGATACATCTATTCATACCATTATCACTAAAAGAGATACAATCTTAAATGATAGATTTTATAAATTTGAAGGTTATCAAATTTATCAATTGGCGGATGCAACTGTTTCTGTATCTGATATTGGAGATCTTTCTAAAGCAAGATTAGTAAAACAATGTGATTTGAAAAATTTTGATCCTAAAACTTTAGAACCAATTGATCAACTCATAAACTATAAGAAAAATGACAATCTAAATGGAGCTTTGGTTCCTATTGAAAAAGTAAATGGAGCTAATACAGGAATTTCACATACTTTTAAAATTACTGAAGATGAGTTTGCCTCAGGTGATAAAAGATTAGTAAATCATAAAAAATATTACTATATTGCAATAGCTTATGCTTATAACAATTTCAAAAAATATGATCCTAGTTCAGCTGATGGATTAGATGGACAAAAAGAACCTTATTTAGCAGGCAGAAAATCAGCTTCTGGCGAAATTCGTTCTATTACTGCTATTCCTCATATTACATCTCCTGAAGCAAATGGAACACAATTAAATTCTGTATATGGTTCTACACCTAAAATACAAAGAATTGAAGGACAAGGAAATGGTAATTTAATTATTGATTTAACACAATCAAGTGTTGATGCTTTGATGTCAAAAACATCAACTCCTTACATCGTTGAAAATCCTATTTATCAAAATAATAAAGGTCCAATCAATGTAAAAGTTATCGACCCTCTAAATGTAAAACCAGGTAACTTTGTAATTAAATTTTTCCCTGGTTCTAAGACTGATTTAACCGATGCGACTTGGAAATTATACAATAAAGAAAATGGAAGTTTAACCATTATAGATTCATCTGCTACTACTATCAAGGTTAATAACGAACAGCTTTTTGTTGACTATGGTTTATCTGTTTCTATTTCTCAAACACCAAAATTGGCTACAACCCCTGAAGATCTTAATCTTCCCGTTAATCCAGCTCCAGCGATAAATATTGTTACTGATGATGGATTTTTAGAAGCTACCTTAACTTATACCGATAATACAAAACAATGGCTATACGGTGTTCCAGATCAAGATGCAAGTGTAGTTGGTTTCAATTGGATTAGATGTGGTTCTGTGGCAGCTGGTGAAAATTCCTCTCAGGAAGAAAAAGATGCAGCTGACTATGCAATATTTAATGCAGATGACCCAAATGATCCTGGACGAAAAATAGATATTTTTCTTGACAAAAAAGAGCAATATGAAAAAATTCTGGGTGGAACATGGGCTCCTTATCGTTTAACTTCTTTTTATCCAAACGGACCTGCTTACAATGAAACTTGGGATATTCCTGCTCACGTTCCAATGCATACTTCTATTGCTAATAATTTGATAGTGAATATAGATAATGTTGACGTAGTTTTTACTGCTGATAAGTCGAAATGGACAAGATGTCCTGTAATTGAAATGGGTGAAGATCCAACATTATCAATAGGAGGTGCTAGAAAATTTGAACTTAGAGGGAGTACTTCAGTTAATAAAGAAGGAGTTGCAATTGTTGACAATGATCATCCAAAAGGTATGGGATGGTTTCCTGGATATGCAATTAATGTTTCTACTGGTGAAAGACTTAATATGATGTTTGGAGAAGATTCTTGGTTAGGTGGCCATAATGGAAACGATATGAAATGGAATCCAACTTCATCTTTTTATGATGGTAGTGCTTTAGTTTTTGGTGGCAAACATTATATTTATATTATGGGACATAATGATAATTTTGATAATGGAGATGCTTATGAAAACTGTCCTGCTTATGACAATGGTGAATGGTTATATCAACATTTAAAATTTGGTACAACAAATACAAATGCACTAAGACCAGTATATTATAATGCAATGTGGGTGACATTACCACTTGCATTTCCACGTCTAAACGATCCATCACAAATACCTACAGATGCTAAAGTTAGATTGAGAGTTGCTAAGCCTTATGCACGTTATTATTCTGCTAAAAATGTTGGTCCTACAACAGTACAAAATGATAATTATCCAATGTATCAATTTAATACAGAAGACTTAGCTACACAAAAAGGTGTTAATTCAGTTGCTCAATCTGCATTGGATTTAATAGGAGTTGTACCAAATCCATATTATGCTTTTTCAAGTTATGAAGAAAATCAAATAGATAATAGAGTTAGAATTATTAATTTACCTCAAAAATGTACCGTAACAATTTACACGCTAACAGGTACTTTGATTAGACAGTACAATGTAGATAAACAAGGTGTCATTTCTGGAAATGGAGAAGCATTAACTTCAATTGACTGGGATTTGAAAAATTTTGCTAACATTCCTATTTCTGGTGGTATTTACATAATTCATGTAAAAGCTGATGGAATTGGAGAAAAAACAATTAAATGGTTTGGTGCATTGCGTCCAACAGATTTAAATTCATTCTAAATCTATAAATGAGTTATAATAAATTATATAATAAATATATAAACCAAAGAGTATGAAAAAAATATATCGCTTATTAATTCCAGTGGTTTTAATAACTTTATCAATAGTTTCTTCGAGAGAAGCTAAAGCGGGAAATGAGGATAGAGTTGGGCAGTCGGGTGCTGCAGAACTACTTATCAACCCATGGGCAAGAAGCTCAGGTTGGGGAGGTGTAAATACAGCTAATTCGAGAGGTTTAGAGGCAAGTTTTAATAATATTGCAGGCTTAGCTTTTACTCAAAAAACAGAAATAATATTTTCTCAAACAATGTGGCTTAAAGGATCTGATGTTAATATATCAACTTTTGGTTTTTCTCAAAAAGTTGGTGAAACAGGAGTTATTGGTCTAAGTATTATGGCATTATCTGTTGGGGAAATTCAAATAAGAACTGTTAATCAACCTGATGGAGGTATTGGAACGTTTAAACCATCCTTTATTAATATTGGCATTTCTTATGCTAAAACTTTTTCAAATAGTATATATGGAGGTATTAACTTAAAAATTATTTCAGAATCAATTTCTGATGTTAGTGCCCAAGGTATTGCTATTGATGCAGGTATCCAATATGTAACAGGCCCTACTGATAATATTAAATTTGGTATTTCCTTAAAAAATGTAGGTCCAACATTATCTTTTTCTGGTGATGGATTCTCGTTTAGTGGAAAACAGAATAATTCAACTAATTCACATACCATTGAAGAGCGTCAAGCTGACTTTGAATTACCTTCTCTTATAAATATTGGTGCAGCTTATGATTTTAACTTTAATGAAGAACATAGGTTAACATTAGCAGGTAATTTTACATCTAATTCTTTTTCAAAAGACCAATATACTTTAGGTGCTGAATATGGATTTATGCAATATTTAATGGTTAGAGCAGGGTTTACTTATGAAAAAGGTATTTTTGAAAAAGCTACCCGCACTTCGGCATTAACAGGTCCATCAGCTGGTGTTACCATTCAGGCACCATTAAATAAAGAAAAAGGATCAACTTTCTCTATTGATTATTCTTATAGAGCTTCTGATCCATGGCAAGGAAGTCATACTATTAGTGCTAGATTTAATTTATAAAACCTATTCTTTTATTTAGAATTACAGGTTATAAAATTTCGAATATTTTAAAAGACCCTTTTAACAAAGGGTCTTTTGTATTATTAATTATTAAGTAAATTTCAATATGTCAAATATTGCTTATTACAATGAAGAAGGATTGAAAAAGCTGAAAGATGATTTAAATCTGATGCTTACAATTGAGCGGCCTGCTGTTTCGCGTATGATTGCAGAGGCACGTGATAAAGGAGATTTATCAGAAAATGCTGAATATGACGCAGCAAAAGAAGCTCAAGGTCTCTTAGAATTAAAAATTTCTAAATTGCAAGAGCTAATTAGTAATGCTCGCTTAATAGATGAATCAAAATTAGACATATCAAAAGTATTATTGTTGTCCACAGTAACAATAAAAAATTTAAATAATGGAACCACTATGAAGTACATAATTGTTCCTGAAAGCGAAGCTGACTTGAAAAGTGCAAAAATTTCAGTTACTTCACCAATTGCAAAAGGATTGTTAGGAAAGAAAGTTGGTGATAAGGTTGATGTTCAGGTACCTGCAGGTATTGTTCCATTTGAAATTATTGATATTAATAGAGTTTTATAATTAATGCAATGACAAGTGTTTTTACTAAAATAATAAATGGGGAAATTCCATCCTACAAAATTGCAGAAAATGAAGAGTTTTATGCTTTTTTAGATATCTTCCCTTTGTCAAAAGGACATACATTGGTCGTTCCTAAAAAGGAAACTTATTATATTTTTGACATTGAAGATAATGAATATGAAAGATTGTTCTTATTTGCAAAAAAAGTAGCCAAAGCAATTGAAAAAATTATTCCATGCCAAAAAGTTGGGTTAACAATAATTGGACTTGAGGTAAGGCATGCACATATACACTTAATTCCAATCAATACTATTTATGATATGGATTTTAAGCAGCCGAAATTAAAACTTTCCAATGAGGAATTTCAATTAATTGCTGATAACATTTCAAAAGAATATGAAATAATAAAGGGCTATTAAAAATGTTATTTCAATAGTTTATAGTGGCTTTTTTATTACTTTTTCAGGATTTTTAGATACATAACTTTTCCAACCTGTAAACGAAGAATCTCCATCTCCTCCAATATCTCGTTGAAAAAAATGACAAACTGCAGCAGCTAAACCATCTGTAGCATCTAAATGTAAAGGAATTTCTTTTAAGTTTAATAGTTTAAGTAACATAGCTGCAACTTGTTCTTTTGATGCATTTCCATTTCCAGTAACAGATTGCTTTATTTTTTTTGGTGAATATTCAAAAATTGGTATTGAACGATACAAACCTGCAGCCATTGCAACACCTTGAGCTCTACCAAGTTTTAACATTGATTGTACGTTTTTCCCATAAAAAGGAGCTTCAAGAGCTAATGCATCTGGATGATATTTTTCAATTAAATCTAAGCATGTTTCAAAAATTTTCTTTAGTTTTATCGGCTGATTAGAAAATTTGTCTAATTTTAAAACATCCATAGTGATAAAGCTAATTTTGTTACCAGTTTGTTTAATAATGCCATAACCCATTATGGTTGTGCCAGGGTCAATACCTAAAATTATTTTATCAGTTATCAATTTTTGTAAATTAAATGTTTAAAAATACAAAGTTAAATAAAACTTATAATTTTTTACTAAAGTTAGTAATAATAACTGCTTCTTTTGGATATATTGGTTATCAGTTATTCTTTATTGAAAGTTATAAACAACTATTGAACTTGTTTTCTTCAAGTAATAGCTTGAAAGAAACGATGATATTATTGGTAGTTATTTTTTTATTAATGATTATTAATTGGAGTATTGAAGCTTTTAAATGGAGATATTTAATCAAAAAAGTGGAAAATATTTCTTTTAAAAAGGCATTAAAAGCAATTTTAGCAGGATTAAGTGTTAGTACTTTTACACCAAATAGAGTTGGTGAATTTATAGGTCGAGTATTTATTCTGCAAAAAGCAAATCCATGGAAAGCAATTTTTATTACTATATTGTGTAGTATGAGTCAGTTAATGAATACTTTGTTAATTGGATCAATAAGTGTAATTATATATATAATTGCTTTTTTCTCAAAACAAAATATTTTCCCTCTATACATTTTGTATATCTTTATTGCTTTGCTCTTTATTGCAAATTTGTTGATGTTTTCGGTTTACTTTAATGTTTTATTTATAAGTAAATGGCTAAATTATTTAATAAAACCAAAATGGAGGAAAATGAAAGCTTATATAAAAGTTTTTTCATTTTTTAAAATTTTTGAATTAAGAAATGTATTGTTATTTAGTTTTATGCGATATTTAGTGTTTTCAATGCAGTTTTATTTATTGCTTAGATTTTTTGGTGTACCTTTAAATATATTTGAAGGATTTTTTCTGATATCTTTAGTATATTTTATTCTTTCTGCTATTCCAAGTATTGCCCTTGCGGAGATTGGTATTAGAGGTTCTGTTGCAGTTGGAGTGTTTGATTATTATTTTAATACAACTTTAAATATGCATGTAAATTTTAATTTTGCAGTCCTAGCAGCATCATCTGTTTTATGGATTATTAATATTGCTTTACCTGCTTTTATTGGCAACTTTTATGTGTTAAAATTAAAATTTTTTAAAGAATCAAAAGTTTAAAATGGATGTAATTTCTATAGTATTAATAATAATAACATTTGCATATTTTTTTTTAATTTTAACGTATGCTTATTTCTTTAAAAGGATAAATTATCCTATATCAAATTACCAGTTAGATACGTATGTTAATATAAGCATTATAATCCCTGCCCGCAACGAATCGAATTGTATTTTAGAATTAATGCAATCGATTAAAAATCAAACTTACCCGAATCAATTTATGGAGGTCATTGTTGTGGACGATGCATCTACAGATAACACCTTTGATGTTGTTAATCAATTTATGAATCAGTATCCTGAACTGAATTGTAAAATTATTAGAATAGAAGATGATGCATTTAAACCAACCTATAAAAAATTTGCAATTACCAAAGCTATTCAAATCTCTACTGGAAATTTAATTATTACTACTGATGCTGATTGTATTGTGGATTCCGATTGGATTTCGAGTATTGTAAGTAAATACAAACAAACTAATGCTAAAATGTTAGTTGGCTTGGTTGCTTATCATAAAGACGAAAATGCTTTTCAGAAAATGCAAAATCTAGAATTTTTAAGTCTAATAGCATCAGGAGCTGCAGCTATTAAGTTTGGATTCCCAATAATGTGTAATGGTGCAAATTTGATCTATGAAAGAAAAGCTTTTGATGAAGTAAATGGTTTCAATTCTGATGATAAATTTGCATCTGGAGATGATGTTTTTTTATTGCTAAAAATAAAAAAACGTTTTGGAGCTAAGAGTATTATTGTATTAAATGACAAAAATACAATTGTTTATACACAAGCAAAGAAAAGTCTTACTGAATTTGTACATCAAAGACTAAGATGGGCTTCAAAAACAAAAGGATATAAGGATTTCTCAATTTTATTTGTTGCTGGAATCGTTTTTTTATATAATGCTTCTATTATTCTAACGCTATTATTGGGAGTTATTTATCAGGAACTTTTGCTTTATAGTTTAGGCTTATTTTTGTTCAAAATCATTGTAGATTTTCCAATTTTATATTTAGTTGTAAAATTTATGAATCGAAAGGACTTATTGTTTTATTACATTCCATTACAAATTGTTTATTTACCTTATGTTTTAATTATTGGGATAATAAGTAATTTTGTAAGTTATAAATGGAAAGGAAGAATAATTAAAGATTGAGTTGCAAAGAGTTTTTATTAACTTTAAAAGAGAGAGGCTTATTATTATAAAAGTAAGGTGTTAGCAATCATTAAATCAGTAGGATGTGTAATTTTAATATTTTCTTGATTTCCTTCAATCAGATTTATTTCTTCACCTATTTTTTCTAGAACAGAAGCATCGTCTGTAAAACTACTATCAAAAGGCTGATCATAAGCTTTTTTGATTAACGTAACTTCAAAACATTGTGGTGTTTGTATTATTCTAATTACAGATCGGTCTAATGGTTTATTTCCATAATTATCTAAAATTCGCAATGAATCATTAATTCCAATTGCTGGAATAGCATTGCCTTTTGAAATTGCGGTTTCAAATGCTCTTTTAATAGTCTCTAAAGAAACAAAAGGTCTAACAGCATCATGTATTGCCACTATCCCATTTTTGATTATTTTAAGTCCATTTTTCACAGAATCAAAACGAGTTTCTCCTCCATTGGCTAATTGCAAAGGAATGTTGAAATTGTGTTTCTCTACTAATTTATGCCACAATAAAATATGTTGTTCAGGTAAAACAAGGACGATAGTTATAGAATGGTCGAAAGAATAAAATTTTTCGATGGTGTGCATTACAATAGGTTTGCCTGATATTTCAAGAAATTGCTTTGGAATATCTGAATTCATCCTTGTTCCTATTCCTCCTGCGACTATAATGACTGATTTCTGCATATATTTTTAAATAAAAAAGACTTAACCTTGAGTAAAGTTAAGTCTTTTTTCAATATAAATTACTTTTAAATAATTAACATGGCATCACCATACGTTAAAAATTTATATTTCTTATCAATAGCTTCTTTGTATGCTTTCATAACTAAATCGTAACCTCCAAATGCAGCAACCATCATCATCATTGATGATAAGGGCTGGTGAAAATTAGTAACCATACAATTTGCAACGCTAAAATCATAAGGAGGAAAGATAAACTTATTGGTCCAACCATTGAAAGGTTTTACATTTCCTGAAATTGCTACCGAAGATTCAATTGCTTTCATGGTTGTAGTCCCAACAGCACATACATTTCTTTTGCTTTCTCTTGCAGTATTTATTATCAAACTTGCTTTTTCAGAAATAATCATTTCTTCTGAATCGGTTTTGTGTTTTGTAAGATCTTCAACATCAATAGATCTAAAGTTTCCTAAACCAGCGTGTAATGTAATATTCGCAAAGTTAACGCCTTTTATTTCTAAGCGTTTCATTAGTTCTCTGCTAAAGTGGAATCCAGCAGTAGGTGCTACTACTGCACCTTCGTGTTTCGCATATATCGTTTGATATCTTTCTTTATCCTCAGGCTCTATATCCCTTAAACGTTGTAATTCATCAGGTAAAGGTGTATGCCCTAATTTTTTTATAGTTTGTTTGAATTCTTCATACGTTCCATCGAATAGAAATCTTAAAGTTCTTCCTCTTGACGTTGTATTATCAATTACTTCTGCTACTAATGAGTCATCTTCTCCAAAGTACAATTTGTTACCAATTCGTATTTTTCTGGCAGGATCAACTAATACATCCCACAAACGACTTTCTGCGTTTAACTCCCTAAGAAGAAATACTGTAATTTTAGCCCCTGTTTTTTCTTTTTCCCCATACAATAAAGCTGGAAAAACTTTAGTATTGTTTAAAATTAGAACGTCCCCATCATCAAAATATTCAAGAATATCTTTAAATACTCTATGTTCAATGGTTTGTTTCTTACGATTAAGAACCATAAGACGTGATTCGTCTCTTTGGTCGGAGGGGCGATCAGCTATTAATTCTTTAGGTAAGCTGTACCTGAATTGAGATAACTTCATGCTTATATTATTAAATGAGTGTTAAATTGCTACGAAAAAGTGTGCAAAGATAATCAAAATCGAGCCTAAAGTCAATAGTTTTTTCAACTATTTATAAAAGAGGCATAAATATTTTATATAACGGAAGAAGAATGCTTGTTATTGTGCTCTGTAATAATAGATTTAAACGTTTCAATTTCTAAAGCATCTTTTAATTCAAAATTTCCAATTCGTGTTCTGCATAAAGATGAAAGATAGGCTCCGCACTGCATTGTTTCTCCAAAATCGCGTGCCAATGCTCGTATATAGGTTCCCTTACTGCAAACAATTCTAAAATATATTAATGGAAGTTGAATATTCGTAATTTCAAATTCACTGATTGTTATTATTTTAGACGATATTTTAATTTCTTCACTATTTCTAGCGAATTCATACGCTCTTTTGCCTCCAATTTTTACCGCTGAGAAAATTGGTGGAATTTGTTCAAAAGTGCCTGTAAATTTTTGTGCAGTTTGAAGTATTAGTTTTTCATTCACATGAGAATAGTCAAAAGTAAAGTCAACTTCTTTTTCCATATCGAAAGATGGCGTAGTTTCACCTATGGTAAAACTACCTGTGTATTCTTTTTCTTGTGCTTGAAATTCATCAATCTTTTTAGTAAATTTTCCGGTACAAATTATTAATAATCCAGTCGCAAGAGGATCAAGAGTCCCAGCATGACCAACCTTTATTTTTTTAATATCAAGGGCTCTTTTTATTTGATTTCTGATATTACTGATTACATCAAACGAAGTCCAGTCGTAGGGTTTATTGATGAGTAAAACTTCTCCTTCAGAAAAATTATATTCGTGCATATTTATATTATAGATAGAGGGATTCCAAGAGCGAATAATATCAGGATAATTGCTCCGAGAAAGATACGATAATAACCAAATACTTTAAAACCATATTTGGTAAGAAAAGCAATGAAACTTTTTATGGCAATCATAGCCACGATGAAAGCAACAATATTTCCGATTATCAGAATATTTATATTTCCGGCATCAATACTTTTGTAGTTCTTAAGTAATTTATATGCTGTAGCAGCAAACATAGTTGGAACTGCTAAGAAAAATGAAAATTCGGCAGCTGTCTTTCTGTTTAATCCTTGCGACATACCTCCAATAATAGTTGCAGCTGAACGTGAAACTCCAGGAATCATTGCAATACATTGAAATAAGCCAATTTTAAAAGCTGTAGAAAAACTTACTTCTTGATTTTCTTTAGGTTTATTAAATAATTTATCAACAAAAAGTAAAAAAATGCCTCCCAAAAGTAAAGTAATTGCAACAACTATAACGTTTTCAAGCATTGAATCGATCAAATCGCCAAATATAAAACCTAAAACCATAGCTGGTATAAAAGCAATAAAAAGTTTGTAGTAGAAATTAAGTGTTTGAAAAAAACGTTTCCAATACAAAACAATTACTGAAAGTATAGCACCAAACTGAATGTTAACAGTAAATGCTTTTAAAAATTCGGTACTTTCCATACCTAAAATTTTCTCAGTAATAATCATGTGTCCTGTGGATGAAATAGGCAAAAACTCAGTAATGCCTTCAACGATGGCAATGATAATTGCTTGAAATATAGTCATAAAATAAAGATATAGTTAGAACGATTAATCTTTTGGTTTAATCATAATTGCAAAGACTTCAATTACAAAACCAATAATTAAAAGAATAGGAGCAAGGGTTAAACGTTGAAAGTCGAATATCTTATCGCTAAATATGTTTGGATCATCTGAACCACCACCTATCATTAAAACATAACCTGCTAATAAAAACCCTAAACCAATAAGTAATAAGCGATAATTTTCTTTTCCAAAAGCAAATTCAAGCACATGATTATCTGTTGTTTTTGCTTTGCTACTTGAAGCAGTAGTTTTTGCTTGTAAAGTATTTTGATTATTTGTAGTGATTGTTTTTTTTACGTTCTGTGCCATAAAGATTTTTTTACAAAAATAAATAAATTAATAATACAAACTATCTGTTTTTATGTTCAAGTATTTCCTTACTGCTAAAAAAGTTGATATCCATGAAAACAAAATTCCTAACAAGATTACAATACCAAATACGATTAAATATAAATCAATTTCTTGTAAATTTACTAAATCGGGAAGGTTTTGTTGAGCTGTATATAAAACGCCAGATAAAAGAGCAATAGCTATTAAAGCACCATATATACCACTAATAATACCTTTAAAAATAAATGGTTTTCTAATAAAGTGTTGTGTAGCACCAACCAATTGCATGGTTTTTATTAAAAAACGATTGGAATAAACGGATAGTCTGATGGTATTATTAATCAATGCAATTGCTATGATTAATAATAAAAAACTAAATGATAAAAACACCAAACTTATTTTTCTGATATTTTCGTTTACCATTTCTACCAATGATTTTTGATAATAAACTTCTTTTACAATATCGTTTTTTATAATTTGCTTTTCTATATAAGCTAAACTATCGTTATTAGCATAATTTGCATTTAAACGGACATCTATTTGAGCTGTTAACGGATTGTTTCCCAAGAAACTTACAAAATCTTCACCTAAATTTTTTGAAACATTTTGGGCAGCTTTTTCTTTTGTAATATATTCTGTAGATTTAGAGAAAGTGCTAGCATCTAATGATTTTTGAAAGCGAATAATATCTGCTTCTTTGGCAGTTTCTTTCATAAATATTGAAAAGCCAATATTTTCCTTTACCTGATTAGAAATTTTTTGGGCATGCATAACTATTAAGCCCAACAATCCGAGCATAAAAAGCACCAATGATATACTTACAACAGTAGTAATGTATGAACTTTTTAGCCGACGTTTATTATATTTTTCTTCTTGTTTTGACATAAGTAGGAATCTCGCTGCTAAATTAATAAAAAAATACGTAATTGTATATTTAATTGAATAGAAAAAAATATTTGTTCTTAGCCAATTTTATTAGGTTTGCTGCTTTAAATTTTTTCAGATAAATGTTTTTTTAGTCTATCTTTAATAATATTTAATGGAGAAGCCAGTGCATTTATATATTGAAAATTACCTTCCCGGCTGTTGTTTATCGAAAGTTGAATTGGACATGCTTCGCTTTGCACTGCATTGGCCTTAAATTTTTTGCTTTCATTGTCGTAAAATACATAAGGTGCTCCCGAAGAGCCAAAACGAAAATATCCTTTTATTAAATATCGTAATCCTTCGAAGGTGTAGTTGCCACCAAAGCGATCACCAAAAGTACCATGATGATCAAGGAAGCCTTCTATTTGTGCTTTGTTTAAGAGCTTTCCTAAAAAACCTACCGGTGAACTTTGTAAGCAATAAAAGTTATCTTGATTATCATCCAATACCGAAAAATCAATATCAATATAAGGTAGTTGTTTGATAATTTCGGGAAGGGTATTGACAATTTTATACAATGCAATATCCTCGCTATAATATGCTTCTACTAATTCTAATTCTACTAAAAAAGTATGGCGATTTAGATAGGGTTCGTGAAAGCATTTATTGGTTGAGATAAAATGTGTGGTTAATGTTGGATTTTTATAAAATTGAGGTTCTTTGAACTGAACTATCAGATGTGGTGTGCAAAAACTTCTTGATGAAAGTGTAAGCCAACGTGAATCAAAGTTTATTGTTTTCAAAATTTCAATGAGCTTTTGTCCGTCGGGTTGATTTATTATATTAAGATGTCGTTTATTGGTAGTGATATCTAAGGGATAGCATTGATTGAATAACTGTATTTGCTCAGGGTTTAGTTTTGGAATAATTTCTGTTTGAAATATGGCTTCGGGTATTGATTTAATAAGCGGGCTTTCGGTTCTTAAGTTGTGTGCTACGGAAAGTATTAAACCGTTTCCAATATGAAAAGCACTGATATTATTATCAAATTGTCTTCGGATTGGTTCGTCGACATTATATAGGCACATAATTCGGAACAAAGGTGAGGTTTGTTCGTTTGTTAGTTCGAGTTTTTTTGTAATCATTGTATCGGTTTTGGTTTATTCTAAATTCTTTATCAATATCTATATTTTAGAGATGGTTTTAATATTATTATTTTGCTTTTCGGGCAAATTTATTTAATTTCTTTTCAAGGTTTTGGGTTGCGGTATAGGTAATCATTTCTGTAACCAATGCTTCGGGGAAAGTGGTGTTTAATGGAAATCTGATTGCCGATTTTGAAAGTTTGTATTCGGTAAGTCTTTCTTTAAATACATCTAAGACTTTAGGTTTTACAAAAAGGCTATAATGATTTGTAAAAGCTGCAAAGTAAACCAATATTCCTTGTAATTTGAATGCAGGCATCTTATAGCTGATTAATTCTTCTGATTCAGGGGCTGCTTTTTTGATACATTGCCTGAGTTGTTCCAGCTGTTGTTGTACTTGCTCCGGCTGCATCTTAATGTATTCATCTATATCTTTATATTTAATTGTATTCATATAAAATTATTATTGATTATTCGCTTATTGCAAAGTTATAAAAATAATGATTAAAGTGGAATTCAACATCCGAATTTAAAACCGCAAAACTATTGGCTTAAAAATAGATTCTGTTATACTCTTAATCACATTCGCATTGCTTCTTGTAAAATCTATTGCAATTTTGATGAAAACGGTATTTTAATTTGTTTTTATATTCAAATCTATCTTTGCTTGTATTATAGCGATATACCGTATTGTTTATTATTAATTGATGATCGGTTTTGAAAGTATCTAAATTATTGATTTCTTCGGTTGCGTTGATAACAGAACCGCCTGTGTGATATGCCAGATTGATATATTGCGGATTAATTGTTTTTCGTACACGGCAAACAATAACTTTAACGGGCCTTTTTATTTTTTCGATTAAACAATAATCTCTCATACAGCTATTGTTGTCAGCAATTAATATAATCTCATTAAAATCGGGGTATTTATGCATCCCCTTTAAAATGGCTTCGATATTATTCTCTTCTTTTTCTCCTCCGTTACTTTTGTATTTAATTTTATTCAAGAGGTTGGGCAGGTTTTCTATATCATTGGCAGTATCGCAATAAATGCCGCCTGTTTTGCCAATTATCTTATATTTTCTTCCATCGCCATCATTAAAGAATACAAAATATTTAATGCCTGATTTTTTTAAGTTTAAGATGTGATTTAATAATACTTGTCCGCCATATTGATACATGCTGCCAGTAAAATCGATAACTACCAACGAATTTTTCCATTCAGGATGTTTGTTGAATATCATCATTATTGATGAATCTTTTATCTTGGTATTCGTTTTAATAAAATGTTCTACTTTCTTTTCTGCCGTTTTTATAGCATCTGTTGAATCGTAGGTAACTTCCGGGGTTTTATCCCAGATTACGCATTAGAGAATTGAAAAGGGAAATTATATTCTGTAGAATAATTCCATAAACCAGAGAACCACGCTCGTCTTTTTTTATTGAGTGCAATTTTAAGGACAAGTCTATCATTTA
>Ga0247840_10002835_pt1 | contig 30256 bp, 23 predicted proteins | sample LaCruzMarch2015__FD_192404 | JGI IMG/M metagenome (GOLD analysis project Ga0247840, IMG submission 192404) | Freshwater microbial communities from meromictic Lake La Cruz, Castile-La Mancha, Spain - LaCruzMarch2015_17m | ecosystem: Environmental > Aquatic > Freshwater > Lake | place: Spain...
TTCAGCGTGATGCCTTTCGAGAAAACCGATATAAATCATCTGTTTTCGGAAAACAAAGCACAAGCGAATGCCAGCGATTCACTAAAACAGATGATGCTCAACATTTCTTAATGGGACAGTAGTGATTTCCACTAAGGTAAATCCACGAAAAGATTTTGGCCGGTGAGTCACTTTAATTCACCTGAATCTTCAGATCACGGGTGAAGGTTTTATCGTTCCAATTGGTGATGGAAAACCGGACCGTACGGGCTTGACCGGCGTAGGCCGAAAACTGTGCCGTTGCTTTTTCGCTCAACCGGACAATATCTTGATCCGGATAAAAAATAAAATAGGCCCCCATTTTCAACGCCCCCGGCCTGACAGATTCGGACAAAAGAGTTTGAAGGTCATCGAAAACACCCCCGATCTCTCTGTAGTGTTCGACCCGAACGCTTTTGCATTGAATTCCACTGTCAGGGTCTTGCATCGTGACGGATCTGAAATCCACCGTGTCGTGGCTGTTCACCGCGGTGACTCCAGCGGGAGTCAAGAGAACGGTTTTGGCTCCATGCAGAGTCGGATCCATCACGGTGTCAATGGACAGATCCGGAACTGTGTCATCGCTGGTGTAATCCGGAACATCCACGATCCAAGAATGACTCGATTTGTACCCGGCAAAATCACCGAATTGAACCACCACCTTATGACGGCCCTGCCCTAAAAACGAAGGAAGATCCTCCGTGTCCACCAAGCGAAAAACCCGGAGGGGCCCCCCATCGTACCCGCTTTGGCGATGTTGCCAACTGGCGACCAACGGCGGACCAATCATCTCTTTGAGGGTGTAGTCACCTCCTTTCCCTTTCCAAGCCACGGTGGAAAAATTCAGATCGGCGTTTTCTTCAGGTTGAACGATAAAAGCCGTGAGTCTATCCAAAACACCACGAACTTTGTTGTCCGACATGTTGGTCATATCGTCTTCTATTTCAACTTGAACAAAGGGGGCCGGCCCATATCCACGATGGCAAGCGTAGTTCAGCCGCGGTGGCGTTAGATCCCGGTAAAGAATCGCCCGCCGAAATCCGGAATTTCCCTGAGGAGTTCTTTTCTGCAAAACAAGCTCATAAACCCCCTGATTGTCCATTCGATTCATCAACGCTTCAATCCCGGGATCTGGACGATTAACGTAAACTGCATCACCGTAATCGTTAGCCGCCAATCGGTCTTTGATCGAAAATAAAAAATCCGGATCGCCCCCGGATTGCCAAGGGTTTGGGGCTGTGCCATCGGGAATAAAGGGGCAAACCCAAGCCGCCACGGTTCCCGAAGGTTGGGTGCCTATAGCGAAATGAAAGTTATGGCCCATGTAACTTCCAGATAAATTTAAAATCCGATTGGGGCCTCCTTCCACCGAATCATTGAGTCTAACGTCCAATCCCGTTTTATCCATTCGCCAAGCCGACAATTGTCCACTAAAATATCGGCCAGGAACGCTCCGATAAATAGGCAATTCCAAATAAGGTTGAAGGGCCAGGGTCACCGCAAAAAGACTAAGAAACGCACCGGGCTCGCTAACGTTAAACTCCAGATCCGAAGATTTTGAGTCCAACGGTTTGTCGGTGTTCAAATTGCCTGCCATTAAATACACACGCTTTTCAGAATAGACCCTGTTTTTCTTCCCAAAAACCTTAACGGTCACCTGCTTAAGACCTGTGGCGGGAACTTCATCTTGAGGAGGGATATAGACTGCGGGGGCCGAAAGCTTTGGCCCTCCGTAATATTGCCCATCCTCTGAGAGATCTCTGAAACAAAGGGTGGGTTCCACATCAGAACACCCATCCAATTGAGAATAAGAAAGAAGGGACCCCCCCTCCCCCGGCAGAAGATCTTTCCAAGGAACCGATTGGGCGGAGTTGTGGTTGGCGTTCCAAAATCCAACGGTGTTGCGAACCATATACGACACCTGAATCGTAAATTTTTCAAACCCACGGGCTTTGACATCGCTTTCAATGGCATACAACGTGGGAGAAGAGGGAGACACGTCCCATTTCAGAAGGTAATTGTTCGGATCAAACCCAGACGCCGAACGTGTGGCCGGGGTCACCACGTAATCAGGATTTTTGTTGTCCGGATCCACCGAATAAACCTGATAAAAATCCATCCCTCGTATTTTAGAAACGATCGTTTCTCCCAAAGCCGAAGCCTCGGTCTCTCTTCGTGAAACAGACCACATTTCCCACAACCCTCTTGTGACTTTTAACACAGAAAACATAATCAAAACAACAACAACCGACGCCACCATCAACTCAACCAAACTAACACCTCTTTTATCAACGAGAGCAGCTGAGGTATCATTCATTTTCTGTCTCTTCTTTGGCCTAACGCTTTCCTTTTGGAAACCCGAGACACCGGGGAAAACCCTTCGGGTTCCGAAGGGACTGTCCCATCCAAGGGGAAATCGTTGGGTTTGAAGACAGGGAGGGGCGCCACGCCACCCAAATCCTTCACCATGGCGATTTCCACGCAGGTGTCCGGGAAGTGGGGGCACCGGAGGCATTCGGTCCAAACTTTGTGGGGGAGATGGTTTTTTTCCACCCGTCGGTAGCCCACTTTTGAGAAGAAACCGTCTTTCAGTGTGAGGGCGAACAGACGGGTGATGCCCAACGCTCGAGCGTCGGCTTCGCAGGCGTCCACCAAACGTCGGCCGATGCCTTGGCCGTGGCAACCGATGTCAACGGCGAGGGCTTTGATTTCCGCTAAATTTTCCCACTGAACGGCGAGAGAACAGCACCCCACCAAACGACCGCGGTCCTCGGCCACATGAAATTGTTGAAGGTTTTCATACAGTTCCGAAATGGCCCGGGGGAGCAAATCTTTTCGTTCGGCAAAAACACCTAAAAGTTTGTGCATGGCCCGGACGTCTTCAATTTTGGCTCGACGAATTTTAATCATTTTTTTCCCCTATAAACCAAGGGGAAAAATGAGGAACGGTTCAGCAACAGACCCATAAGTTTCCCCTTTGTTTTGATTTTTAAAAGACACATCACCACGAACAAAAACGGCAAATCCAAGGAATTTCCTTCTCCTATTGGGAGAAGGTGCCCCGAAGGGGCGGATGAGGGAGATGGTCTGTTCCGCTGGAAAATCAAATCCCTCACCCTGCCCTCGCATCAGCGACTCTGTCGCCCCAGGTGCCGGTTTCTCTGAAACCGGCCTCCCAAGAGGAGAGGGAAAACATTTGTGCATCCATTATCCTAAAAACGGAAGTTGGACTCTTATGAAAACGAGGCAAAGCATTGATAAAATTACGTTTTAGTCTTGATTGGTCAATGAAAAAGAGTCACCCAATGGGTGAATCTTAAAAAAGTCTTTCAGTCTCGTCATACCGGCGAAGGCCGGTATCCAGTTCGTGAAATTTCCGTCGAAGAAACAAAAAAATCTTCTGGATACCGGCCTTCGCCGGTATGACGAATCTAAAGAAAATTGGTTTCAACTTCCGTTTTTAGGATTATTAGTAAAAGATCAATAATAAACAGTTTGAATTTCTAGAAAGAAAGTGGCCAAACGGTGCAATATAATGCATCTTTCATGCCTCGTGTGCCCCGGATTTTTCAGGGGTGGCCACTTCCAAGAAACTTACGGCAAATCCCCCCTGGCCCCCCTTTTTCAAAGGGGGGAACACGCTTAGGAAACCAGTCTTTTCCCCCCTTTGAAAAAGGGGGGCAGGGGGGATTTGTCTTTAAAACAAAACAGTCAAGTTTCATCTTTGCCTTCCTCGACAATCGTTTTGTCGAGTGCACGGCTAGATTCCGGCTTTCGCCGGAATGACGAGCATTTTTTGCCTTAAGTTACTGGCATTGCCAACGCCCCCCCCTTTTTCAACGGGGGGGAACACCCTTGGGAACAACGGGGTTTCCCCCCTGACGGGCCGTGACGGCCCCGATGGCTTTTTCGCCTTGGGGGGCGATGGATTTTAACAGCGTTTCGGCTTTCTCCCGGGCGGCGTCCATCTTGGGGTAACGGATATCGCGGTAGCCCCGAACGTCGGCTGGAAGAGATAAAATCTCCACGTAGGTGCGGTAGGTTTCCGCGTTGTCGAAGTGCGTGAACCGCTCCACCAAGGACTCATACCACGATAGGAATGCTTTTTCCTTGGCGTGCCATTGAGGCAACACCCCCCGAAGGAATCCCAAGCGTTTCATCACGCTCAACTGCCAGTTTCTGGATCGAAGATCAAATTGAATATCCCGGCCCGCAAACGTAAAGCGAGGGGTGGTGAGATGAACGTAGTCCAAACGATCTCCCCGCTTTTCATCAATACGATACCGAGCAAAATCCCGACGTTTTTTCTCTTTGGACGTCAACAGATGAGCCACGAACACTTCGTCTTTGATCAACATCACGCGGTGGAGGTTGTCCAACACGGCCCGAAACGCTTGAAACCCTCGCTCACGGGTGTCTTTGCGGTAAACAGCCCACAACCGCCCCAAATAACGACGGGCGTAATCGGGCCCTCCCCATTGGATCAGATCGTAAACGAATTGGCTCAAACGAGCCCGGTCCTCGTCCGGAAGGTCCATCCAGCGATCGGCTTCTTCCATCATTTTCAAGTAGGCTCGGGACCAAGACCGACCGAAGAAAAGGTGAGATTGTCGCAACAGATCGGCCCGGTCCACGAGCACCTCTCGGTGGGTTGGTAAGCGGGGCGAGAACTCCGAAAATCGGCCGGGGTCGGCCACGGCACGACGTCCCAATTCGAACGCTTTCAGATTTTCTTCCCGATCCTGAGCGGGGACCATCAAACCAATGGCTTTGCGTAAATTTTCAACGGACAAAGGAAGGGCCCCTCGTTCGAACGCCGCCCCCAGCAACAGGACATTGGCGTAAAGCCGACTGCCGAACCACGCTTCGGACACAGCGGCAAAATCCAGCCCTAAGTAGTCCCGGCAGGACGAGCGGAGGATCTCTTCCATCTTGGGCACGGAAAAATCGTCCTTCCCCATGAGGGTTTTCACCGTCGGCATTTTGTGTGTGTTGACCACGGCGGACGTTCGGTCCGGCGACGCGACCCGTAAATTAATCTTGGGGTCCAACCCCCGCACGGCCTCCAACAAATCAATCCCGATCAGTAAATCCGCCCGACCGTAGGGAACCAAGGGGGCAAACACTCGTTCTTTTTTCGAATAAGTCACGTGCCCATACACCCCCCCGTTGCGGATGGCCAACCCTTTTTTATCCGCGAACAAAACGTGGTAACCCTGCAAAAGACCCGCTTGAACCAAAATGCCCGTGGTCACCCCAGACCCGGTTCCTCCCACCCCCGCCGTGTAGCAATACCACACATCGTCCACGGGTTGAAACGATCGGTCCGGCAAGACCCCTAAATCCTCCCCCTCCACCGCCACCGGCGGGCGACGACGACGAACCACCACTTCTTCAAAAGAGGGGCACACCTTCCCTTTCACGCAAGCGCCATCGGACACGCACAAAGATTTGTCCGTAACGATTTTCGGACCGTCCAGCGTGTCTTCCATGGCCAAACCAGGGCATCCCGTGGCGTTGGTGCATTCCAAGCAAAACTCACAAACCTCCGGCGTGATGTTGATAAAACGCTCCGCGGGCAAATACCCTTGGGCCCGAAGAACTCGCTTTTTTTCCCGGCGCACGCGACGCTGGTAGGTGATGCCACACTCTTTATCCGCGATGATCACCTTCACACCGTCTTTGAGGATCACCTCTTCCAACAACGCGCGGTAAGAATTTCGATAGGCGGGATTCACTCGATAGAGAGGCACACTGTCCCGGGCCATCCCTCGGATCAATTGCTCGATGTCTTGGGCGAAGGTGGCTTGGGCCAACACGTCTTGGGTCGTCCCCGGCGTGGGTTGGTGCCCCGTCATGGCGGTGGTTTTATTTTCGAGAATGATGTAGGTGATGTCTTGATTGTTTTTAATGGAATCGGACACAGCCACCATGCCCGAATGGAAAAAAGTGGAATCTCCCAAAAAAACCACTTGTTTGTTTTGGATGAAAGAGTCCATACCGGACCCGGTACCCCCACCCAACCCCATGCCCGAATAGTCTTGCATCAGCCCCAAATTTGGCTCGAATTGAAGCATCGAGTGGCACCCGGATTCTCCGTGAAAAATAAGATCCAGAGGAGCTCGGTGGTGATGTTTTTTCATAAAATTCGCGTCAAGAAAGTCCTTCTTGATCGCTTTCGATACCGTGGAGGAATCCCGATGGGGACAACCGGGGCAAAACGTGGGGGTTCTCACGGGGATGTTCACGGTCACACGCCCCGTGGCTTCGGTGATCGCGAGAGCGGACTGGATGGCCCCACGACGCTCCTTGAAAACATCGGGAACCAAAGTGGGGAGAACCGACGCCAACCGCTCGATTAAAATGGACGAGTTGATGCCACGAAACGAAGGAACACCGGGTTTGTCATCGGGAAATTTTTTACCCCACACCGATGGGGGTTTTGCCAAACGCCCGTCTTGACGGGCCCGTTGAAGAGCTCGAATAATTTGGGATTCCAAAAAATCCCGTTTTTCTTCCACGACGACCAAGTGATCCACCCGCCCCGCAAAATCCACCAACAACGTCTCGTCCAAGGGGTAAGTGACACCCCATTTCAAAACAGGGAATTGCCCTTCCAACCCCATGTCCCGCAACGCTTGGGACAGATAACAATAAGCCAATCCCGACGTGGTAAAGCCTAAAGGACTTCGCTGGGACGAAGAGACGTGTTCAACCCGATTCAAAGAACGAGCCCGAACGGCCTCCAACAAACGATCAAAACGAGCGGGGAGAGTGGCCTCCCGCATGGACGTGTGCGGGGGGATCATCACGGCCCGATCCACGGCCATTTCCGATGACGACAACGTCGCTCGCTGACGGTGATTCAGTGTGGGATACGGGTTGTTCCGGCACCGCACGGCCCCGCCCCCATCGGCTTGGTTGGTGGTGACCACGTAAGTGATGTAAAGGTCCGAGGCCCCAGAAAGTTCCATGGCGTCCCGTATCCAATCTTTCATTTCCTGAAAAGTCGAAGGTTCCACAACAGGCATGTGCAAATGCAAACTCAAATAGCGGGAATCGGAATTGATCTGGGTGGTTTCGTTCCACGGGTCATCCCCCACCACGAGCAGAGCCCCCCCCTCGGGCTTTTGAGGTTCGGACAAATTGCCGATGGCTAAGCCGTCCGCGGCCACGTGCATACCCACGGATTTCATAATGGCCAAAGAACGAACACCCGCCAGCCGGGCCCCGTTAAGTCGGGCCGCCGCCAACCCTTCGTTGTTGGCCATTTGGGCCACAATGCCTTTTTCGATGAGCAATTCCGACACATGGGACACCGCGTCAAAAACTTCGGACACCGGGGATCCCGGGTATCCCGTGATGAGGGCCACCCCCGCCTCCAAAGCCCCCTTCAAAATCAGTTCATTGCCCGTGAAAGGGGCAACCCCTTCTTCCTTCGTAAATCGCTGGTCCATAAAACCTCCAGTGGAACCTCTTCCTTCGTTTTCTAACGCTTAGAGATCTTCTGATGGGACGATTTCAACATTTCTTGGGCGTGACGGACGCCAAGGGATTGATCCCCACCCGAAGGGGACCCCACCAAACGGGCGATTTCGGTCACCCGCTCGGCATCGGTTAAACGGTGAACCACAGTGCGGGTCCTTTGTTGGGACACTTCCTTCGTGACGGTCCAATGATCGTTTCCACAGGCCGCCAGCGTGGCGAGGTGTGTGATGCAAACCACTTGTCGATCCCGTCCAAGGGACGCCAATTTTTTACCCAACACGGCCCCCATGCTTCCACCGACACCCGAATCTATTTCATCAAAAATCAACACCGGGGCCCCGTCCGTCCGGGACAAAACCGTTTCCAAAGCCAACATCACCCGGGACAGCTCCCCACCGCTCGCGGAGAGGGCCAAGGGGTTTTTCCCTTCCCCGGGATTGGCGGCGAACATAAATTCCACGTGGTCCCACCCCGATGGCCCCAAACGCTCTTCATCCGAGGTCACACCCACCTGAAACGTCGCGAGGGGCAACCCCGTGGTGGGCAATTCCTTTTGAACCGCCTCGGCCAACCGGCGAGCCCCTTGGCGTCGTCCGTTGGAAAGAGCGGTCGCTTCGCGAACCAAAACCTCCCGGGCTTCGGCCACACCTCGGGCCAAATCCTGTCGAGTCCCTTCCAAATTTTCCAAGCGATGAAGAGCCTCGGTCACCCGCTCCCGGGCCCCCATCACGTCGGCCAAAGTGGGCCCATATTTTTTTTTCAGCCGGGCCAATAAGTCCAATCGGGCCAACACCTCGTCCAACCGAGCCGGGTCCGTCTCCACAGAGGACGCAAAAGAATCCAAGTGGCGGGAGACTTCCTCAATATGGACAGCCGCCGTGTCCAACAACTCGGCCACCTCGCGAACAGGAGCCCCTAAGGAAACGAGGCGGTCCACCTCAACCCGAGCCCAACGCACACTGTCCAAAGCCGATGAATCCATGGTGGACAACCGCTCCAGAACCCCGCGGGACACCGATTGAAGTTGCTCGGCGTTCTTCAGCTGGGGCAACAGGACGTTCCATTCCTCTTCTTCATCCAAACGGACATCGGCCCCATCCAGCTCTTTCTTTTGAAAGCGATAGAGGTCCAAACGTTGGGCCTGTTCCTGTTCGGAAACAACCAACGCATCGGCCTCGGCGGATTTTTTCTTCCAGAGATCCCACGCCAGGGCCACAGCGGCGCACCGAGACGTCAACCCAGAAAAATCATCGAGGAGAATCCGTTGTTCCGCGGATTTCAACAACGTCTGATGCTCGTTTTGACCGTGGATATAAACTAAAATTTCACCCAGCCGTGAAAGAGCCGCAACACTCACGGGCTGATCGTTCACAAAAGCCCTGGACCGACCGGAAACGTCCACGTCCCGGCGAACCAACCACCCCTCACCGCCTTCGTTTTCAAGCCCCAATTCCGTCGTGATTTTTTTTAGTCGGGGATCCGCCCCCTCAAACCGGGCCGTCACCGTTAAGCGTTCAGCCCCTTGACGGATTTGACCGGCGTCGGCCCGTCGGCCCAACACCAACCCCAACGCGTCCAAAATAATACTTTTCCCCGCCCCGGTTTCCCCCGTGAGCACGGTAAAACCCGAGGACAATTCCAAACGCACGTCTTCCAACAACGCAAAATTCTGAACCGTTAATTCGGTCAACATTTTTCAGAAATTCCCATGGAGTTCGGAAATTTTTCGTTCAACAAAGAGAAGAACGATTGGGATCCTTTCGCTAAGATGGACAAACGACGTTTCGCGGAACAAACCCTCAACGATTGGCCTCGACGCACAGACAAATGTTCCTGCCCATCCAACGTGACCGTCATTCGGTCGTCTTGGGATTCCGGAGACAAACGAACGTCCACCACGCTGGTGTGGGGAACCAACACGGGCCTTTGGCTGAGGCTGTGGGGGCAAATGGGCGTTAACAAAATCAAATCCATCCCGGGCACCACCAAGGGCCCCCCCGCCGCCATCGAGTAAGCCGTGGATCCCGTGGGGGTGGCCACGATCAGCCCGTCCCCCACGTAGTTTCCCAACACATCCCCGTTCACCGACACCGTCAAACGCACCACCCGTCCCGGGACAATGCCTTGGACCACACAATCGTTCACAACGAGACGGGGCCCCTTTCCGGGGATTTGAGCCTCCAGCATCAAACGCGACACCGAAGAAAGAGTCCCCTTCAAAAGACGCGTCAAAAGATCCGATGTCTCAGAAACACCAGCGGCGGTTAAAAACCCCAGCCTCCCCACGTTGATCCCCAAGACCGGCACCCCCAAGGCCCCCACCTCCCGGGCCGCCCCCAAAAGAGTTCCATCCCCCCCCAAGACCACCACCGCGTCGGCCCGATCGGCCTTCGCTAAAGGGACAACGGTCACTCCATGATTTTTAAACCAAAGACGCACCGAAGGCAACGCCTTAACCGCCGCGGGTTTCCGAGGGTTGTGATGAAGGGACACCACCCGAACAGGGCTAAACAAGGCCGCTTTCGCGTTTAACAAGGTCTTCCCAAACTTTCACGATGTCACCGTCCCACCACCCCCGCTCCACTTCATCCCAAAGGGTTCGGAAAGTCTTTTGGATCGAATAGGCTTCTTTGTAACTGCGACGAGAGGTGAGAGCGTCGTAAATATCCACAACGTTAACGATTCGCACCAGTTTAGGAATCTCATCCGCCTTTCGACCATCGGGGTAACCCGTGCCGTCCAAACACTCGTGGTGATGGCGAATGATGGGCAAAATACCATCCAAACTTTTCAAGCGGCGACAAATATCGCACCCGATCACCGGATGCTTACGCATCACCTCCCACTCGCTGTCGTCCAAGGGACCCGATTTTTGTAAAATGGCATCGGGAATCCCCAACTTGCCGATGTCGTGAAGCATACCCCCCTTGCGCAACATTTCCAACTCGAAAGCGTTGCACCCCAACGCCCGGCCCAACAAGACCCCATACCGAGACACACGGTCCGCGTGACCCAAGGTGTAACGATCCTTGGCTTCAATGGTGCGAACCAAGGTCATTAAAATGTCTTCCGCGTCTTCCAATTCGTCTGTCAGAGTTTTAATGCGGATCAGAGATCGAATCCGCTTGAGGAGAGCGTCTTGGTCAAAAGGTTTTGGAAGAAAATCGTCGCAACCGGCTTCAATGGCTCGAACTTTTTCATCTTCGGGCAACAAACCGGTCACCAGAATGACGGGAAGCAAGCGGGTGTCGTGATGCCCCTTGATGCGTCGGCACGTTTCCAACCCGTTCAACCGGGGCATGTCAAAATCCACAACGCAAAGGTCGGGGCAAGACTCCGCGATGCGTTCCAAAGCTTCTTGCCCATCCTGAGCCGTCACCACCCCAAACCCCTCGGCCAACAGGAGGGTCTCCATGGCCCGTTGAGAATAGCGATCGTCGTCGGCAATCAATATCGTAGCGATCGTCCGCCTGGTGGAATGCATGGCTTCATTTTACATGATTCCCGCCCCACTCTCAATAAAAACCGCTGGAAATTTCTGAAAGACAAAAAACCCGGAACCGCCCCACTTAAAATTTCGCTATAATGCCCCGATGAATAAAATCATCGCGTGGATTCGAGTCCATCAAGATTTTTGTAAAGAAGTCGCTCGCGTGGGAGTCTGGGTGGGAACGCTCTCTTTGGCGGTTATGACGGTCCTTTGGTTTTTTTCACGTTCTCGTTTGGAGAAAACACCCCCAACACCAACACCCGCTGTTGTAAAAACGGTGGGATCTTTCACGCCGGGAACGTTGCTCTATTCGGTTTTAAAAAAAGCCAACCTATCAGCGGAAACGTCTTTTCAAATCGTTCAGTGCCTTTCCACCTCCGTGAATCCCCAAACCCTCAAAGAATCCGATCGCTACGAGCTGACGTTGTCCACGGGTGGGGTTTTCTTGGGATTGAACGTGATTCGGGATCGAACTCAATTTTTGGTGGAACGGTCGTCCGCGTCATGGGTGGTCCGAACGAAACCCTTGGAAATCACGCGGACCGACAAAAAAGCCACGGGCACCGTTAAAGATTCTCTGTGGAACGCCATGATCGGGTCGGGGTTGGACCCAACGCTGATCGTCACCTTCGCCGATATTTTCAGCTGGAGCGTGGACTTTTTAACGGAAACCCGCCAAGGGGACCGCTACGCCGTGAGCTGGCAAGAAGAGCGGACCCCAGACGGCCGACGAGTGGGGTTAACCGTTTGGGCCGCGGTTTATGAGGGAAAAGGGACGGGGAAACACACGGCCACCCGATTCATGGACGATTATTACGAAGGCTCCGGGCAGTCCCTTCGGAAAGCGTTTCTCCACGCCCCTCTTAATTTCCGACGGATTTCATCGGGGTTCACCCACCGGCGATTTCACCCCGTCCACCGCATCTACCGCCCCCATCTGGGCATTGACTACGCCGCCGCCCGGGGGACCCCCGTGGTGACCATAGGCGACGGAACCATTACTTTTAAGGGGTGGAAGAGCGGGTTTGGAAACTACATGGAAGTGCGACACAACGGAACCTACACCACGGGCTACGGGCATCTGAACGGCTTCGCCCGGGGTCTCAACCGCGGAACCCACGTGAAACAGGGCCAAGTGATCGCCTACGTGGGAAGCACCGGCGTGTCCACAGGTCCCCACTTGGATTTTCGCGTAAGAAAAAACGGAACTCCCGTCAATTTCTTAACCCTTAAATTCCCCGCCTTGGCCTCCGTCCCGGCCTCCCGCCTCGGGGAATTCAACACCGTCCGGCAAAACTTACTAGGCCCCTTGGAAAAAGAAAAGGAATAGAAAAGTTTTCCAGCAAATCCCCCCTGCCCCCCCTTTGTCAAAGGGGGGAACACTCTCGGGATACGTGCTTTTCCCCCCTTTACGAAGAAAGGGGGGTGCGGGGGGATTTTTTTGAGAGTTCAACTTCCGTTTTATGTTAATCGTATTTTTCGAAGTGGATTTGGTTTTTGGGAACACCGAGGGACAGGAGCTTATCGTTGACGCCCATGATCATGTTGCTCAGACCACACATGTAAAAATCCTTTTTCAAATAATCGGGAATGCAGGGAACGATTTTATCTTGGACATACCCGTGCTCTCCCACGTGGTTTCGATCCCGGCTCACCGTGAACACGTAACGAAAGTTTTTATGTCGCCGGGCTAAATCGTCCCATTCCGAACGATAAATAAAATCCGACTCCAACCGGTGGCCGTAGAGCAAGATCATGTTGTTGGTCACCCCCCGTTCCAAAAGATCGTTCACCATGGCTCGGAAGGGAGCCACACCGGATCCCGTGGCCACAAACACCAAATCACGAGTAACCTCTTGGATATGAAAATTCCCTAAAGGGGCCAACCCTTGAATGGAATCCCCTGGTTTCATGGAATGCAAATGGGTGGAGGAAAGCCCCCCGTCCACCAAGGTGACACACAATTCGAAATAATCCCGATGGGACGGGGACGACGCAATGGAATAGGCTTTCCGTCGAACCCCCCCTTCGTAGGGGATAAACATCTGAACGTACTGCCCCGCTTTAAAATTCAACTCTTGCCCGACCGGTAAACCAAACCGCAACCGACGGTTGCGAGGGACCAACTCCGATGTCTCCAACAGAGTGAACGTGTAAGAGCCAAAAGATCTTTTGCGTTCCGAGGAAATGGGGGGAACGTCTGTCATAGACTATCTCCTAACCCGGACGAGCCGGACAAGTGTTTGTGCATACTTTTTGGAGGGGGGCCCCCGTTTTAGTGCACTTTTTAGTGTTTCAGCATCCTTATTATCTCATTTTACCGTTAACATTTCAAAAAATATAGCCGGTCATTACCCTCCGAAACCTTTTGACCGAAATACGCAACCCAACATTTAGAGCGACGTGGAAATATCTGTCCCCCGAAGTATTTCCGTTTTGGTGTGTTCTTTTGGACGAAATTCTCTCACCAGATAATCATGCGCCAACTGCATTTTGGTGTTGTGCCCACAAGTAAAAAGGTCAACCGCCGCGTAATTGTGCTCCGGCCAAGTGTGTATGGCTAAGTGCGATTCTGTTATAACAACAAACCCTGATATTGACCGAAAATCCTTGGATGGTTTTGCAGGTTGTTCCAAGCAAAACTCTCCTTCATCTTCACTAAGCCAACACTCTGACCCATCGTTAAAACGGAGGTGCCACTCATCCCAGTGTCCTTCGTCATACTTGTATCGAACCCGACCTAAAACGGTGAACCGTTTTTTATACAGTTCACCAGATTGGCCAATTTGCAGACCCGAAACTGTCGGAGCAAGCCCGCTTTGCTTTCCTTTTATTGAAAGCTTTTCCTCACGAATTGAAACCATTGAGCCGCAATGAGCACAGACAACCAACTTTGTCAGGGGAGAGAAGAGGTTGAGTGCCGCTCCACAACTTGGACAATTGGTTGATTCCACTTCTGTTGATTAAGCTTGAGCCGTGCCACAGTCAGGGCAAAATTTAGCTGTCGCATCGATGGACTTCTGACACTTGCCGCATAGTTTTTGAGGTCTGGGTGGGATTCCTCCTCCTTTCATTGCGTCCAGCATCGATTGTCCCATCGCAATCCCGGCACCGAGGCCAACACCTGCACCTGCGCCACCTCCGGGATTTTGGGCCGCGTCTTTGATTGAATCGGCGGCTTGGAATTGCGCGTATTTTTGAACATCGAAAACAAGTCCCATGCCCGATCGTTTGTCGATAATCTTCTCCACTTCTGGCGGAACCGAGATGTTCTCAATGACCAAACCGCTAAGTTCCAACCCAAACTTTTCAAATACCGGTTTAAGTTGTTCAGCACACCTTGCACCGGTTTCGTTCAGGTTAGCCGCCGCATCTAAAAATGGAATTTTTGACTCGGCAAATAAATCTGTAAATTCACTGACGATAGAAGTTCTCAGCTGTCCCGCAATGTCTTCAACCTTGGTTGTTTCTTTTGTTCCCGAGAATTGAGCCATAACAACTTTGGGGTCTTTGACACGAATGGAGAAATTGCCGAAGGCGCGAATTCGGACTGGGCCGATTTCAGAGTCACGAACCGTCAATGGATTGGAGGTCCCCCATTTGAGGTCGGGGAATTGCCTCATATTAAAGAAATAGACCTCGGATTTAAACGGCGAATTAAATGCGAATGGCCAAGAGCGGAGGGTTGTCATGATGGGCATGTTTTTTGTGTTTAGCTCATAACGCCCCGGGATGAAAAGATCGGCCACTTTCCCTTCATCAACGAACAGAGCATTTTGAGTCTCTCGGACCGTGAGATGTCCACCCATCTGGATTTCTTTTGCATAAGTGGGGAACCGATAAACCAAAACGTCAGGCGCACCCTCCGTCCATTCGATGACATCTAAGAACTGCGATTTTACACGGTCAAACAATCCCATCGCGTCACCTCTATAGTCATTTTTTTTGTTCATTTTCTGACATTGCCCGGCGGGCCAGAAATCAATTAAAATTTGAGCCGTGGACTCGCAAGAGATAAGATGCTCAACGAGAATCCGTCCCACATCAAGGAAGCGACGACATGAACAGTGTAGCCAAAACGACTGCGGTGAGCAACAAAAAAAGAACCTTTAACCCCAATGCCAGTAACTTAAGGTTCGTCGTTCCGGCGAAGGCCGGAACCCAGCTGTGTGCTCGACAAACAGATTGTCGAGAAAAGAAGGGAAGCAACTTGATCCTCGAATTTTGTTTTAAAGATAAATCCCCCCTGCCCCGCGTCAGCGGCTCTGCCGCCCCAAGTGTCGGTCTCTCTGAGGCCGGCCCCTTTTTCAAAGGGGGGAGAAGATTAGTTTCCCAAGCGTGTCCCCCCCTTTGAAAAAGGGGGGTTAGGGGGGATTTGCTTGAAGTTGCTTGGAAGTCTGTAAAATCTTTGTTTAATAACCAGTTCCAATTCCTAGATTCCGGCCTTCGCCGGAATGACGAGCCTTTTTTGCCTTAAGTTACTGGCATTGCCTTTAACCCAGATTTTGCATTAGACCGCGAGATTCGACGAAGAATGCCGGACATTTTCTTCCTTAAAAAGTTCGTCCATGCAACCAGCAGGACCTTCGCTTTTTGCGTCGAAACGGCCTCGGCCTTCTTCGTCTCGCGTCAGCGGCTCTGCCGCCCTAGTGCTCTGCGACGGGCCGGTCCTCGCGTCCAATGCAAAATCTGGGTTTAAAAACGACAGCAAGTGATGAGAAGTGTGATGCAAATGGATTCGGCGAGGGAATGGGTAACGGACAGGCACTCCAGTCTCTTAGTTCTAAAATCTTTGACGTTTTGTCAAAGATTTTAGAACTAAGAGACTAATAGGTCGTAATCGAGCGCTAAAATTTCTTCGGAAATAGGTTTCACATGGGTGTCCACCCACGCCGTGTGGGCCGGGTGTTTGAGATAAATGTCCAAAGCGTTTCGGTCCACAAACCGAGACACAAACCCGTGCGTGTATCCCCGGGATCGTTGAGAAAAGTTGGTGCCCGCTGACGCTTGAAGAATTTGGGGGATGGTTTTTTGCAAGGCCACCAAACCCCGCAACATCTCCTCTTTTAGACCCTCGGAAACATCCGAACGTAATTTAAACAAAACGATGTGTTCGATCATTAGAAATTCTCCAAAAGCGAGAATTTCTTCGTTTCGGGGGGGAAAGAAACGGCCATACGACAATAATAAAAAAAGTTCATTTCGGATCCTTAGAGAAAAAACTTAACACTATTTTACTAAAAACATCTCAAAAAAAAAACACACCCCATCACGCCCGCCACCGGGCGGGGATCTCCCGGAGAGGGCGGGGGGATGAAAGAACCATCGCCGAAGCCGAGGGCTGAACCCGGGGCACGGCCAAGGTTTCGTTCAGAAGCCGACGCAGGTAAAACACCTCGGATTCCAGTTCGTGGATTCGTTCGGCCTTCACTTCCAATGATTCTCTCATTAGGCTTTGCTCGGCCAAACGAAGGTCTCGCACGAAGCTTTGTTGTTCATCGTTCATAACACCATCTCCTTTTAGAGTTAGCCAATAAAAAAACCCGCTGTCTTTTGGGCAGCGGGTTCGACGTTTCAGCAATTTAAGATTGCTTTAACTAGCCCCCTCCCCTCCGCCCCACCATAAAACGTTCAATCCACCGGGCGCAGGCCCCATGGACAAGAACAGGTGAAAAGAAGGAAAGGGTTGTCTTCATGCGGGTATTTTAGCATAAATTTCTTGCTTTGTGCCCTGAATTGGATTAAACTATGGAAAGAGAACCATCTTAGGAGGATGTCATGTCTAAAGCGTCGTTTTTGTTCACCCTTGGTTTTATCGGTTTGTTCACCGCTTGCGCCACAGCTCCGAAAGTCACCCGTGTGGACGCCAACGAAACCATTGATATTTCCGGCGATTGGAACGACACGGACTCCCGTCAAGTAGCGGAAGAAATGATGAAGGATTCTTTGACTCGGCCTTGGATCATAGAATTCCAAACAGCCCGCAAAGAAAAACCCCGGGTTTTGGTGGGGTTGGTGGCCAATAAGAGCACCGAACACATCAACACGGAAACCTTTGTGAAAGATTTGGAACGAGAACTCACCAATTCGGGGCAAGTCAAGTTTGTGGCGGGGCGGGATCAGAGAGACGATATTCGCGAAGAACGAGTGGATCAAGCGAAAAACGCTTCGGTCAAAACCGCCAAGAGCATGGGACAGGAATACGGGGCGGATTTCATGCTGAAAGGCCAAATCAATTCGATTGACGATCAAGCCGGCAAACAGGCACTCAAGTATTACCAAGTGGAACTGGAATTGATTGACATGACCACCAACGAAAAAGTGTGGATCGGTCAGAAAAAAATCAAAAAAACCGTGGTGTACCGCAAAAACAAGTTCTAGACCCAAGGGGTGAATTTAAAAAAATCATTCCGGCTTTCGCCGGAATCCAGCTGTGCACTCGACAAACAAAGTGTCGAGAAAAGAAGGGAAGAAACTCGGCGCCTTTTTAAAAATTCGTCATTCCGGTGAAAACCGGAATCCAATTTTTTTTTGGAGTCGCTTGGTAGGGTTCTTGGAATTGGCTTTTAATTTTTTTGACTGAAACTCATTGGAAGTCTGTAAAATGTTATCTAAAAAAATCCACAAACTTCCAAGCGACTTCAAGCAAATCCCCCCCTAACCCCCCTTTTTCAAAGGGGGGAACACGCTTGGGGAACCGATCTTTTCCCCCCTTTGAAAAAGGGGCCGGCCTCAGAGAGACCGACACTTGGGGCGGCAGAGCCGCTGACGCGGGGCAGGGGGGATTTATCTTTAAAACAAAACGAAAGGACCAAGGGACTTTCCTTCTTTTCTCGACCATCTGCTTGTCGAGTGCACAACTGGATTCCGGCGAAAGCCGGAATGACGAACATAAAACCATGAAAATCCTCTTCCCTCTCATTGTTCTTCTCCCCCTCTTGGTGGGCTGTGCCCCGGGCGTTTCGGTTCGGGAGTTGAATGGATTCATTCTCTCGGGTGCGTTCGACACCGGTACAGCCAAAGTAACGGGGGCTCGCCCCACCTACGGAGAAAAGAACGAACTCCTCTACCACTTAGAACGAGGTATGTTTCTTCATTTGGCGGGGCACCACGGGGAAAGCAATCAAACCTTTGAAGAGGCTAAACGTGTCATCAAAAAATTTTACACCAAAAGCGTCACCGCAAAAGCCTCCACTTTTTTAATCAACGACAACACAACCCCCTACGTGGGCGAAGATTACGAACGGGCCTTGATTCATGTTTTTTCCGCCCTTAACTACGTAAATCTTGGTTTGGGCGAAGAGGCCTTGGTGGAATGCCGGCAAGTGGATTTGTTTCTAAAAAACCTTCGCTTCGAATCCGCCGATAAAAACGATTACAGAGAGGACGCGTTCGCCCGCTATTTGGCGGGACTGATTTACGAAGAGCAAGGAGAAACGAACGACGCTTTTATTTCCTACGTCAAAGCCTTAAACGCCTACGATGTTTACCAAAAGAATTACGGAACACCACCACCAACCGATTTGGTGGGAGACGCCCTCCGGACCGCGAAAAAACTGGGTTTTTACGACAAGATAGAAGATATTCAAAAACGGTGGGGATCTCCCCCCATGGCCCCCACGGCATCGGGCGGTGAAATAATCGTCCTCCATTACGCGGGACTGGGCCCGGAAAAAGTGGACGCTTTCTTTGAAATCAGCCTATTCAACGGCTGGCCCTATGTGAACGCCGTGAACACCTCGTCCCAAGATCAAGCCGATATCGAGCGGGCCGGGGCCGTACTGCGCGGCGTGGTGGCGGACAAGATGATTCGTGTGGCGTTCCCAAAGATCATTCGTCGCCCTTACCAAGCGAAAACGCTGGAAGTCACCGCGGACACCACTGGGGCACCGAATCGAGCCCAATTGGTTCAGGACGTGGGAGCCATAGCGGAAAAAGAGCTGGCCAACAAAAACGTGCGAACGCGAGCGCGAGCCATCGCTCGGGCGGTGACCAAACACCTTTTGGCCCAAGAGGTGAGCCACGCCGTCGAAGAAAAAAACGATGAGACCGCTGGGTTTTTGGTGAAAGCCCTTTTTCAGGCGGCGGCCACCGCCACGGAAGTGGCCGACAAACGGTGCTGGCACACCCTGCCGGATCGAATTTCCATGGCTCGGTCGGTTTTGCCCGAAGGCCCCCACAACCTTGTGATCCGCCTTCTCACGGAAGACGGGACCTTAGTGCAAGAACGAAAAATGACCGAGGTTCCCATCCGATCAGGAAAGAAAACTTTTATTATTATTAGATCCGCTGTATAATAACGGATGGTTCTGGGTTATTAACCTAAAAGCGAAAGTTGAACCTCGTTTTCTTTAGATTCACCCAATGGGTGAATAAAAAACCATCATCGAAGAAACTGAAAAGTCTTCCAGCAAGTCCCCCCTGTCCCCCCTTTGTCAAAGGGGGGAACACCCTTGGGACACGCTCTTTTCCCCCCTTTACGAAGAAAGGGGGGAACGGGGGGATTTTTTTGAGAGTTCAACGTCCGTTCTTAGGATTAAGGAGGCCTATAAAATGATAAAAAAAATCGCTTTTGTCGCCGTGCTTTCTTTCGGTTCCCTTCCGCTTTTAGCCAAAACTCCGGCTTGGGTGTCCGGGGCCGACGCTCGTTACCCGGAACAACAGTTCATCACGGGCGTGGGACTGGGGGACGATCTCGACGTTGCACGTGCCAACGCTCGGGCCGAAGTGGCCCGCACCTTGGAATCCCGCGTCCAACAAACGCTCACGGACAGTCAAACAGAAACGTCCACGTCCCGGGGGAAAAGACAATCCCCTTCGTTGGGGACCCAAACCAGCGGCTCCAACACCTTGGTGACCACGGACACATTTTTAGAAGGCGTGTCCGTTAAAGAAACTTGGTTTAATAAGAAAACCAAAAAAAATTACGCTCTAGCCGTTTTAGACAAAGGGGCCCTGCGACGGGCCATTCAAACACAAACAACCGATGAAGAACAAATCATTTCGTCGGCCTTGGCCTCCGCCGAAAAAGCCACCACCCCTTTGGATCGGGTTCGAGAATTGTCCCGAGCCAAAGAAGCCGCCGAACGACGGAACGAATTGGTCGCCCGGCGTCGCGTGGTGGACCCAGTCGGTTTGGGGGATCCAGAGGGAACTTCCACGGCTGTGATCAACGAAAAATGGCGAAACGCTTTGAGTGCGGTACCCGTGAATGTGGAAGCGGAGGCCCCCAAGGAATCCCATTTGGCCCACACCGTGACAGAGGCTCTCACGAATTTGGGAATAACCATCCAAGAATCCCCGTCCCCCACCGGATTGACCGTTAAAACCAGTCTTCAGGTAACCCCCTTTGATCGAGGCAACCCCGATTGGGTGTTCTACCAATGGGCCGGTTCCGTGCAGTTGATGGAGGCCGCCACCGGGAAAACCATCGCCGGAGCCACCCCCGATGGAACCGAAGGACACCCCGTGGCCACCGCGGCCCAGACAAAAGCCCAAAACGCTGGGGAAGAAGCCCTCGCCAAAGAAACAGCCCGGCTGATCACGGAAACGCTTTTTAAATAGAGAGAAATTTCAGCTTTTTCGAAATTTCTAATTTAAAAACAAAGGAGAAACACCTATGAAGAAAATGATTCGTGGTGGACTTTTAATGGTGACGGGGTTGGCTCTGTTTGCCTGTGGGCCCAAACGACCGGATTGGATTATGAAAGGAGCCGGGGCTTTTAAGAACACGGAAAAAACCCTTTACGGCGTGGGCGTGGCCGAAGGGATTCAATCGGAAGCCCTTCGCCGAAGCACCGCCGACAATCGGGCCATCAATGAAATTTCCAAACAACTGACGGTGGTGTCCACCGGCCTGATGCGAGATTATTTGGCCAACACCAGCGTTCCCGCCGAAGCGAAAGCCAACGAAGAGCAATACGTGGAGAACACGATCAAAACGTTTACGAACAATGTGTTGGCGGGCGTTAAAGTGACCGACCGTTACCAAGACAAGAACGGCACCCTCTATTCCTTGGCCACCCTGAACGTGGAACAATTGAAAAGTTTAGCCAACGATGTCCAAGGGTTGTCAGAGGGGATTCGAGACCACATCAAAGCCAACGCCGAATCAGCCTTCGATAAATTAGCGGAGGAACAAGAAAAACAATAAACCTAAAAACGGAAGTTGAACTCTGCCCCCCCTGGCCTCCCCTTTTTTCGTAAAGGAGGGGCCAAGGGGGATTTGCCGTAAGTTTATTGGAAATGGCCACCCCGGACATTCCGAGGCACACAACCTAGGAAAGATGCGTTATTAACCCTTAATAGGATAGGCCTCTTTTGTCGTCATCCCGGCGAAGGCCGGGATCCAGAGTGTGAAATAGAATTTAAAATTCCGTCTTAAACACTGGGCCCCGGCCTTCGCCGGGGAGACAAAACGGTTAATATATAGCACCGTTCGGCCACTGTCTTTCTAGACCAGTCTCAGAGAGACCGGCGGATAACACGAGGGCAGGGGGAGGGACCTGAGCCGTTACAAAAAATTTATTTTCCGCTTTCTGGTTTATTCTTCCGTAACAACGGGGTCTCTTCGAGACGTTCGATCGTAGTGGTCCTTCGTGTAACGGTTGGCGGCTTCCACGGATTCCGTTGTTCCCATCTTTAGTAAGGACTCCATAGCGTCTTCTCGTAAGGTCGGGTCGGGACTTTCTTCCAACAAAAAAACGAGGGCGGGGATCGAAGGGTTGGCCATGGCCCCCATCGACCCAAGAGACCGAACAATTCCACGACGAACGTTTGTGTTGTTCGACGCCAACAGGGGAGCGACTTTCTTATAAACTTCGGGATGGCTCTCTCCGAACGTACCAAGGACCAAAGAACTTTTTAACCGAAGAGTGTTTTGGGGGTCGTCCAGCAATCGGATCAACGCGTCAAGGACTTCAGGGCGAGTGTCCCCAATTTCCGCTAACCCTTGCAAGGCTCGATGGCGAAGATCCGAGTCTTCGCTGTCAATCACTTTGAGAAAAATAGGAACACCCACAGTCCCCATGTCCGTGGTCCGCATACTGGCTTCCCCACGAACAAAGGGATCTTTACTTTTTAAACGAGGGAGAAAAACATCCCCGGCCAGAGCTTGGCATTTTGAATCCATGAGCCCCAGAGTCATGGCCGCCCCTTGACGCACCGAGGCGTTTGGGGATTGCAACATATTCAGCAACTCAGGTACAACCCGTTCTCCCATAGAAGCCAAGGCTTGAGAAGCTTTTTCAGACACGTTGGGGTTTCGATCATTGAGAGCCATGAAAAGCTGTGGAAGGACAGTCTCCGCTTTGGGTCCCACGGCGACCAACGCCGCGGCCGCCCGAGCGCGCACCCAAGCGTCGCGATCGGACAACAGGGTACCGAGAGCTTCCAGCCCAAGAGAGCCCAAAGACAACAGCGTTTTTTCCGCTCCTTGATACACAGGGGCTCGCGGATCCCGAAAAGCCTCAACCACAGAGGAAAGAGCCGGTTCCGCCCCTGGACCAAGACGGGACAACCGATCGAGGGCCTTCACTTTAACCGCCGCATTGTCTTGACGAACTTGTTTGATAAGGGTAGGCAACACCGGAGCACGGGACGCACACCCAGCCCCCACACCCAAAACGAAAATAAAAATCGTTCTTGTTAATCTCATTTTATTATCCTACCATTTTTGTTGCCCATGAAAACAACAACCCCCATCCGCATCGGTGTTTCCTCTTGCTTGTTAGGGCACAAGGTTCGATTCGATGGAGGCCACAAACAAGACGCTTTTCTGACAGATCTCCTCCAAAACTTTGTCACCTACGTACCCCTCTGTCCTGAAGTTGAAATGGGCATGAGCACGCCCCGCCCCGCGATTCATTTAGCCACCATCAACGGAGACACCCGGTTGGTGGACCCAAAATCCAAAAAAGATTGGACCGATGGAATGGTTCGCTGGGCGGAAAAACGGCTGGCACAACCGGACATGGGATTTCTGAGCGGGTACGTTTTAAAAAAAGGCTCTCCGTCTTGCGGGATGGAGCGAGTACCTCTTCATAGGACCGACGCCCCCTCTCTGAACAAAGGCGTTGGGGTTTTTGCAAGACTTATGATGAAAAAAAATCCTCTTTTGCCCGTGGAAGAAGAAGGCCGATTAAACGATCCCACCTTGCGGGAAAATTTCATCGAACGGGTTTTTTCTTTTCACCGCTTAACAACCTTGTTTTCCAGCCCTTGGACCGCCAAAGACTTAATTCTCTTTCACACAGATGAAAAATTATTGCTCATGGCCCACGAACCGGAAGGATACCGGGCCTTGGGTCGATTAACAGGCTCCATCAAAAAGATTCCGCCCCAAGAAATGGCCGACACCTACCCAGCCCGTTTTATGGAAACCATGGCCCACCCAGCCACCGTCCAACGACACGTCAATGTTCTCCAACACGCCGCCGGCTACTTACGAAACGTGGCCGGGGACGCGGAACGAAGGGAGATGCGATTGATCATCGAAGACTACCAACGGGGGTGTGTTCCATTAATCGCCCCCATCGCCGTTCTACGAACCTTGGTCCGGGTCCACGGCATCGCCTACCTTGAAAATCAAACGTATCTAAACCCCCACCCCAAAGAACTGATGATTCGAAATCATGTTTAAAAAACCCGTCACCGATTTAGTAAAACTCAGTCAGATCCTTGGAAAAGATCTTTTTCTCACCCAAGCGAGCGGGGGGAACACCTCCATTAAAATGGATGGGGAACAAATGATTATTAAACAGTCCGGAGGATGGTTGGGGGAAATGACGGAAACCATCGGCTGGGGGGTGGCCCATCACGCGCAACTGGCCGAAGAAATAAAATCGCTGACCCCCTTGGAAGAAACGTCCTACGCCGAACTGGTTCAAAAATGCACCGTGTCGCCCCATCTTAAAATTTCTTTGGAGTCCGGACTGCACGCCCTCCTCCCCAACCCTTGCGTGGCCCACGTGCACAGCGTGGCGGGTCAATTTTTGGGGCTTTTACCAGAAAAAGAAAGGGCGTCTGTTTTAGAAACAGTCGTCACAAAAGAAACCCACGTTCTGGTCGCCCCTCCGACGGTTCCCGGGTTTGAGCTGACCCAAAGCGTGGAGAGACTTTCCTTTAAAAAAAACAGGCCTCACTTGGTGATTTTGGAAAACCACGGATTGGCTTGGGGTGGAGAATCCGTGGACGAGTTATTGATGAGGATCCACTCTTTCGAAAAAATTTTACGGGAACGTTTTGGCTTAAAGGATTTTTTTCCTCCCTCGGTGGAATCCACGGAAAACGAAAACTGGCATCGGGTTCATTTCCCTTCGTGGCCGCGATGCGAATTCGACACCCGCCCCCTGATCGGGGACTTCGTGGGCCATTTTGACACATCCAATTTCATCCAAGAATCCCCTCGGTCGGCCCTCATCAAAGAGTCCTCCCCCCGATTGTTAGAAGGCCACGCCCAAGTCTTGTTCGCCCACGCCGTCGTCTCCACCCTCGCCCAAGAACACCGCTGTTTCCGCCCGCTCCCCCCCCGAATCATTCACACCATTCGAGAACAAGAGTTGTATAAACCTAAAAACGGAAGTTGAAACTTCGTTTTCTTTAGCGAAGAAATAGAAAAGTCTTCCAGCACATCCCCCCGGCCCCCCCTTTGTCAAAGGGGGGAACACTCTCGGGAGACGTGCTTTTCCCCCCTTTACGAGGAAAGGGGGGTACGGGGGGATTTGAGAGTTCAACTTACGTTTTTAGGTTAAGACCTTTGTCGCCGCCGCCTCGTCCACCAGACAATGAAGTTGACCGGTTTGAGGACGAATCAATTGCGAAGGCCAAACATCGGGCTGAAAGGGGCCGTTCATCACGTTCCACAGCATCTGGGCTTTGTCCGCCCCTTCCACCAAAAACGCCACGTGCCGGGCGGCGTTGATGAGCGGTGCGGTGAACGTCACCCGCCACTCGGCTATTTCTTCGACGTATTGAGCCACCACCCCGTGCAACGTCTCGTTCAAGGCGGCCGTCTTTGGGAACAAGGAGGCCGTGTGGCCGTTGGAACCCAGGCCCAGCAAGATCAGATCAAAAATCGGAAAAGAGCCCTTGGGATGGAAAGAAAGAATTTCCTGTTCGTAGCGAAGAGCCTCCATTTTGGGATCGTCTTCCCCGTGCACGCGATGGATATTCCCCGCGGGAATGGAAGCGGGTCTGAACCACGCTTCACAAGCCATAAAATAATTACTCCGAGGATTGGTCGGGGCCACGCATCGTTCGTCCCCAAAAAAGAGATGAACTTTCGACCCATCCAGCCGGTCCCGATAATCGGTCGTGGCCAATCGTTCGTAAATCGGTTTCGGCGTCCTCCCCCCCGCAAGGGCCATGGTAAACCGCCCACGCTCGGCGATGGCCCCCAGGGCTTTCTCGACAATAAAATCCGCCACCCCCTCCACAAATCCTTGATGATCGGGAAAAACACGGGGGGAGGCTTTCGTCATCAGACGGACCGCATTCCGCGCATTTTTCGATACCGCCGAATCAGAGCGTTCGTGGAACTGTCGTGTTTGAGCGAAGGGGGAACCGCACTTTCCAATTCGGGAACAATCCGTTTGGCTAACACCTTCCCCAACTCCACGCCCCATTGATCGAAAGAGTCAATGTTCCAAAGGGCCCCTTGGGTAAAAACACTGTGCTCATACAGAGCCACCAACGTCCCCAACAATTCAGGGGTGAGCCGATCGGCCAGAATCACGGTGCTCGGCCGGTTGCCCTCGAACACACGGTGGGGCACCAGCGCGGGGGGGACACCTTCCGCTTTCACTTCGTCGGCCGTCTTGCCAAACGCCAAAGCCTCCGCTTGGGCAAAAATGTTCGACATCAAAACATCGTGATGTTCGCCCAGGGGATTGAGCGTGTGAGCAAAACCGATAAAGTCGCAGGGAATGAGTTTCGTCCCTTGATGGATCAACTGATAAAAAGAGTGTTGCCCGTTGGTCCCCGGTTCCCCCCAGTAAATCGCCCCGGTTTGGTGATCGCGAATGACCGTCCCATCCAACGTCACGCTCTTGCCGTTGCTCTCCATGGTGAGTTGTTGCAAATACGCCGGAAAGCGTTTTAAATATTGATCGTAGGGAAGAACGGCCACGGTTTCAGCTCCGAAGAAATTGCTGTACCAAAGCCCGAGGAGCCCCATCAACACCGGCGCATTTTTTTCGAAGGGAGCCGTGCGGAAATGGGTGTCCATGGCGTGAAAACCATCCAGAAAGGATCGAAAGTTTTTAGGGCCAATGGCCAGCATCGTCGAAAGTCCAATGGCGGAATCCATGGAGTAACGCCCCCCCACCCAATCCCAGAAACCGAACATGTTGGCCGTGTCAATGCCGAACGATGAAACGGCCACCCCGTTGGTGGACACCGCCACGAAATGCTTCGCGATGGCCGCTTTGTCTTTGAACTTAGCCAACACCCAAGCCCGGGCCGTTTGGGCGTTGGTCATTGTCTCCAAGGTGGTGAACGTTTTAGACGACACGATGAACAGGGTCTCCGCGGGATCCAGATCCCGCGTGGCTTCAGCAAAATCCGTTCCGTCCACGTTGGAAACGAAACGAAAGGTGAGATCCCGGGTCGCGTAGAAACGCAAAGCCTCATAAGCCATAACGGGGCCCAAATCCGACCCCCCGATACCGATGTTAACAATGGTTCGGACGCGTTGGCCCGTAAACCCCTTCCAGCCACCGCTCCGCACACGATCACAAAAAGAAGCCATTTTATCAAGGACGGCGTGAACGTCGGGAACAACGTCTTTCCCGTCCACGAAAATTTTTCCGTCCCGGGGGGACCGCAAAGCCACGTGGAGCACGGACCTATTTTCCGTCACATTGATTTTGTCGCCTCGAAACATGGCGTCGATTTTATCGCGAAGCCCCCGTTCGTCCGCCAGTTGAATCAACAGCCGCAGTGTCTCGTCCGTTAGGCGATGTTTCGAATAATCCAGAAACAACCCCACCGCTTCCAGTGAAAAACGCAGACCCCGCCGAGCGTCTTGGGCAAACAAATCCCGAAGATGGATGTTTTTGATCTTTTGATGGTGGGACAAAAGAGCTTTCCACGCAGGCCCTTTTGTTAAAGATTTTACCGATGGGGATGAAAATTTTGCGACCGTTTTTTTTACAGATTTCTTTACAGGCATAATAAGAATTCTCCTTTTGTCCGGGTTAGGTCTTCAAGATTTTTCGTGATGCCCACCGAACTGGAATCGCATGGCCGAAAGCACTTTATCCGAATAATTCGCTTCACCGCGGGAACTCCACCGTTGGTACAACGCACTGGAAAGGACCGGCATCGGCACACCCTCATCCACAGCCGCCTGGAGGGTCCAGCGACCTTCGCCCGAATCCGATACACGGCCCGAAAATTTAACTAAATTCTGATCCTCCACCAAAGCCCTCGCCGTTAAATCCAGCAACCACGACGAAACGACACTCCCACGACGCCAGACTTCCGTGATGTCTCTCAGATTAAAGTCATAAGGGTAGTGCTCCGGATGGCGGAGAGGGGCTGTTTCGGCGTCCACGTCCTGAGAACGCTGGCCCCTGTTGGCGTTGCGCAGAACGTTCAACCCTTCGGCGTAGGCGGCCATGAGTCCGTATTCAATACCGTTGTGAACCATTTTCACAAAGTGACCCGCTCCGTTTTCCCCGCAATGGAGATACCCCTCTTCCGCTGTGCCACCTATTTTTTCACGCCCCGGTGTCGGGTCAATGGCCCCACGTCCCGGTGCTAAAGTTTTGAAGAGGGGCTCGAGGTGATGAACCGCTTCTTTTGATCCACCGATCATCAGGCAATACCCCCGCTCCACCCCCCACACCCCGCCGCTCGTACCCACATCAACGTAATGGAGACCTTGAACCGCCATCTCCTTCCCACGACGAATATCATCAACATAGTGGGAATTGCCCCCATCAATCACAACATCGCCCGGGTGAAGAAGAGACTTCAACTCTTTGAGAAAGTCATCCACCACCGCCGCCGGTAACATCAGCCACACGACTTTAGGTGATTTCAGTTTTCCGACAAATTCTTCAAGGGACACCGTGCCCACCGCTCCGTCAGCGACAAAAACTTTGACCGCCTCGGGGTTGCGACCGTAAACGACGCATTCGTGGCCCCCCCCCATCAAACGCCGAACCATGTTTCCCCCCATCCGTCCCAAACCGATCATCCCAAATTGCATGGATCCTCCTTTTTAACCCAATGCCAGTAACTTAAGGTTCGTCGTTCCGGCGAAGGCCGGAACCCAGCTGTGTGCTCGACAAACAGATTGTCGAGAAAAGAAGGGAAGCAACTTGATCCCCGAATTTTGTTTTAAAGATAAATCCCCCCGGCCCCCCTTTTTCAACGGGGGGAAAAGATTAGTTTCCCAAGCGTGTCCCCCCCTTTGAAAAAGGGGGGTTAGGGGGGATTTGCTTGAAGTTGCTTGGAAGTCTGTAAAATCTTTGTTTAATAACCAGTTTCAATTCCTAGATTCCGGCCTTCGCAATGACGAGCCTTTTTTGCCTTAAGTTACTGGCATTGCCCGTACCCCCTTTCTTCGTAAAGGGGGGAAAAGAACGTGTCCCGAGGGTGTTCCCCCCTTTGACAAATCGTCCGGCTCGTTCGGGTTAGGAGCAGACTCTCAGTTTAAGATCGCCCGCGACAGCATTCCCCCCGACACGTTACGGGCTTTAAACCCATTTTGCAGAAGAAGGCGAGTGGCCAAGTGAGCCCGCTGACCGGAACGGCAGAAAACAAGAATTTCCCGGTCTTTCGGAAGTTCACGGAGTCGTCCTCGAAGTTCTGGGAGTTTAATGTGGAGGGCTCCGGGGATACTTTCCACGGCCAACTCTTCAGGATTTCTAACGTCCAGAAGGAATCCGTTCCCCACCTCGTTCCAATGAATCGTTGGCGTATCCCCGCGAAGAATATTGGCTCCCACCATGCCCGCAAAATTCACGGGATCCTTGGCACTTCCGTAAGGGGGGGCGTAAGAAAGTTCTGATTCTTCGAGGTCGTAAACTGTACAGCCCTTCTGAATCGCCATGGCAAAAGCATCGATGCGTTTGGTCACGCCATCGTCCCCCCACACTTGAGCCCCCAAAAGAAGCCCGTTGGATTTACGGAACAAAACTTTCATCGAGAGCGTCGTGGCCCCGGGGTAATAGCTGGCGTGGGAATTGGGAAAGAGGTATATTTTTTCGTAATCGGTGTCGCCCTTTTTCACGAGGGTTTTTTCACTGGCACCCGTGGAAGCCACCGCCGCTCCAAAAACGAGACAGATCGAAGTGCCTTGGGTGCCCCGATAGCGGGAGTCACGCCCGGCGATCACGTCCGCCACGATACGCCCTTGTCGATTGGCCGGCCCCGCGAGAGGGATAAGAGACCAATCCCCCGTGACAAAATCTTTCACTTCCACCGCGTCCCCCACGGCAAAGATGTTGGGGTCGCTGGTTCTCAGACGATCGTCAACACGAATTCCCCCTCGTTCGCCGATAGTCAACCCCGCCATTTTCGCCAGTCCTGTTTCAGGTCGCACGCCGACAGCGGAGATCACGATGTCCGCCGGATAAACCTGACCAGACTCGGTGGTTACTTCCAGAGAACCGTTCGCCAGCTGTTTGAGACCGGCCAAACCATCGCGGAGTTCCACCCGAACACCGTTTTTTTCAAGACGCCGCTGAACCAGCCGGGCGATTTCTGGGTCCAAAGGGGGCATGACTTGGTTCATTTTCTCAATCACAGTCACGTCCACACCGAGGTGCACCAGATTTTCCACCATTTCCAAACCGATAAACCCACCCCCAATCACCACCGCCCGCCGAACCTTCCCCCCGGGAAGATCGCTTCGCGACAACCAAGACCGAATGGCCCGGGCGTCTGGAACCGTTCTCAACGTGAAAACGCCGGGAAGGTCAAACCCAGGCAAAGGAGGGCGGATGGGAGCCGCACCGGGAGAGAGCACGAGAGAATCGTAGGATTCCGTGGTGACTGCACCCGTTTTTAAATCTTTGAGATCCACGGTTTTATTTCCCGCCGAAATACCCACGACATCGCACTCGGTCCGAACTTTAATAGAAAACTGATCCCGAAAAGAGGCTTCACTGGCGGCAAAAAGACTGGATTCCTTTTCAATCACTCCACCAATATAGTAAGGAAGGCCGCAATTGGCGTAAGACACGTAAGGCCCTCGCTCCAACATAAGGATGTCCGCTTTTTCATCCAAACGCCGAAGCCTTGCGCGGA
>Ga0247840_10002836_pt1 | contig 30244 bp, 21 predicted proteins | sample LaCruzMarch2015__FD_192404 | JGI IMG/M metagenome (GOLD analysis project Ga0247840, IMG submission 192404) | Freshwater microbial communities from meromictic Lake La Cruz, Castile-La Mancha, Spain - LaCruzMarch2015_17m | ecosystem: Environmental > Aquatic > Freshwater > Lake | place: Spain...
CCTCCGGATTAACATGCCGGTTAGCCCAGGACACAAATTGAACCACAACGCGGTCGTTGACCCGCGCGCCTTTCGGGCCGGGAACATAAAAATCCCTTTCATAAACCGGGTCAATCGGAACGACATAAAAGAACTTGCCGGTCGCCCGCAAAGTGCCCACAATCGCGCCGCGCGAGCGCTCCAGAACCCGGATTACTTTTCCGGCGCGGCGCAACCCCCATTTGCACGCGGAACAATCCTTGAGCAAACGCGCCACCACCAGATCGCGCGGGAAGGCCGTTCCCAAATCATCCCGCGCAACAAAGACTTCTTCGCCGCCGTCCTTCGGCACAATGACGCCGGCGCCGGAACGGCGCACTTCAAGTTCGCCCGTAACCAGGTCGGCGGGCGAACCCAGCCCATACCGGTTCTTATGAACGCAGACAATCAAGCCTTCCCTGACCATCGCATTCAGGAGCTTGAGCAAACGCTTGCGATCTCCGCCGCGAACCGACAATTTGTCGGCGATCTGCCGCTCGTTCAAGGGCTGATCCTTCTGCTCATGCAGAAGATCAATGATTACGTTTTTAAACCGTTCCGTAAATAATTTTTCTTTTTTCATAATTTAGTATCCAATTGTAAACGAATCAAACTCGCCGGCCGGCGGTTCATGTTTTTCTTCACAGGCCATAACCATCGCCAACGCCGGCCCCCGGCGGCACCATTCAATAAATTTCCTGACGGCCTCTTCCTCGCCTTCGGCGACAACTTCCACAGTGCCGTCATCATTGTTTCGGACAAATCCTTTCACTTCAAATTTTTCCGCATGCTCGCGGCAGTAGTGACGGAAGCACACGCCTTGCACTCTTCCGCTTATTTTCAAATGAACTCTGATCGGCATGAAGTCTACGTCTCATTTCTACTCTGTCATTCCCGTGAAAACGGGAATCCAGGTCATAACTTTTCCAAATCTGGATTCCCGCTCAAGGCGGGAATGACATGCCGAGGACGACAAATATAACATTGCCACTTATCCCGATGCGCTTCGCGATCGGGATAAGTGGTCGCTTGGCGACTTCGTCACCGACGCGAAAATTCCTACGTATTTAAATCAACCCGCACTTCCTGCATTTTCTTGACCGAATTGCATAAATGGACTTTTTCGCACAGGCCCAGCATTTCCAGCGTAATTACCCTTTCTTTAACAAATCCTTTTTTCAACAGCCATTGTCGAAAAGTTCCCGGCAACAAACCGCAATTGACCGGCGGCGTCAGCATTTCACCTTCCATTTCAACGACAATATTGCCCGTGCAAAATTCCGTTACTTCCCCCTTTTCATTCCACAGAATAACTTCATCATAGCCCGGCCGCAATGCTTTTGCATTGTCATAGACCAGACGGTTAGTTGTCTTATGGTATAAAAAAACGTCACCAGATGCAACAGAATGCTTTGCAAGACAAACAAATAATTCAGTATTGTCCGGAATTTCGCCATAAGGCTTCGCCTCACAGATTATTTTGCCTTCCCGGTTCAGCAGCAGACGGACGCGGTGCGGCACAGGCGGCAGTTCGGAAGCCAGAGAAGAAAGTTTTTTTCTTAATGATTCCTCCTCAAGCGGAAACGAGAAATAGGCAGCGGATGATTTCATCCGGACGAGATGCAAATCGAGCAAAAAATAATTCTCAACTGGAGTCCACAATACGGTCTCCAGCAATTCAAAATCAACAGTTGGAAAAATCACAATTTTTGCTTTGACCGCGCATTCGTCGTATTCCGCGGTATCCACCGAATCCCAGACAATCCCTCCCCCCACCCCGTATTCGGCTTCGTGACAAACCTTGTCAACGAGAAGCGTCCGGATGGCAACATTAAATTGCGCCCTTCTTCCCGGGGCCATAAATCCAATGCTGCCGGTGTAAATCCGGCGCGGGCTCTTTTCCAGTTCAGCGATGATCTGCGTCGTGCGCACCTTTGGCGCGCCCGTGATTGAAGCCGGTGGGAAAAGAGCCTGAAATATCTGCGCCAACGGGACAGATGTTTTGGCCTGGACGGTCGAAGTCATCTGCCACACGGTGTCGAATTTTTCCACGTCATAGAGGGAAGAAACGACCACCGTGCCGGGCACGGCAATCCGGCCGAAATCATTGCGCACCATGTCAACAATCATGATATTTTCGGCACGGTTTTTTTCCGAGGAATACAACTGTTGTGAATTTGCATAATCATCTTCAAATAAAAGCCCCCTTGGCATTGTTCCTTTCATTGGTTTGGACGTTATCCGGTCACCTTTCAGGTTGAAGAACAATTCCGGCGAAAACGAACAGATCGCATAACGGCCGGAATCAACAAACGCCGCGTAGGGAACGTTACTTGCGCCGGCAATTTGAAGAAAATAAGACAAAGCGTCGCCGGCAAACGGCGCGCGGAGACGATAGGTATAGTTGACCTGATAGGTTGCGCCCTGGACAATGTAAGATTTTATTGATTGAATAGCCCTCGTGTACTCCTCTTTGGTCACAGAGTTTTGCCAAACCGGAGACCATGATGACGCTCTTCCGCCTACCGGCGCTGCACACTGTTCCGCTTCCTTGAACAGGCCGAACCAGAGCAAAGGAAAATCGCCGCCGGGCCGGAAAGAAAAAGCCGAATCAAACGCCGCTCCGGCCTCATAGGCAAGAAATCCCGCGGCATATATTTTTTTCTCTTCCACCTCTTTTTCAATATGGCCGAGGATAGAAACGATTTCTTTCGGATTGGCGGCATGGAATACTTCAAGTGGATTGCGAAAGCAGAGCCATTTCCCCTCCTCCGCCCAACGGATGTTGACCTGTATTCCGGCATACTGACCGGCCGGCAAAGCATCGTTTAGCATGTAATTCTCAATAATAGACAATCAGACATTCAACGCATTTGTAGTTCAACGCGCTCATCCTGTTCTTGCAGCCAGACTAATCCATCGCGCACGGCTTCTTCAAGCGCCTTGCGCACGGGACGGTCGTGAGGACTATTATACCATCGGATTTCTTTCGGTTGGCCGGAAGCGTTGTAGAGCGCCTCGACGGCCGAACGAGGCAACAGTTCGTCCTGGACAGTATTCTGAAAGAGCAGCGGCCGGGGCGCGATCCGGCCGATGTGCAAGATGGGGTCAAACGGTCGCAGTATTTCCGCGGCCAGCGGCGCGACCGCTTTTTCCCACGAAAAGAAACATTTTTTTTGCATGTATGGCGAATCGGATACAATGCGCTGAAAATCACCGGCCGCCACGGTGAACACGGCCGCCTTTACGCGCGGATCATAGGCCATGGACGAACAACCGGTCATGGCGCCGAAACTCGCGCCCCAGAGATAGATGCGTTTTGGGTCAATATCAGACCGTTCCGTGAGCACGTCCACCAGCCGCCGCGTTTCCTGGATGGTCAACGCGATCCGCCGGCGAACGGCCAGAAATTCTTCCAACCCCTTGCGCTTCTTACTCCGCCGTTCGCCGCGGTCATATTGCTCGGGAACGAACAGCGCAAAACCAGCGTGCGTTACCGCATCGGCGACCTCTTTGATCTCCGTATTGAATCCCATCTTCATACCGATCCCGTAGAGAAAAATGATGGCTGGATAACGGCGTCCGGATTCGGCGGGAATCACCGCCATAACGGGAACCGTTTCGCCGGGTGAACCTTGAAAGGTAAATTTCTGTACCTGATAGGAACCCCGGGTTTCGGCCGGTTGCAGAATTACCCGCAACGGCGCAGGAAGCAAGGGAGAACGAATCGTCTGCAGGATAAAAAAATCTCCGGCCCGCTTGGCGGCAAACAGTAACGCAATACCCGCAACGACAACGAGCAGGACTTTCAACACGCGACGAACCGCAAGCAGGGTTATACCGCAAGATTGATTTGTGATGTCCGTCACGGAAATAGTTCCTTCCATGAGTAAACCGCCGGCGGCTGGTCGCAGGCCGGAATGTTCCGACCGGCATCCATCACCCACAAGCGCAGATCCTGCGGCTCAAAAATGGCGTCGTGTAGATTGGAGCGCATGGCCACGGGCCGTTTAATGATGGCCAACAGTGTCTGCGCGTCAATCCGGCCGTAGTTTTCCCGCACGCGCCGGACTAAATTCTGGTAGCGATCGCCGGCCGACATCAGCACGGCATCGGGAACGGCTTCCGGCAGGCGGTCCACGGCTTCGCCGGCGCGTATCACCTGCAACATAGCCGGCGTGGCCGCGATGCCCACGGCGTCTGGTTTTTTACCATCGCTGATCACGTAGAAGTATTCGCAGGTGCGTGGACGGTTGCGCATATAGGCCACTGCCTCGTCAAGTGTCGCTGCGTTTTCCAGCGCGCCGCGCAACAGGAAGCTCATCGGCGTGCCGTCCCATTGACCTTCCTCTTCCCCGCCCATTTCGCCGATGGCGATTTGTTTTTCGTTCATCCCGGTCACCGAGCCGACGAATCCGGCGTAACCGACGTTGACCCAGCGCAGCGCACCAGTGCGCTGCACGGCGATGACCACGGCCTCGTCCTGCAGTCCCACTTCGGTCATGTAATCCAGCACGCGGGCATGGAGCAGTTTGCCTCCGGCCGTGGCCTGGCCGAACACCGCCACACCGCTGCAGTGAAAGAATTCCGGAAAGATATTTCCCCGCCGGACGTCCGCCAATGGCACGTTGGCCCCCTCCGCGAGTCCCCGCATTTCCTCCAGGTATTCCGGGTTGATCCAACGGCTCTGTCGCTCGCAAAGTTTTATGGCCTCCTCGGGAAACCACCGGCCTTTTTTTAGGGAATAATAGAGACCGGCGCCGTAGATCACCCGGTTCATCAGGCGCCGGACATTCGGCGCCAGCAGGCGACCATGCTGATAACCGATTTCATACGCCGTGCCTTCAAGATGAAGCAGGCGGTGACCGGCGCGGATCCTTAACCAGCCCCGTCCCACACGGCTAAGCCGGTCCGGCTCCCTGGCGACCGGTTGAAACGGCAATTGCAGAATCCGCAGACTCTCCGCCACCGACCGGTCTATTTCCCCGGCCGGAACCGGCCGGGCTGACGCGGACGGGGCGGCAAATATAGAAGCATCGGCCGGAAGTTTTTCGCATTGCAGGGAAACCGCCCATATCCACGAACCAACGGGAATATTCAGGTTGAGCGAACGGAGACTGCCATCCGAACCAACCAACGCAACTCCGTGACGCAAGACAACCCGCCAGCACAGACGGCCTTCACGGCGCGCCCATCCCGTAATCCACGGATGCTCCCATGCTGAAAGGAAGAGCCGCTGCGCGGCGTTTGGCGTCGGCAGGTTCAACGCCGCCTCCCGCAGCGCCTTCCGGCACTCGGGAAACGAAGTCGGCAGACCGGCAAACTGCACGCCCTTTTTTACGTTACCGATGAAAGTGGCGTCACCGCCGCCCAGTTCAAACCCGTACTTTTCCACGTCAAAGCGCGCGCGAAACCGGTTGTGATCAAGGAACAATTCAGCGTGTCCGCCGTTTTTATCCCCGCCGTCGGGTTTCTGACGGAAGATTTCTGCGCTGATTTTACCCTGAGCGATCGGCCACCGGCCCTGTTCGAGCGACTGGTTGACCTTGTCAACATTGGTCCATAACAGCCAACTGGCCACGGTCCAGTTAAACGCCGCCAGTAACAGCAGGAATCCGATAGCTCCGCTCAGTCGCCGAAAGAATAAACGTGCCATACCCGTATTCTCATTGATTTATTATCGTAGTGACATTACAACAGTTACATTCCCGTTACGATTATTACAAGAAAATATATCAAGTAATTATAATTTATACTATCGTTTTCGTAAAAAACTCAGCAGTGCTCCGATAAAAAGCGGCAGGAAAAACGCGGCACAGGCAAGGGCAAATAGATCGCCGTGCCGGGTGTAGAAGGTCAACGGCATATTTTCAGGGGAAAATTTTATCTCAGTCCGCATAACCTGCGGTTCGCCCTGCTCGCGCCCAAGCGGCGGCAGACTTGACCGGATTAATCCAAAGCGGTCAATATAACAGGTCAAACCGGTATTGGTTGAGCGGAGGCAGGCGACGCGATTTTCAATACAGCGGAAGACGCAATGGGTCATGTGCTGTCTTGAAGCCCAGGACGGATCAAACCAGGCGTCGTTGGTCTGGTTGATCAACAACCGGGCGCCGGCTTTGACACATTCCCGCGCCAGATACGGCAAAATGTCTTCAAAGCAAATCAGGACTGAAAATTTTCTATCTTCACCTTTCAACCGAAAAACCACATTTTCCTTTCCAGGCATAAAATCCTCTTCCACACCGGAAATTGAACGCATAAAAGGAAAATAATCTCCGAAGGGAACATATTCGCCGAAAAGCACCAGATGGCGTTTGGCGTAAACCTGCGGTTTGTTTTGCCCCGGCATAAAAAGAAAGGAACTGTTGAAATAATTTGTCTTGTCTGGAAGTTCTTCCAAATCCATGGAGCCGACCAGGAGCGGAACATCGTGGCGCCGGGAGTCATTGACCAGCTTGCGGCTCGGGACGCTGGATTGCACAAAATCAGGCAGGGCAGTTTCCGGCCAGACAATCAAATCCAGAGGCAGCGTCCGGCAGGTCTCCGCGGTGGATTGCTTCAACCGGCGGCAGATATCACCAGCCCATTCCTCCGACCATTTCAACTGCTGGGGCACATTAGGCTGGACTGCCGCCACCCGGATTGTCTCCAGTTTTTCGGGTGATTGAACCAGCCGCCATTTGCCATATTGCAAAGCAAGAAATATAATCAATAAGAACGAAACGAGCCCGATAGCCGGTTTAAGAATCCCTTCCCGACGATGATAAATCAGCCCTTCGACGCGTCCGCAATGGCGGGCTTGCTCAGGATTAATTCGCTCGTTAAGAAACGCGCGGATTAACAAAGCAAAAGCAGTATTCCCCATGACTATCAGGTAAGAAACGAGATAAACCCCGCCCCAATCGGCGCATTGAATGAGCGAGATACATGTATATTGACTTACCCCAAGCAAATTCCAGGGAAAGCCCGTCAGGAAATACGCTCTTGCATACTCCAAACCAACCCATATCGTCGGCAGACCGAATAAAAAAATTAGATTAAATCCTCGTATATTCTTTCTGGATTCCCGCCTTCGCGGGAATGACAGAAAAGAGATGCGCTTTTGCCATGTTTTTTTTAGGTTTGTCATTCCCGACTCGATCGGGAATCCAGGATTAAATGTATAAACCTTGCAATTCCCATCCATAAAATTATGCCACCATGAAACAACAAGCGCAAACAAAGCGAGGTAGAAAGAGCAATACAAGCCGATAAAAAACCATCCGATAAACGAAACTTTGGTGAGCCAGAAAATGCTTGCAAGCCAAAAGACGGCGCCGGCCAATAATCCGTATAAAAATGATTCTCCGGGTTTGCAGGAAAAGCAAAGATAAATCAGGGGGATGAGCGCGATCCAGGCAAAGGCAAAATATTCAAGCGGAGGGAATGAAAAGAAAAGCAATATTCCGGCCAGGGACGCAAACGCCAAGTTTCTATATTTGATAGTCATTTTCGATTGGTGTTTGTCATTCCCGACATGCCCCGATGCATTTCGCGATCGGGGCTGATCGGGAATCCAGAAAAATCGACACTGGATTCCCGCTTTTGCGGGAATGACAACCACGCTGAAAAGCGTGGCAAGCCGCGTGAAACGTTTGCGCCTTTTCAGCCTTCTACCTTCAGCCGTTTCTTCCCTACCCTCCGCAGCACTTCTTGAATTTTTTCCCGCTTCCGCAGGGGCACGGATCATTCCGGCCCACCTTTGCGGCTTCGCGCTTCACGGATACCGGTGCGGTTTCCGCGCGCCGGGCCGCAGAACCGCCCCGTGCTGTTAATGCGTTCAACGCCCCCGCCCCATCGCCGAGGGCCGAAACTTCCTGATGGACAAGTTTATGCGGTATTGAAACAACCAGCTTCTGATACGCAGGGAGGGAAGTCGTTGCGCGGAACATTCTCATCACGACATCGCTTTTTATTTCTTCCATGAGCGTTGAAAACATATTGAACGCTTCCCGCTTGAATTCAACAAGGGGATCCTGCTGTCCGTAGGCGCGCAGACCGACCGATTGGCGCAGGCCGTCTATGGCGCGCAGATAATCCTGCCAATGGCTGTCAATTGAATGCAAAACAATATAGCGTTCCAGTTCGGGCAGGCTTTTCGGGTCTTCTATTTCAACTTTAAGGTCGTAGGCGCGTTTAACGCGGTCATAAAGCATGTCAAAGGCCTTTTTCGCGGAAATATCTTTCAGTTTAAGTTCCTCATTCCGGATACCGACCGGGAAAGTGGTATTGGCCCAACTGACGAAATCATTCAGCATATCTTCCTCAAATTCGTCAAACGCCTCCTCGGCATGGATTTCGACAATTTCGGCAACAATGTCAAACAGATGTTCGCGCACATTTGCATCCTTTACCACCGCGCCACGAAACGCATAAATTATTTCGCGCTGTTTGTTCATTACATCGTCGTATTCAAGCGTCCGCCGGCGGATGGAATAATTATGCTGTTCCACTCTCCGCTGGGCGGTTTCAATGGAACGGTTCAGCCAGGGATGCTCAAGCTGTTGGCCTTCCTCAATGCCCATCCGGCTCATAATGTTGGCAATTCGTTCCGAGCCGAACAGGCGCATCAGGTCGTCTTCAAGCGAAACATAAAACCGCGACGAGCCCGGATCGCCCTGGCGCGCGCAGCGGCCGCGCAATTGACGGTCAATGCGCCGCGCCTCATGGCGTTCCGAGCCGATGACATGCAGTCCGCATGGCTTTTCGCGCAAAACATCGCCAAGTTTTTTGCCGTCGTATTTATCGCCCAGGGCAATCTTTGACTCAACAATGTCTTTCGGCAAGAAGACAACGCCCTGGCCAAGTTTGATATCCGTGCCGCGCCCGGCCATGTTGGTGGCGATGGTCACGGCGCCGGAATGGCCGGCGTGGATTACAATATCGGCTTCGCGTTCGTGGTTCTTGGCGTTGAGGACGTTATGCACAATCCCCTCGTGTTTCAGCATGCGGCTCAGAAGCTCGGAAGTTTCGACCGATATGGTTCCGAGCAGAACCGGCTGGCCGCGCTGATGGCAATCGGCGACTTCGTCAATAATAGCCTTGAATTTTTCACGGCGCGTGCGATAGACAAGGTCATTCGCGTCAACCCGCCGCACCGGCCGGTTGGTGGGAATAACGATCACGTCCAGATGGTAGATATCGCGGAACTCATTGGCTTCCGTCACCGCCGTTCCGGTCATGCCGGCCAATTTTTTGTACATGCGGAAATAATTCTGGATGGTAATGGTTGCCAAGGTCTGCGTTTCGCGTTCAATGGCAACCCCTTCCTTGGCTTCAATCGCCTGATGGAGCCCGTCGCTCCAGCGCCGGCCGGGCAGGATGCGGCCGGTGAACTCATCGACAATCAGCACCTGATTATCCTGCACCACGTATTCAACGTCCTTTTCGTAAAGACAGTAGGCCCGGATCAACTGGTCAACATTGTGAATCCGCTCGCTCTTGACGGCGAACGCATTCTGGACGTTCTGGCGCTTTTCCATCACCTGCTGGCTGTTGAGCGACTTATCTGCGTCAATTTCGCTTAATTGGGCGATAATATCGGGCATAAGATAGGCATCCGGATCGGCCGGATTCAGGGTAGCGCAGCCTTTTTCGGTAAGGGTGGCGTCATGCCCGCGCTCATCAATGGTGAAATATAGCTCTTCGCGCAGGGCGCGCGCCTGTTCCTTGCGCATATCCGTCAAAAAAGCGCTTTCAACCTGTTCAAGCATTTTACGCACATGGCCGTCTTCAAGCATATGGTGCAACTGCTTGTTCTTCGGCATGCCGTGCCGGACCTGATAGAGACGGATTTGGGCTTTCTCGGTTTCTTTTGTTTCCAGGGCCGCGCGGGCTTCCTGGATCAGGATGTTGCAGAGATCGCGCTGTTTGCGCACTAACCGATCCACAAGCGGGTTAAGTTCATGGTATTGGTGGCTGGAGACCGGCGCGGGGCCGGAGATAATCAGGGGCGTGCGCGCCTCGTCAATGAGAATGCTGTCAATTTCGTCCACGATGGCAAAGGAGTATCCGCGCTGAACGATATCAGCGGCACTGTAGGCCATGCCGTTGTCACGGAGGTAATCAAAGCCAAATTCGCTGTTTGTGCCGTAGGTAATATCGCAGGCATATTGATTGCGCCGTTCTTCGTTGTTCATCTGATTCTGAATACAGCCAACGGTCAGTCCCAGATACTGAAAAATTGCCCCCATCCACTGCGAATCGCGCTTCGCCAGGTAATCATTAACCGTAACCAGATGAACATTTTCGCCCTTGAGCGCGTTCAGGTAAAGCGGCATCGTTGCCACGAGCGTTTTCCCTTCACCGGTCGCCATTTCGGCTATTTTGCCCTGATAAAGGACAATACCGCCGAGAAGCTGGACGTCAAAAGGCACCATATCCCATGACCACTCGTGTTCGCAAACCGTTATCTTTGTCCCAACCAGCCGGCGGCAGGCGTTTTTTACGGTCGCAAATGCTTCGCATAAAATGCTGTCAAGTGAAGCGCCCGCGGCAACCCGCGTTTTAAACTCGGCGGTTTTGCCCCGCAATTCCTCGTCGGACAATTGCTGATATTCGCGTTCAATGGCGTTTATCCGCTCAACGAGCGGAAGAAGCTTCTTTAAATCCCGTTCGTGTTTATTCCCAAAAATTTTATTGATAATCCAGCGCACGGTGTTAATGTAGCAGGAAACTTAATTTTGTCAAAAGAAGGTTATTGTTGGAAATGCAGAATGTAGAAGGCAGAATGAAGAATGAAATTCAGAATCCAGATTAATGATTTCTTACTCCTGACTACTGACTCCTAATGTAACAAATGGACTCCGATCTCCAGAGCACAGTTCTTATGGAACATCCGGCGCCAGCCCGGCAGCCGCCGGATGTTTCACCGCCGGACGATGATAAAAAAACATCTGACACCGAATTTGTGGAACTGATCGGCAATTACCGCCAGTTGATTCGTAAGCGGACGCTTCCATATCCGGTGGCGTATCGCTTCATTAAAGAGATGGGGCACGGCCGCCAGGGGGTTGTGTTTCTGGCCGAGCGCCAGGGCGCGCGGGGTTGTCTAACCCACCATGCCATCAAACTTTTTGATCCCGGCATTTATTCAAGCGCTCCAGTCTATTGGACCGATATGGGACGCATTGCCCATCAGATTTCAACCTTACAGCCGATCAATAACCTCAACCTTGTCTCCTGCGATTTTTACGAGGAATGCAACGGCGTCGGCTACGTGCACATGGAGGCAATTGATGGTGTTGACATTCAATTCCTGATAGACGGCAAGCACGCCCAACTTGCCCGCTCCCGCAGCACGAACGAGGAATGGGAGCACTTTATGCAGGTTTTCTTCCGGGTTGAGAACAACCGGGTCAGTCTTCACCCCGGCTTTGTCTTGTTTCTGATCCGCAACGTGCTCCGCGGATTAACCGTCCTGCATGAACACGGGTTTATTCACGGCGATATCAAGCCGACCAATATCATGATTGATGCCCAGGGCAGGGTTAAACTGGTTGATTTCGGCCGGGCGGTCCGGATCGGCGAAAAGGTGAATATTCTGCTTGGCAGTCCGCTTTTCATGGCGCCCGAAGTTCACCGCCGCGAACCCGGCTGTTTGCAGGCCGACCTGTTCAGCGCCGGCCTGGTCGGATTGGAAATGCTGGTCGGCAACCAGATTACCGCCATGATGGATTATAATGAAAACGAGCTGATTGATTTTAAAACCGCGCTCGCTTCCCGGATTGAAGACTGGCTCCCGCCGGATGTCTTGAACAATGTTGAACTTACAAATGTTTTCCGGCGTCTGCTTGAACCGGATTTGGCCAACCGCTTCGCAACCGCCAAGGAAGCCGAATCGGGCGGCTTGAGTTTTGCCTCGGCCCGCCTCTGGCTCCGGGACTATGAACGCGAAACGGAATACGAGCGGGAATTGGAAAATTATTTACGAAAGCTTGTTGATGAAGAAACCGGCGCGCTCAACCCGCATTTCGGCTCCGACAACCTGACCGCCATTATCATCACTTGAAACCGAGGCGCAATCCTTCGGTCATTCCGCCAAATTTCACCGGTTGGCCGTAACTCCATTATTGATAATCATCCGGCGCGCCAAATCCGGACAATCCGTGGTAATGCCGTCTATACCCAATTCAATAAATTGCCGGATGGCGACCGGATCATCTACTGTCCAAATATAAACTTTCAATCCGGCAGCATGCGCCATAGTTATAAGTTCTTCATTCACGCCGGCACAGGCCAGCAGGTCAAGTCCATCGGCATTGCATGCCTTGGCTTTGGCCAGCAGGTCGCCGACCGCAGGCCTCCATTTGTTTACGGATGAATCCCATTCCAATTCCGACAACAAACATGCTTCCACCTGAGACAGTTCCCGTTTGACGGTGGCTATGACATCCGCATCAAAACAAATCACGACCACTTGTTCCTCCAGGGACAGGGAACTGCTCAATATATCCTTTCTCAACGCCGGCACGGTCGCCACTCCGCTTTTGACTTCAATAAAAATCCGCTTGCCGGACGGAACCAGTGCAAGTACTTCTTCAAGGGTCGGAATAGTCTGCCCCGCCCAGGAATCGCCTTTCCACCGTCCCACGTCAAGTTTCTTAAGATCAGCCAGAGTATGGTGTGAAATTACAAGGTCTGAACCGGCGGCCCGGGTCGTGGAAGCGTCATGGCTGATGACGCAATGCCCGTCCCGGCTCAAGTGAATATCGCATTCAATTGCATCGGCGTTCTGTTGCCAGGCCAGATCAAAGGCCGCCATGGTGTTTTCAGGCGCCCAAGCCGAGGCGCCGCGATGGGCGATAATTTCAACGGTATTATTCTTTTTCAAGTTTCACGGGTTAATATGATTTGGCAAAAAGAACTCTTTGTCGGCTGGGCCGGCCGCTGATAACGCATTTGCCTTCTTCCGGCGGGGAATCAAACGGGATACAGCGGATTGTGACTCCCAAGTCATTTTTAAGTGTTTCTTCCACGTCGGATTCCCCGCTCCAATGGGCAAGCGCAAATCCGCCGTGAATTTCAGGATGATCCTTGTTTTGCGGCGTGAAAAATGAATAAAATTCTTCGCGCGAATCAATCTTGCGCGTATTATTATCCCGCAATTCGCGCGCCCGGCTCAGCAAGCCGTCCTGGATTTCATCAAGAATAGTTACGATTGTGCCCGTCAACTCGGCGCGCTTGATAAATTTGATTTCCTTGTGCGGTTTATCGCGGCGGGCAAGCGCAACCGAATCGGCGGCCATATCACGCGGTCCAATCTCAATCCTGACCGGAATTCCCTTTTTAATCCAATTCCACACCTTTTCCCCGCCCCGCCCTTCCCTTTCATCAAGTTCAACCGCCAGCGGACGTCCGATATACGAAACGGCTTTCAATTCCTGGGCAACGCGCCGGCAATATGCCAGCACTTCTGCGCGGGTTTCCTCTTTGTGCATAATTGGCAAAATAACGACCTGTGACGGTGCCAGGCGCGGCGGAAGAATGAGACCATCGTCGTCGGCATGGGTCATAATTAATCCGCCGATTAAACGCGTAGAAACTCCCCATGAGGTCGTCCAGGCATAGATTTCGTTTCCGCTTTGATCCAGGAACTTAATTCCGGAAGCCTTTGAAAAATTCTGGCCGAGAAAATGCGATGTGCCCGATTGCAGTGCCTTGCGGTCCTGCATCATGGCTTCAATGCTATATGTGGAGACCGCGCCCGGGAATCTTTCGGCAGCCGTTTTCTCACCCATAATAACGGGCATGGCCATATATTGTTCCGCAAACTCCGCATAGACTTTCAGCATCTTATCGGTTTCGGCCTTGGCCTCGGTCTCCGTGGCATGGGCAGTGTGTCCCTCCTGCCAGAGAAACTCGGTTGTTCTCAGAAAAAGACGGGTGCGCATTTCCCAGCGGACGATATTGGCCCACTGATTGATCAGAAGCGGCAGATCACGATAGGATTGAATCCACTTGGCAAACATGGCGCCGATAATCGTCTCGGAAGTCGGCCTCACCACCAGCGGCTCTTCCAAGGGCGAAGCAGGGACAAGCTTGCCGTCTTTCCCCACTTCAAGGCGATGGTGGGTAACGACCGCGCATTCTTTCGCGAATCCTTCAACGTGTTCCGCTTCCTTTTGTAAAAAACTGAGCGGGATGAAAAGCGGGAAATAAGCGTTGGAGTGGCCGGTAGCCTTGAACATACCGTCCAGAACGTGCTGAATATTTTCCCAGAGACTATAGCCCCACGGTTTGATCACCATACAGCCGCGCACCGGCGACATTTCCGCCAGATCGGCGGCTTTGATAACCTGTTGATACCACTCGGGGTAATTTTCAGCCCTGGTCGGCGCAATAGCGTTCTTTGAAGCCATAATTCATTAATCCCTTGGATTGTTAATAACAAAACACAGCATCATGAATACCAAAATATTCACGCCGGGCAACCATATTAATTTATAAAGAAAATACTTGACCTGATATTAAAAAAAAATAGACTGTCCGGAATGTTTTTAAACAAGCCATCCGTCCGTAAATATACGGCCAGATGATATAAAAAAAAGAGGAAAAAGGGGGATAAAAAATGAACGTAAAAATCATGAAAATGAGTTTTTACTCCACGATGTTCAGCGCCATTATTATCGGGGCGGTACTGCTCTGCGCATCAAGCATCAAGGCCAATGAAGCCAATTATCAGCAATATGTAATCGGCGACCGGGCCGCGGGCATGGGCGGCGCCGCGAGCGCATTGGGCACTGCTTTGGATGCCGCCTATTACAATCCCGCCGGATTGGCCTACACCAAGCAGAGGACCATATCCGTTTCAGCCAGTCTTTACGGCTGGCAGAAATATCGTTCCGAGCGCGCCCTTTATCCCGATGAGGATTTAGAGACTTCGTCCTTCATCACCGTTCCGCCTGCCATGGGACTCGTCTTTTTTGCCGCGCCCCAAACGGCGATCGGCTTGGCGGCTTTCGTGCCCAACAACTATTCAATGTCCGAAATCATCGCCTTCCCGAAAGATAAAAACTTTTATAATGCGAGCATGAACGACCAGACCATTATGGTCGGACCATCGGCCGCGCACGCTTTTTCAAAAGAATTTTCGGTCGGCTTGGGCGTCTACGGCGTCTACCGCAATTTTAGTTCATTCGAAAGCACTTATCTTAATAACTATTCCTATTCGGGCTCAAGAAACCTCAAATATAAGACTTTCGGCATGCTCGGAAATGCCGGCCTGCAATATCGTCCGACCGACAACTGGCGCTTTGGCGCGGCGGTTCAGTCGCCCTCCTTTGGCATTTGGGGCAACGGCGAATATGAGGCTAACGAGTCTTTTGATTCTGACAACAAGATGGAAAACAATTTTGCTCATGCCGACAACATGAACGCCGAGTACCGAATTCCGGCTAAATTCACTGTGGGCGCCGGATGGGAAAAGGAAAAAGTCTGCGGCTTCGGCCTTGACGTTAACTGGCATCTGGCCAACTCGTACAATCGGCTCAGCGGCCATTCAGACATAGCCGAGGGAGGCGAGCTGTTGACAGCGGAATATGTCAACCAGGGGGTCGTTGACGTGAATCTCGGCGGCGAATATTACATTGCCAAAGCTTATCCGATCCGGGCCGGATTTTTCACGAGCCGCTCAGCCGCCCCTGATGTTAACCTGGAAAAAGAGGATTATCCCGCCCAGATTAATGAATACGGGGTAACCTTAAGCGTCGGCCGTGAATTAGAACAGGTTTCCATGTCTTTAGGCATCAACTACGTCTTCGGTTCGGGCGACAGTTTCGGCTATACAATTGATCCGGACACACAGGAGGTTGTCAGAGCAATCACTGGCGCAAAGGAAAGCCAGATTTATCTCTTCTTCAACACGTCGTATATGTTCTAGTGTAGCTGACTCTTGAAGCGGATGAAGAAAAGCTTACTCTGGTTGAAAAGGGAATTGGATGCCTGGGTATCCGAGGGCATCATCATGTCCGACCAGGCTGAGGCAATCCGCAAACGCTATCCTGATGAAACACCCGGTCTTCCATGGGGAACAATAATCTTTTCCGGGCTGGGTGGTGTTATCCTCGGACTTGGCGTTATCCTGCTATTTGCGTACAACTGGGATAAGATTCCGCGCTTTTGGAAACTGGCGCTGATTTTCGGCGTCCTGGGAATCGTGCATACCATCGCTGTCAACCTTTACACCCGGAGTGAAAGATTCAAGGCGCTTGGAGAAGCGTTGGGCCTTCTTGGCACGATGATTTTCGGCGCGGGCATCTTTCTCGTTGCGCAGATATATCATATTGAGGAACATTTTCCGAATGCCTTCATCATATGGGCGATTGGCGCGCTGGCAATGGCGTGGGCAATGCCTTCAATCGCGCAGGGTATCCTGGCCGCTGTGCTCATTGCCGTGTGGTGCGGATCTGAATCGTTTGCATACAACGACGCAATGCATACTGGCCCGTTGATAATTGTCGCGCTCCTTGGCTCGCTTGCTTATGTTAAACGTTCCCGCATTCTGCTTGCCGTGTTGATCCCGGCGTTCCTGGCATCCCTGCTTTTCGTGCAGGCAGGATTGTATTGTGAATCGGGCATTCTTTTTGGAACGGCGCTGAATGTTGCGGTACTGCTGGTTGCGACGGGTATTCTTGCGCGGCGGTATGGCGGATTTCCTGAATCCTCTCCGATATTCCTTTTCTTCGGGTGGGTCGTTTCTTTCATTGTTCTTTACGTGCTGACATTTCCGGAAGCCGCAAAAGCTTTGCTTGTATTCAACCACGACAAATCATCTGCCTTATCATTGGCATATTGGATAGGGGCCGACGTTCTATGTCTTGGCGCTTGGGCGTTCATTGCTTATACCTCCATGCTCAGGAAGAAGAATCTCGGGGTGACCTCGGTTGATTACCTGCTTCCGTTGACCGTAATTCTTGGTGTATTTTACATGCTTTTCAAGGGCAACATGGAAGGCTGGGCCATGGCCGGTCCATTTAATCTCGTGTTCCTTGCGCTTGTGATTTCGATGCTGGCGCGAGGTTGCAGGCTGGCAATGCTGAAACCGACAGTTATCGGGTCAATCCTTCTCCTGGTTTATGCGTTTTCACGGTATTTTGATTTGTTCCACAGTCTGCTTGAACGCGGACTGGTATTTATCGTTGTCGGCGCCTTGATCTTCGGGCAGGGGATTCTCTATTCGCGGGCAAAAAGCCGGAAGACGGAGGAGGAAAAACAATGAGAGTGCGTTTCATTGTTGCGGCGGTATTGATTCAGTTCCTTGTTCTTGCTTGGATGGCGGGCGAGCGGGAAATTATTTACAGGACCGGCCGCACCGTTTACCTGCGCACCATGCCGGTTGACCCGCAAGATCATTTCCGCGGCGACTACGTGCATTTGAATTATGAGATTTCCACCATTGGTAAACATCTCTGGCGTGACGGACTCAAGGACAGGAAACAGGATGACTACTCGTATCGCCGCAGAGAACGGGATGTCCGGATTTATAGCGTTCTCAAGGCTGGCGATAGCGGAATAGCAGAGCTTCAATACGTGACCGACCGGAAGCCGGAAAATGATTTCTTCATACGCGGCCGGCTCCAAAATACGTGGTCCAACTCAATGCAAGTTCTATATGGAATTGAAGCTTATTTTGTTCAGCAGGACAAGGGTCGGGAAATGGAAAAGAGCATGAACAGGGACGGTATCAATGTGCCCATGGAAATGGAAGCGGCGGTTTCCGGGAGCGGCATTGCCGTTCTGAAAGGATACCGATGGAGCCCGATAGGAATCGGACTGACGGTGAATACTGAAACCAACCGTTCTACGATGATTCCAATTTCGGCCGATATCAGGCTCCTGAATGCTTCCGAAACAGACTTGGCCATTGTGGACCTTCCGGGCACATTGTCGTTTACTCTTGAACCTGATTTCACAATGGGCTGGTCACAGAACGAATGGCGGTGGGTTGGCGCGAAGCCGCGCCCGGTGGTTGCCGATGAACATGTGAAAGTGCTTAAAACCGGAGGGATTCACAAGGTTCACATAGATTTCAGTGATCCAACATGGTTTGTGGTCAAGGATGGTGAACAGCCGAAGTCGCTGTCAAATTTAGGGAATAAGGCCTGGAACGTCAGGTTCCGGCTGGTTTACCGCCCGCCTTCAAAAGAAGATTGTTCAAGACTCCAGAATGCACCAATCATCTGGCACGGTTCCATTGCCTCCCGCGCATTCAACGGCGGAAGAATAGACTAGTTCAAACGCGTATCGGCAGAATCAGGAACGGTGTTCCCTGATGGAATAGCCGCCGCTGCAGGGCAAAGACAACAAAGTTGTGCAACAGCTTGGAAATCCATGATTCGTTGGCAAAAATGAGTTGTCCGCCGAAGAAGACGGCCTGAGGAAATCGTTTCCGCACGTGTTCGGCAAGTTCACCCGCAGTATCAATGAGATCTGTCCCGACCTCCGTAGCCGCCTCGGCATAAAAACCTAGTTTTTGCATACGCTCGGCATAGCGGTCCGCTTCTTTCGCGATGTGCCTCCGCAAGTTTTCAATTTCTTCGGCGCCCTTGAAGACGCCGGCATCCACTACACCGGCTTGCAAAAAGATGAAATTATGGAACACATCCGGAAACATGCGCCTGATGGTCAGGAGGGTATGCACGCCCAAGCCGTTAAATCCATTGACTAGAATGACGGCCGTCTTGGCCATGGGATCGCATACTGGCGTGGGCATGCCTGCTGAATATGGTTTCTGGGTGGTATCATTCTCAAATGCCCGGACTAAATCATCCAACCGGACGAGTTGGCGCATGGTGCGGCTATAATGGCGTTGGGTCAGAAAGGCCGTCCCGACCAAAAACCCCGTCACCAGAAGCGTTATCCAGCCGCCTTCCAGGAACTTTACCGCGCTTAATGTCGTCAAAATGAAGGCCGTGAGGCAGAATCCGATGCTATTAACGGTCAGTTTACGTTTCCATGCCGGCGCAGTCGCGCGATGGGTCCACCAATGGCGCACCATTCCAAGCTGGGAAAGGGTGAAGGTGATAAAGACGTTGATACTGTAAAGCACAACCAGCAGACCAACCGAGCCGCGCGTGGCAAGAAGGACAAATAGGGCCGCCCCGCCCATCAGCAGGATGCCGTTTTGCGCCACAAGACGGTCGCTCAATGTTGCGAAACGCTGTGGAAACCAGCGGTCAAGCGCCATGCTTGCCAGCACGCGCGGTCCATCCAGAAAACCGGCCTGGGCGGCAATAAACAGAAGCGCCGTGGCCGACAGCATTGCGCCGGACACAAAAGCCGTTCCCAATCCGTGCGGCCAAGCTGCAGTGATTCGCTCAAACAGGACTGCATTCAGTGTTTTGGCGCTCTGCGGATGCACCTGATAAAGGAGATAGGCTGTCATGAGTCCGCCCACGGTCAGCCCGAGCGAAACGCCCATATAGAGCATTGTTCTTTTGCCGGTAGCGACGCGTGGTTCGCGGAGAATGGGCAGTCCGTTGCTCACGGCTTCAATGCCGGTGTATGTGCCTGCGCCCATACTGTATGCCCTTATGAGGAGGAAAAAGATGCCGAGCCAGCCAAGTTGTGTATGCGCGACACCCAAGTCCATGGTAATGTTTGTTGCAACTGCCGGCAAATCACCAAGATGGGTCACCACGGCAAAGATAATGCCAATAGCATGCGTTGCAAGAAACAGGAAGAAAATCGGCACGAAGAGCAGGACAGACTCTTTAACCCCGCGCAGATTCAATAACGTGAGCAATGCTATCCCCGCAAATGCAAATGGGAGTTTCCACGGATGCCAGGCGGGGGGCAATATTGAAAACAATGCGTCTGTTCCGCTGGAGATGGAAAGGGCGATAGTCAGCACATAATCTACCAGCAGCGCGCAACCGGATACAACCCCGACGGTCGGCGAAAGCAGTTTGCTGGCGACAAGATATCCGCCGCCGCCGCTCGGAAACAGTTCAATGATCTGTGAATAGCTTGCGCAGATGACGGCAATTGTCGTCAGACACGCCAACGCAATCAAAGGCGATAGCGCCATGTGCATGCCTAATGCCTTAAAGCTTTCCTCAGGTCCGTAGCATGACGATGACAAACCATCAGCGCCCAGCCCTACCCATGCAAATAACGCTATCAGCGCAACTTTGTGGAAAAGCTTTTTATCCGAGAGATCGCGCGCCTTGCCTATAATAATGGTTTTCAGCCATCCAAACCAGTTGTTGTTCATACTTTAATTTTGTCTCCAGCGCAATGTGTTCGGCACAATTATTGTGATCTGCGCACAAATTCAGCTCTGAGTGGGAATCGTGGGTGCCGCACACGCGGGGCCTAGAGGATTGCCCTTCCAAATGCCGGCGAGGTTAGCTGACGGGCTCGGCCTTAGAAGTGGCCTTGGAACCGGTTGCCCGGCCCCGTTCGCCCCGTCCTCAGTTTTTTCACTGAGGAATTGGTTCCCCCGCACCCGGCATCAGGAAGAAAACCGGGTTTAGGCTTGCAATAACTCCGGGTATGAAATCAAAGAAGTCTCTGTTTGTCAAGACAGTAAGAACCGGTAATGCCTCAGCCATGGTGCACAAACATTTTCTGTCATTCCCGACCTGATCGGGAATCCAGGAAAATTCTAATGCTACAGTCAGCCTGCCCGATCTCGGCCAGGGATCCGCCTGCGGCGGAAATGCTGGATTCCCGCTTTCGCGGGGATGACAGCAATGATGCCCGCAACCTACCCTCTCAGATGGCTGAGGCATTACAACACTACCGGAGAATTTCTTGCTTCATTGATTTTGCTCTGGTATAAAACTATTGCATGGTCAATGAAAGACACGCGGAATACCACTCGAATAATACATCAAAATTAGTGTTGACATAAAATGGAATTCAGCATAGAGTTTTAAGAGAATAAGGAGGGAATGCGTCCCGTCCGCGAGTTCCTTGCTGATTTAAAGGTGTCCGACCCGGATGACTTTGCGGCGGTCATGGCCGATTTGGCAAAATTGCGTAACAGGCAATATCACCGGCCGCCTTTATCAAAGCCGATCGGAGATGGACTGTTTGAATTGCGCCATGTGGGCAAACTTAACACCCGCGTCCTGTATTTTTTTATGAAGGGGCGCAAAATAATTGCCGCGCATGCGATTCGCAGTAAAGGTTGGGAAATTACCGCAAGGGAACGGAACGTGGCATTAGGACGTAAAAATGACTGGTTAGCAAGGCATCAATAATGAAAACAAAAACCAATTTTGATTTATACTTGGAAGAACAATTGAAAAACCATGCTTTTGCGGCTCGTTTTGCAAAAGCCGGGGAGGCGTGGAATATCGCCCTTCAGATTGCCGCGTTACGCAAAGAAGCCGGTCTTTCTCAGAAGGATCTTGCCCGCAAGCTTAAAACATCCCAACAGCAAATCAGCCGTCTTGAATCGCCTTCTTATGAGGGCCATTCGCTCAGTATGCTTCGCCGTGTGGCCTATACCTTGGGGGCGGATGTGCATGTTAGTCTTGAACGTTCATCTCATCGTCGCCTGACAGGTGCGGTTCGGATAAGGCCGGGCAACCTTCTCCGCATTCTCAACAGTAATACCTTTTAATCGCACGGCAACATGATGAAGTAAGAATTTCTTACTTCATGACATTTATCAACCGAGTTGACTTTTCCCGTGATCAATACTTATCAAGTAAGAATTTTTTACTTGATAATTTCTGCATGGAGGTGGATATGAATTATTTCGAAGTCGCGATTGTTTCATCCAAGGGCCAGATTGTCATCCCGCTGGCCTTCAGGAAAAGACTTGGCATCCGGCCGGGCACAAAACTCATGGTGCTTTCCGATGGCCATAACCTGCTGTTAAAGCCGCTCGAAACGCCGAGCTTAAATCCGTTCCGCCGGTTGCTGGAAAAATCCGTTGCCTTATCAAGCAAGAAAACTTAACCGGCCGCCCAAAACACAACCCCACCCAAAACAACATTCCAACATTCTGCAGAATGTTGGAATGTTATCATGAACTTTAAGAAGGGAATCGAGGCCATGTCTCAATTTTCAATAAAACTCGCCTCAAAATATGCCGTTGAATTTCTCAAAGCGGTTTGATATAAAAACGCTGTGAACGATCGGGGTTACAAATTTCATCAATTAGAAGCCGTCGGGATCAAATCCGAACTTATAATTATTCGACGACGTTTTTATGAATAAAGAGAATGACAGCTTAAAAGAAAAAACGGCAACCACCGGCGTATCAGATATAGATCGGCTTCTGGGCGGAGTCATTGCCGGGGATAACATTGTCTGGGAAGTTGATTCCAGCGCTCCAGTTGAAAGGTTCGTCTCTGACTTTTTGGTTGCCTGTAAAAAAGAATCGGCGCCGGTTGTTTACGTAAGTTTCAATCGCTCGCCCCAAACCATAGCCAACAGCTATGCCGGCGTATTGCCCCAGGGTTTGTTTACGCTTGTGGATTGTTTCTCTTCCGGAAAAGGCAATGGCGATGAAATGTTCATGGAATTCTTTAAATCGCTTAATGGCAAGATGGGGACTGGCCCCGTGCATCTCGATGATCCGTCTGATCCGGCCAAACTTCAGGAAGTGCTGATCCGGCTGGGATCCGAAGGCGCCAAGACAGCCAAGTATGTTTTTGACAGTCTGACCGGAATGCTGGATTTATGGGGAGATGAGGACCGCGTGGTTCGATTCTTCGGACATTTTTGCCCGCGGCTCTTTGACCTTAACACGATTGCCTACTGGCTGCTTGAAAAAGACGCGCATTCAGAGCAATTTCTTGCCAAAGTGCGGCATATAACGCAGGTGGTATTGGAAGTTGCCGTAACGAGCGGCCTGCGCACTATTACCGTCAGAAAGGCCGCCAATAGAAAATGCGCCGATATCGGCGTGCCGCAGCGATTTGACGTGGATGATGGCCATCTGGTTATCACGGCAGAATCACGCGAGGGACGCGAATTGGGCCTTCTTACGCGCATGAGTGAAGTATTGGGAAGCGCCCTGAACCCAAATTCATTTTTTGAAGGTATTATGGCAACCATTGCCAATGAACTCGGAATGATTAGAGGCACCCTAGTCCTCCTGGATAAGATATCCAACAAAATCAGGATTGCCGCCGCTCATGGTCTGTCAAATGAAGAAAGGACACGCGGTGAATACGCCATTGGTGAAGGAGTGACCGGCAGCGTCGTCAAAAGCGGTATTCCGGAAGTGGTGCCGGATATAAATAAAGACCCGCGCTTTCTTGACCGGACCATGACCCGCAGGTCGGATTTATCTCAGCCAATAGCTTTTATCTGTGTTCCGCTCCACGTGGACAATGAGGTTGTTGGCGCACTCAGCGTTGATCGTCCTTTTGCGGTTGCCGCCACTCTCGAAAAGGATCTTCGGTTGTTATCAATTGTCGCCGCTATCGTTTCGCAAGTGCTTAAGATCAATCGCATGATTCATCTGGAGAAGGAAGAAATCCTTATCAGGGACAAAACCTATTTACAGGAGCTACGGAGCCGTTATCGGCTGGAAAAGGTGATCGGCGAAAGCGAGGGTATAAAGAGGGTCCTGGGCACTGCTGCCACGGCCGCCAAATCGCGTTCCTCAATCCTTATTACCGGGGAAACAGGCACGGGTAAGGAATTGATTGCCAACGTTGTGCATTATAACAGCACGCGGGTCAACGGCCCGTTTGTGAAAGTAAATTGCGGGGCCTTGCCCGAAACATTGCTTGAATCGGAATTGTTCGGCCACGTGAAGGGGGCATTTACCGGCGCGCTACGGGACCGCGAGGGGCGTTTTGAACTTGCCAACGGCGGCACTATTTTCCTGGATGAGATCGGGGAAATGAGCCCGCGCCTCCAGGTTAAACTTTTACGCGTCATCCAGGAAAGGGAATTTGAACCGGTTGGAAGCACGCGGACAGTAGCCGTGGATGTTCGCGTGGTTACCGCAACAAGCAAGAACCTTAAAGATGAAATAAAAGCAGGCCGGTTTCGCGAAGATCTTTACTACAGGCTTAATGTTATCCCCATCCATTTGCCCCCGCTGCGTGAACGCCGGGAAGATATTCCTCTTCTCGTGGATTGCTTTCTTGAAAAATATAACCGCGAGAACGACAAGAGCGTCCGGAAGATGTCCAGGGAATTACTTGATCTGCTGCTTGATTATCCGTGGCCGGGCAATGTCCGCGAGCTTGAAAACTGCATTGAACGCGCTGTAGTCATGAGTCCCAATGATGTGCTTTCGGCCGACTTGCTCCCCACGGAAGTGCGTGAGCACAAACGCGAAATTGGTTCGCGCCGGACAAGGATTTCCCCGTTAAATCTAACGGGAATAGTTTCGGCAACGGAACAATTTTGCGAGACAACCGGCGATTTTGCCAAAGCAAGGGAAATCCTCGGACAGACAGTTGAGAAATCCATCATCTCTGCCGCGCTTCGGCAGGGACTAAGCCAGCGCGAGCTCGCCAGGAAACTGGGCTTAAGCCGGATGACCTTGCAAAACCGGCTTAAAAAATACGGTTTAAAGTGAAGACTCCACCGCGGAACTGCAGCATCAACCAAAACATAAACCCGATGATTTTCATGTTACGGCGGTTTTTGCGATCGCCTGTGCGACCCGCCCGGCTTCCGCGATGATAAGATCGGCAGGCATGCGGTTGACGATTGATTTTTTAAAATCAGGTTGATGCAGGGAAAAGAAAAGGCGTGACAGAATGTGCAAATGTGTTTTGGGCGTCGGGCTGATCAACACAAAAATCGCGAATACCGGCCGGCCATCGAGCGCGCCGAAATCAACCGGTTCTTCCAGAAAACACAATGAAACGATCGGCTCGGCGACGCGCAGCGCGCCGGGATTGCGGGGATGCGGAATGGCAATTCCTTCGCCCACGGCGGTTGATTCAAGGGCCTCCCTCGCCAGCAACGTCCGGTACAGCAAATCGCGTTCCGCCGGTTCAAGAAAAATCATGCCGTCAACCGCGTTGCGCAGGATGGTTTCCTTGCTGCGGCCTTTCAGATTATAGTAAATCCCGCCGGCCCGCAACGAATCCGCCAGATTGTAGCTGCACTCCAAAGCCATATATGCCTGCCTTTTTTCAAACTCTATACGATCTTCAGCTCAATCGCCACTCAAAATCATGCGATAGCCGACACCGGGCTCCGTCTTGATCAGTTTGGGCAGCGCGGGATCAAGCTCAATTTTTTTCCGAAGATGGTTTACGTAGACGCGGATATATTGCGAGTGCTCCGTCGCGTTCGGCCCCCACACTGCCAACAGGAGCTGGTGATGCGTTATGACCTTGCCGCCATGCCGGAGCAAAACGCACAATAAGGCGTATTCGGTCGCCGTCAGGCGCACTTCCCGGCCGTTGACAGTCACTTCCCTCTTCAAGAGGTCCACTTTCAAGGACCCGCTTTTGAAGAATGGCGTTTCCGTTTCAAGCAGAGCATGCCTGCGGATCACGCGCAAGCGGGCAATTAATTCGGCGGCGTGAAAAGGCTTTGTCAAATAATCGTCGGCACCGGCATCAAGGGCGGCCACTTTTTCATCAACATCCTGGCGCACGGAAAGAATCAAGACGGGGATTTTGCTCCATTCGCGCAGGCGGCGGAGCACGGTAATTCCATCCATGTCGGGGAGCCCGAGATCAAGGATAACCGCGTCAGGATGCCGGAACACTATCTCGTTCAACCCGGCCTGGCCGGTTTCGGCCTCGAACACGAAATAATCCTCCGCCTCCAGCGCCGTCCTGAGAAAACGCCGGATCTGCACCTCGTCGTCAATGACAACCGCCGTTATTTTCTTGTGGTCCGTCATACATTGTCCGATATTTTTTTAGTCATCACCGGAATCTGCACGGTGAATACCGCGCCGCCGGCCGGACCATTCTCGGCACGCACAACGCCGCCCAGCGCTTGCATTAATCCACGCACGATTGACAGGCCAAGTCCCGTTCCACCCGGGCGCGCATTCGGGCCGCGGTAAAACTTGTCGAACATGCGCGCCGCCACTTCCGGCTTAATCCCCGGTCCCTCGTCAGCCACCTGAATCACGAGATTTTTATCGTCCACGTAGGCGGAAACTCTGATTTCAGATCCCGGTGGGCTGTAAAGGGCGGCGTTGGCCAACAGGTTGGCCAAGGCATGCTCCATGATACCGGCATCCACGTTCACCGACGGCGGGTCTTCGGGGATGAACACCTTAAACCGGTGGTTCGCCAGGAGATCGGCCACACTCTGGCGCGCCGTATCAATCAATTCGTCAATGTCGCTCCAGACGTGGTCCAGCTTCAAACGTCCCGATTCGATGCGCGTCATATCAAGCAGGTTTTCAATAATACGGTTTTGACGGCTCACGGCCGCGTCAATTTCATTGAGCACACGGCCGTCCGCGGGCCGGGTTTTACGCAGTTCGCCCGCCGCGGCGGTAATGACGGCCAATGGAGTCTTCAATTCGTGCGAGACGCAGGCGAAGAGAGTTTTATAAAACCGTTCGGATTCTTCCGCCAGCTGGATTCTTCCCGATTTCCGGATCAGCCAATAACGCTCTATCATGGCGGCAATCTGGTCGGCGAATGTTTCCAGCAGTTCCCGTTCGTCAATTGTCAGGCTTCGCCTTTCAATAAAATAAACCGCAAGGACACCGGCCCGTGTCTTTGCGCTTTGGAGCGGCAGATAAAGCCCCTGGGCTTCCGGGAGAGTATCCGTGAACCTTCCGGAAGGGCGGCTGTTCAGAAATGTCCAGACGGCCACGCTGTGCTCCTTTTCATCCATGATCCGGTGACCGGCGCTGTGCGAAGCGGCGTCAAGCGTTCCGTTCTCATTGGCCAATACGATCGCGGCCTGAGCGTTGAATATGGATTGAATTTCCCGGATGGCGCGCTCTAATCCTTCATCGAGCGTCGTGCTTTCAACCGCGCACTGGGCCATGCGATACAAGGCGGCCGTGCGTTTTTCGCGTTTACGTTCGGCCAGTTCATTCAGACGCAACCGGGCCGTGAGCTGCCCGATAACCAGCGCTACCACGAAATACATGATAAGCATCAGGGCGTCATGCAGGCGCGTGACGTGCAGGCTAAACGGGGGCGGAATAAAGAAATAATCCCACAGCAGGGCGCTGGCGGCCGCCACAATAAGAATCGTTCGCCGGTTGAAAATCGTCGCCAGATAAACAACCAGAGACAGGTAAATCAGGGCTACGGCCCAATAGCCGGTAAAATTCCTGATAAACCAGCATAAAACCGTAACGCCTAAAACGGAAACAATGCCAAGAAACGCCTCCTGGAACAATGACCCGATCTGAACAGGCGACGTGAACTTGCTGGAGTGTTCCGCCCGCTTTTCAGCCTGCACGATGCAAATATCAATGTCGCCGCTTTGGCGGATCAGGCGGTCAACCAGCGAAGCACCCCGCAGAAAACGGCGCCAGGGATTAACCGGCGATTTTCCGATCACGATCTGGGTAACATGCCGTTCATGGGCAACCCGAAGAAGCGCCTCGGCCACGTCGGCGCCGGTTGTTGTAACGATCTCCGCGCCCAGTTGGCGGGCCAGCGAAAGATGTTTGGTCAAGCGAGCCGTATTATCTTCATCCAAAGGCTCAACCTCCACGTAAACCGCGACCCAATCCGCGTCCATGGCGGCCGCGATCCGGCGGGTCCAACGGATCAGGCCTTCGGAAAACGGGCTTGGACCCACGGCGCACATTAGTGTCTCGCCGGCTTTCCACGTCCCGTAAATCCGCTTGGAAACCAGGGTGTCGTGCAACTCGTGCCCGACGTGTTCCGCCGTGACCCGCAGGGCGATTTCGCGCAGGGCGGCCAGGTTTTCTTCGCGGAAAAAATTACTCGCCGCGGTTTTGGCCTGTTCGCCGAGGTAAACCTTGCCCTCCGCCAGCCGCTTTTGCAGCTGGTCCGGCGGCAGGTCCACTAATTGAATTTCATCAGTCTGATCCAGGATGAGATCGGGCACCGTTTCATGGACGTTAATGCCGGTGATTTGCCGGATCACGTCCACCCGGCTTTCGATGTGCTGAATATTCAAAGTGGTATAAACATCTATGCCGGCATCGAGTATTTCCAACACGTCCTGATAACGCTTGGGATGCCGCGAGCCCGGAGTGTTCGTGTGCGCCAATTCATCCACGATCGCCAGTTGCGGCTTGCGCTGCAGGACGGCATCGAGGTCCATTTCCCATAACGTGACATCGCGGTATTTAACCTCGCGCCGCGAAATCTGGGTCAAACCGCCGAGCAGGAACTCGGTTTCCAGCCGGCCGTGCGTTTCGGCGATCGCCACGACAACATCCACACCGTCAACCTGGCGCTGCTGGGCGGCGCGAAGCATGGCGTATGTCTTGCCGACTCCGGCGCACATGCCCAGAAATATTTTCAGCTGGCCGCGACCCCGGCGCTTTTCATCCTGCTGAATGGCCGTCAACAGCAGGTCGGGATTCGGGCGTTGTTCGTTATTCATGGCGCACCTATTATAAACCATCAAGGGTCATGTTAAGAAGTAAAATATTGACGCGGCTTTCACCCAAAAAACCGAACTGCGGCGGCTCGGTATTCTCGTGCACCAGTTCTTTGAGCCGAGCACGCTGATTGGAGGTCAACTTGCGGGCCAAAGCCACGCGCTCAACTTGGAAAAGAGCGGCTTCGGGACTGACGTGCGGATCAAGCCCGCTGCCGGAGGCGAATAAAAATTCCTCCGGCGGGATGACTTCGGCGGGCATTGCGCTTTTTTCCCGAAGCGCAGTCGCGCGCTCTTTAATTGTCTGCTTCAGCGTCGCGCTTGTGCCACCCAGGTTGCCGGCGCCGGAAGGGACCGTGGTAAAATCGCACGCCGATGGGCGCGGCCAAAAATAACGCGTGCTCGCAAATTTCTGCGCCAGCAACACCGAGCCTACAACCCGGCCGCCGCGTTTCACAAGGCTTCCGCCCGCCTGGAAAGGGAAACAAAGCCTGGCGATACCGGTTATAACCAGCGGATAAACGACGCCGGTCAATACCGTCAGCACAATCAACAAACGGACAGACTGAATAAACGATTTCATTTTGGCAAACTCAAACAAGTCGCAAGGCGACCAATACCAGGTCAATCAATTTAATACCTGCAAACGGCGCGATTATGCCGCCTAAGCCATAGATAAGCATGTTGCGCCGCAGGAGCGCCGAAGCGCCAATGGCCCTGTAACGGACGCCGCGCAAGGACAACGGGATCAGCGCCGGTATAATAAGTGCATTGAATATCACGGCGCTCAGGATGGCGCTTTCCGGCGAATGGAGATGCATGATGTTCAGTTCGGCCAGCGGCCCGGCTTGGCCGGCGACGGCATACAGCCCGCCGAATATTGCTGGAAGAATTGCGAAATACTTGGCAAGATCGTTGGCAAAACTGAAAGTCGTAAGCGCGCCGCGGGTCATTAATATTTGCTTGCCAATTTCCACGATCTCCATCAGCTTGGTTGGATTGCTTTCCAGGTCCACCATGTTGCCGGCTTCGCGGGCGGCCTGCGTGCCGGTGTGCATTGCAACGCCGACATCCGACTGGGCGAGGGCTGGCGCATCGTTGGTTCCGTCGCCGATCATCGCCACCAGATGACCGAGGGCCTGTTCATGACGGATCCGCTTGAGTTTGTCCTCAGGCTTGGCCTCCGCCAGAAAGTCATCCACGCCGGCCTCGGCGGCAATGGCCGCCGCCGTAAGGGGATTGTCGCCGGTAATCATGATCGTGCGGATACCCATCTTGCGGAGCTGGGCAAACCGTTCCCTGATCCCGCCCTTTACGACATCCTTCAAATGAACTATGCCGAGGATCCGATTGCCGTCGGCCACGACCAGGGGCGTGCCGCCACTGCGGGCGATCTGCTCAACCATCACGGTCACGGCGGATGGAAATACACCGCCTGTTTTTTCCACATAAAGCCGGATGGATTCGGCGGCGCCTTTCCGCAGACTGTGCGGGGGCCGGTCGCCAATCGAAGGAATATCTACCCCGCTCATCCGTGTTTGGGCGCTGAACGGAATGAAATGTGCCGACAGTATGGTTCCCTCACGGCCCCGCAATCCGAACTTTTCCTTGGCCAAGACCGTGATCGAACGTCCTTCCGGAGTTTCATCGGCCAATGAAGCCAGTTGCGCGGCTTCGGCCAGGTCCCTTTCATAAACACCGGAGGCGGGGATAAAGGCCGAGGCAATCCGATTACCAAGTG
>Ga0247840_10002837_pt1 | contig 30241 bp, 27 predicted proteins | sample LaCruzMarch2015__FD_192404 | JGI IMG/M metagenome (GOLD analysis project Ga0247840, IMG submission 192404) | Freshwater microbial communities from meromictic Lake La Cruz, Castile-La Mancha, Spain - LaCruzMarch2015_17m | ecosystem: Environmental > Aquatic > Freshwater > Lake | place: Spain...
TAACTATTATATTTATAGTGGTCAAACCAAAGAAGCTATTACTTATTTGGAAAATGCCATCGAAAAAGAACCAAAACTTGCTCAGTATCAATATGTAAAAGGCAACTTGGACGAATCACTTGGTAATTTTGATTCTGCGTTGAAAGCATTTGAAAAAGCCATTGAATTGGATCCAAAAATGGCAGATGCTTATGCCGGACTTGGTCGTTTATACTACAACAAAGCGGTTAAAATGACTGACGAAGCGAATGATATTCGTGATAATAAATTAGCAATTGCAGCTCGCAAAAAAGCGGACGATGTATTTAAAGAATCAATTCCATACTTTATTAAAGCAACAGAAGTTAACCCCGAAGAACGTGAATATAAGAAAACATTGAAAACATTGTATTATCGTTTGAAAATGGATAAAGAATTTGATGCAATTGATAAAGAATTGAATAAATAGGTTTATTAATTTCGAGTTACGAGTTCCGAATAACACAATATAGAATTTAAAAACGCCGCAAAACTTAATTTTGCGGCGTTTTTTTGTTTAATAAAATCAAAGATTAAAATCCAAAATCATCTACTATTACTTCCTCAACCTTTTCTTTTTTCAGTGTAATCGTCTTGTGACTTTCAATTCCTTCTACAAAAATAGCTTTGCGTGGAGTAGCCGGACAAATAAATTCGCAACCTCCACAGCCAACACAAATTGAGTTATCAATTTCGGGTATTGTAAGGTCGTTTTTATAATCGACCATGTGAACAGCTTGCGTGGGGCAATGTTCCGAACAAGCTCCACAGCTTGTTTCGTCGGTAAATACAATACAGTCGTTCATAACAAATTGAACCTGACCCATTTGGTTGGTGTGTTTCGTTTCTTTCGTTAAAGGTAATAATGCACCTGTAGGGCAAACATCCGAGCAAATTGTACAATCGTAGCTACAAAAATCGTTGTCGAAATTTAAGGTCGGCTGCATTATTCCACCTAATCCATATTCCAAAAATGCTGGTTTAATAATGTTCGACGGACATTTGCTTACACAAAGATGGCACGAAGTGCATTTTTGCAATAAATGATCTACACCTTGAGAGCCTGGAGGTGTAATTGGTGTTTTTCGTATTACTGAAGTTGAGCTTCCAATTATTGGCGTTTTTTCGGCTAACAGTTTAGATGCAGCAACACCTGTAACGCCTACAGCCATCATAAACCGACGACGCGAAGCATTAACCACTTTCTTCCGGTTTTTTATTGGTAAACGAAATGAGTAACTGTAGTTTATTGCCGTTGTTGAACAAACATCCAAACAATCGAAACAGTTGATGCATCGACTGGTATCAATTATATGATTTTTGGTATCGATACACGACGCTTTACAAGTACGCCCACAGGCTCCACAGGAGTTACAAGCATCCTCATTTATTCTGATTTTAAATATCGAAGCACGACTTATAAAGCCCAGCACAGTACCAACCGGACAAATACTATTGCAATAAATTCGTCCATTTACCCACGCCAAATAACCTACAAACATCGATAAAACTATTGTAGTAATTAACGACACAACACTTACTAAATAAATACTTACTTTGTAAAATGTTTGATTGTCGAATTGCGTAAAAATGAACTCGGCAAGGTTATTTCCTGCTTGATATGCGGGTTTCAAAATATGAACGGCAAATCGAGAAAAGCTACTGTAAGGGTCTAATAACCCAACTAAAACCGTTATTCCACTCAAAAAAGCAATTAAAGTAGCCAACACGAATGACCACCGCATAACAGTAAGTGCTTTACGATATCGAAATCGTTTTTTTTTGTTTACAAGCCTCGAGATATACGTTACAATGTCCTGGTAAAGCCCTAATGGACAGATAGAAGAGCAATATATACGCCCAAAAACCAACGTTGCTATAATTAAAGAAACAAGCACAAAAATATTTAGAGACAATAAAGCCGGAAGAAATTGAATTTTGGCTAATGTGCCAAACCACGAAGGCATTATTCCAGCAAAATCAATAATATAAAGTGTGAGTAATATAGCGGTGGAAACCGAAACTGCTATTCGAATTTTTCGTAACATATATATTGTGTAACGGGTAAGTATTGTTGTGTGATTGAAATTTATAATTTGATGCGTTTTACATTTAAGTCACTAATTTTCATAGTGCCTAATTTAAGCGCCTCAGCTTTTGCTAAATGCCCTACCGAATCGAGTGGCATAGAGCGCACGTTGTTGAAAAAAGTAGTGGCTGCCGTATCAATAGCTACAATATCTTGTGATATAAATAAGCCCTTCGAAAGTACAGCATCGGCTTCCGACTTTCCTTGAGGGCCGTTATTTTTCATTAACCGGTAGGCATCAACCACATGCAAAACTGCTGCCTTATCAAGTGTACACACATCTGCTATGCATTGTTGCAAGTCGTTGGCATGAAAAAAACGACGATCCCACACAATACCCATGTGGTTTTTCATGGCTATGGACATTTTGGCACCGCCATGATTTTTTAAAACCGGCACATTAATCCAAACATCGCAATCGAGAATATCTTCATGCACTTTTGTTCTTTTTAGTTTTACACCTTTTGAGATTGGTACTTCACGATAATAAGATTCTTCATTTGCAGGAATCATTTTGCCACCCGCCCTTTTCACAGCATCTTCAATACCACTATTCGAATAGCAATTACGCCATTCGTTACAAGTGTGGTCGAGTACCTTTACTTCGCGAGCACCAGCAGCAAAACATTGTTTTACAATTTCGCCCACTAACTGCGGATTGGTGTTGGCAGCCATTTCGGGGCTTTTATCCCAGCCAATATTGGGCTTTACAACCACCACTTGACCTTTTTTTACAAATTTACCGAGTCCACCTAATTCAGCAATTGCTTTTTTGAACATTTCGGCAGGTTCTCCACCCATAACAGCCACCAAATCAAAAGGTTTTCCTGACTTCACATTGGCTCCACTTTGTGATAATATCGACATTGCACCACTTTCTTTAATACTAAAAGCGGCGCCTGTCAATGCTAATGCTCTTAAAAACTTCCGTCTGTCCATACGATTTATGATTATTAAAAGGTAGTGGTTTAAATTTACTCGTTATTTTTTTTCGCAAATATAATTCTTTTGTTTCGAATGAGTAAGTTTATTGACAAAAAAAGGCTATCAATTTTAAGTTGATAACCTTTTTTAGAAATATTGTTTTTTTAAACTTACATCAATTCCACACTACGTTTTACAAAGTTGGCCAATGGTTCACCTTTCAGCATATTATTTGCCAGAAGTGCCAAATCAATTAACTGACGAACTTGTTTGGTTTCGGCAGCAAAAGCTCTGTATACCGCTTTTTTCTTTTCGCCAAGCTCCTCCATTTGTTTTGCCAAAGCGCTTAATTCGTCCTTTTCAACTGTTGGTATTTCTTGGTCTTTTTTGTCTTTATGACTATTTTTTAACGCATCGTGTTTGGCTTTCACTTCATTCAGCTCAGTTGCAACTGGCGATACTTCGGCAGTACAAGCAGCCTCTTCCTCTTTAAGAAGCTTTTCAACCACTGGGTGAGCTGTGTTCACAACCAAATTATAGCTATCGGGCATTTCACCATAAAAACTCATCATGCCACCTTGTAGCGCCGACATTTCTTTCATGCGGCGCATAAACTCGTTTTGAGTTACAAAAACCGGATTTGTAGTTGCCGAAAGTTGCTCAAAAGTAACAATGAAATTCGTTTTTTCCACTTTTGGCAGTTGCGAATCGAAAACAGCCACCAACGCTTCACGTTGTTCGTCGGTCAATGCTACGTTTTGAACCTCTTCTTTTTCAATAATTTTGTCAATTACATCGCTATCAACTCGCACAAATCGGGTTTTTTCAAATTTCTGCTCCAATTGGCCAACAACATGCACATCAAGCTGTCCATCCATAATAAGCACATCGTATCCTTTGTCTTTGGCAGCTTGAATATAGCTGTAATGTTCATCCGTACTGTTTGCATACAAGTAAATTAAATCGCCGTTTTTATCTTTCTGATTTTCACCAACAAGCGTTTTATACTCTTCGAACGTAAAATATTTGCCATCCACATTTTTCAACAAGGCAAATTTCTCAGCACGCTCGTAGAATTTTTCATCGCTAAGCATTCCGTATTGGATAAACACTTTCAGGTTATCCCATTTTGCTTCAAAGTTTTCGCGGTCGGCTTTAAAAATTTCGGCTAAGCGGTCGGCCACTTTTTTGGTAATATGACTCGAAATTTTCTTCACATTCGCATCGCTTTGCAAATAACTACGCGACACATTTAATGGAATATCTGGTGAATCGATTACGCCATGTAGCAAAGTAAGATATTCAGGTACAATGTTTTCGACATGGTCGGTTACAAAAACCTGATTGCAATACAACTGTATTTTGTTGCGTTGCATATCGATATTATTTTTTATTTTAGGGAAATAAAGAATACCCGTAAGATTAAATGGATAATCCACATTGAGGTGTATATGGAAAAGTGGATCTTCGCCCATTGGATGCAACTCGTGGTAGAAAGCGGTATAATCTTCCTCTGTTAAATCAGCAGGTTTACGAGTCCAAGCCGGATTTGGATTATTAATAATATTATCTTCATCGGTTTCCTCATTTTTGCCATCTTTCCATTCTTTTTTCTTGCCAAAAGCGATTTCGATAGGGAGGAATTTGCAATACTTTGTCAGCAAATCCTGAATTTTAGTGTCTTCAAGAAAATCTTTGTTATCGTCGTCGATATGCAATACGATGTCCGTTCCACGATCCGACTTAATGGTATCTTCGAGCGTATATTCAGGGTCACCTTTGCACGACCAATGTTGAGCTAAAGCTCCATCTTTGTGCGATTGTGTAAAGATTTCTACTTTTTTCGATACCATGAAAGAGGAATAAAATCCCAATCCAAAATGACCGATAATAGCCTGAGCATCATTTTTATATTTTTCTAGAAACTCCTCAGCACCCGAAAAAGCAATCTGATTAATATACTTTTCGATTTCTTCGCCGGTCATACCAATACCACGATCCGAAATTGTCAGTGTACCCTTCTTTTTGTCAATTGCCACACGCACTTTCAGTTCGCCTACTTCGCCTTTGAACTCACCCACCGATGCCAGCGTTTTGAGTTTTTGAGTAGCATCCACTGCATTCGACACTAATTCACGTAAAAAGATTTCGTGATCGCTGTACAAAAATTTCTTTATAACGGGGAATATATTATCACTCGTTACCCCAATGTTTCCTTTTGCCATTGTTAGTTATATGATTATTAGTTGTTTAAATAAATTCTGGACAAAACAAATTCGATTTATATTTGAATTAAATCTGACCCTTTAAGTCAAATAAAGTGCCAAAACAGCATTGGTGACAAAATGACAGAAATTGTAAGCGCAAGTGCGGGCGTCTTTAAAAAAGACACCCTCACTTAACATGGGAGTTAATTCCCGAAAAATTTCTCTATTCATATACATTATTAAAAAAACATTTCATACATTTGCAAAATCATTAAACAGCTGCAAACTGAATCTCTAATTTTTTTCTTTCACTGAAGGAAAGAGTACTGAGGAGATTTTTATAACTCTGAACATGAAACAAAAAATTTACATTGATACTTCTGTAATAGGAGGATACTTTGATGAGGAATTGATAAATTATGAAAACGAATAAAGATTTTGATTGCGTAAAAATGATGCGCGATATCAGAGATAAAATAGATTCCGAAATAATGGGAATGAACAAACAACAAATGTTGGATTATTTTCGTAAAAAATCGGCTGATTATGAACAAAAACGCCTGAATTTAGGCATAAACTAAAACAACCTAAAGCTCCTTCTCTAAAAGTCCCTCTTCCAATGGAGAGGGATTTAGGGTGAGGTGGAGAGGTTAATTAGCCCGCTGTAGCGACAGCGACATTACTTATGATCAAAAGCGTTAGCTTTAAAATAAAATAACCAATTTCACTTGAATAATTTATGACTGAAGATTTACAACTCCAACCTACTGATATTCACAACAAAATATATACTATTAGAAATCTGAAAGTAATGCTTGATTTCGATTTGTCTGAAATGTACGGAGTTCAAACGAAAGTTCTAAATCAGGCAGTAAAAAGAAATATTGGAAGATTTCCAATTGATTTTATGTTTCAGCTTACCAAAATTGAATTTGAAAACTTGAGGTCACAATTTGTGACCTCAAGTTGGGGTGGAACACGCTATATGCCTTTTGCTTTTACTGAACAAGGCGTGGCTATGCTTGCAAGTGTATTGAAAAGCGAAACAGCTATACAAATAAACATTGGGATAGTAAGAGCCTTTGTGGCTATCCGACAAGCAATTGCAACCAAACCAACAAACACAGTAGCCGAACTTCAAACCGAACTCAACCAGCTAAAGGCCTATATCGAAGAAGTTTTTACCGACTACAACGACATTAACGAAGATACCCGAATGCAAATAGAGCTTATAAACCAATCGCTTGCCGAGTTGCATACCGACAAAAAGCAATTGGATAAACATCGAAATAGAATTGGTTTTATTACCGAATAGCACAAGTGAGAGTACGACTCTAAGTCGTGCCCTCACTATTTAACGCAATTCCCGAAAGATTTCTTTATTCACATTCATTATTTAAAAAACATTTCATATATTTGCAAAATCAAATGCACAAAACCGCTTTTGCAGCAGTTTTTGTATTGATTTTCTCGCCCGCTGTAGCGACAGCGGCATTACATATTATCAAAAGCGTTAGCTTTTATTCCCGTATATGAAACTTCGACACTTTCAAAATGCAAAAACGGAATAAGTTAGTAAACGCCTGCGCCTAAGGCGTGGGCTTTAACTTATTACTTTTGCAAGGCAGTCGAAGGCCTCATATGCGTGATACAGTTGGAGTACCACGCTTTTTTTATGCCCAAAAATGAAGAAACAAAAAAAATATAGCGGAAGCCGAAAAGCTTATGAGTAGGTAAAATATTTAATTTTTACAAGTATGAAATCTTTCAAACATTTGTTTAGTTTATTGGCATTTTTTGCCGTAGTAGTGTCATGCGAAGAAGAGCCTGCGCCTGTAGCGAGTTTTACTTTTGCTGGTGCTAATAAATCAGCACCAACTGAAGTTGCTTTTACAAACAATTCTCAGAATGCAACTTCGTTTTTATGGGAATTTGGAGATGGTGCATCTTCCACGGAGAAAAACACAAAACACACCTATACTACAGGTGGAACATTTACGGTTAAACTAACGGCTTTTAATAAAGAAACTTCAAATTCAACCACATCAAGTATTAATATTTTAAATCCGGTTCCTAACCCTGTTTCAAATTTTAGTTTTGCTGAAAATGGTAATTTCGCACCAAGTAAAGTAACTTTTACAAATACTTCCACTAATGGCTCAACTTATTTATGGGATTTTGGGGATGGACAAACTTCAACATTACAAAGTCCAACTCATATATTCACAATTGGTGGAACTTTTAATGTTACTTTGAAAGTAAAAAACAGTGTTGGTAATGAAAGTATTTTGAACAAAACAATTTCTATAAAGAATACACCTACAAAATTGAAAGTTAATTCAATAACTTTAACAGGATATCCACTTGTAACTTCGAATGGTGGAAGCTGGGATTCTGGTTCAGGTCCTGATGTTTTTCCTATTATTACACATCCTGCTGGTACTTTAAGTTTACAAAGCTATAGGAAAGAAGATTTCATAGCAACTTATTTGCCTTATACATTTAGTACAGGTCTTCCGTTTACCTTTACAAATTTGGATTTTCAAAATGAAATAGATTTTTACGATTATGACCCCATTGGCTCAAACGAATGGATGCGTGGATATTATTTTACAATCAGAAATCACATGCCAACAAATGGCAGTGAATATCCAAGTACAATTTCATTTCAGAGTTCAACAATTGAATTGAAGTTTACACTAAAAGTTGAATGGGTATTGTAAAATCATTCCTTCGAATACAACAAAATAAATATCAGAAATATGAGAAATTTAAAATCCTTGACAAGAAACGTATTAAAATACATATTTGTATTTTACATTTCCCAATTAGTTACTGTAAGTGTTTATGCAGTAAAGGCATATCCACATCCTATTGTTGTTACACAACCTGATGGTTCAACATTAACCATACAATTGCATGGAGATGAGTTTTATAATTACAGAACGACTGTCGATGGTTATCTATTAAAACAAAATTCGAACGAATTTTACACTTATGCAAGTATTGATTCTGCAGGTGAACTTGTTGAATCACAATATATTGCTAAAGATATTTCCAAGCGTAGTGTTAATGAAATTCAGTTTGTAAAATCGTTAAGCAAAGCAGAACAAATACCAGCTATAAAAAGCAATTTTAATAGAGCTAAAAAGGTAAGTTTGGGAGAAGTTCGACAAAAAGTATTTCCCAAAGTTGGTTCACCAAAAACTTTGGTAATTCTTGTCAATTTTACAGATAAATCTTATGTAACACTCAATTCACAAATTGCATTTACAAACTTGCTAAATCAGGATGCTTATAGTGATAATGGTGCTACAGGTTCGGCTCGCGATTATTTTTTGAGTTCATCGTATGGAAAATTCTCACCACAATTTAATGTAGTTGGACCTTATACTTTACCTCATAGTATAGCCTATTATGGTGCAAATAGTATTGACAGTAAATATGTGAATGCCCCTGATATGATTGTAGATGCATGTAATTTAGCACATAGTGGCGGTCTTGATTTTACTCAATACGACACCGATAACGATGGAATTATTGATAATGTCTTCGTAGTTTTTGCAGGTTATAATGAGGCGGAAGGTGCTTCAACTAATACAGTTTGGCCTCACCGTTGGTCTGTTGTTGCAGGTTCAAATTATTCAGGGACTAACGAATCAATCACTTACAATGGTAAATTGTTGCGTGATTATGCTTGTACATCTGAGCTTCGTGGGTATAGTGGAAGTAATATGTGTGGAATTGGTACGTTTTGTCATGAATTTAGTCATGTATTGGGTTTGGCTGATTATTATCATACTACTGAATCAAAAGCTACTCTTGGCAATTGGAGTTTAATGGATGTGGGTAATGATTTGAACTTAGGTCGAACTCCACCAACTTATTCAGTATTTGATAGGGCTTATCTGGGCTGGTTAATTCCTGAAGAAGTAAATATGCCATCTGATTTAACACTTTTGCCAATATATCAAGGTAAAACTCAGCCTGCAAACACTCAAAATCAAGCATACTTATTATCAGAAGGTAATGACGAATTCTTTCTACTCGAATATCGAAAGAAAACTGGATGGGATGCATTTTTACCAAATGAAGGTATGCTTATTTGGCATATAGATTTTGATGCTTTATCTTGGGCTTACAATACTGTGAATAACTATACAGGCGCTACACAAACAGAATTAAGCCACATGCGGGTATTTCTGGAATCTCCAGGATGGTTGCCTGCTCCCAATACGCCAGGTTATCCTTTTCCATCAGATGTAATAGATTATTTCACACCAAGAACTTGGGCTGGAAAAGATATTAAAAGAAAAATTTCAGATATTTATAAAACGGAAGATGAAATATCATTTTCGGTAATGAAACCACAATTAACTGTAAATGGGGAATTAACTGATTTTACTTCGATTCGTGGAACACCATCTGTTCATCAGTCTGTAAATGTTTTTGTTACAGATTTATTGGACAATCTTATTTTAGAATTACCTATTGGAGCTAACTTTGAAATTAAATTATCAACAGAAAGTGTGTGGGGTAAAAAAATAACAATAACGCCAATAAATAATAATGTTGATTGTGTTTTGAACATACGATACAATCCAAATACAATGGGGAATCATGTCGAATTCTTGGATATCACTAGTACAGGTTTAGATGCTACTGGCGTTTTAGTTGGAACTGCAAATCCTGTAATAATCACTCAAGTCTACGGTGGTGGTGGAAATAGTGGAGCAGCTTATAAATCTGATTTTATTGAATTCTATAATACTACTGATTCAGATATAGATATAAGTGGATGGACAGTATATTATGTTGCAGCAACTTCATCGTCTACAACTGTAAAATATGAATTTCCATTAAATACCAGAATTAAAGCAGGTAAGCATTTTGCTCTTAAATGTGCTGATGGAGCTGGTGTACAACCTGCATGGAATGTTACATTTGATGAAACTTCGACAATGGCATTAAGTGGTTCGTCAGGAAAAGTGATTTTACTTAAAAGCAATGCTGCTTTTACGCTTTCAACTCCTCCAACTTTAAACGAAATAATTAACAATACAGACTTTATCGATTATGTTGGGTATGGTACAACTGCTGTGCCTATTTGGGGGAGTGCAATGGCATCTAATACTACCAACAATACGTCGGCAAAACGGAAGTTTTTGGATGGAAGCTACCAATACAATCAAAATATTGGAAACGATTTCGAGTTAGTAACAGCTAACCCACGAAACTCATCAATTACAACCAATACAGTCCAAAATAGCATAACTAAGATACAAGTGAACTTGGTGAATAAAACTCTATTTATCAATGGAATAGAAAATGAGAAAACTTTACAGATTTATAATTCAATTGGCTTAAATGTTTTATCTTCTGAAACAATCTCAAAATCAATATCACTTAATCACTTATCAAATGGCATTTACTTTGTGAAGATTGGTTCTGATATTTTCAAGATAAAATTGTAAAAAAGCCTTCTATCCCTTTATCTACCTTGTTGTTTCGACTAATCTCGGAGCGACAAGGAATAAAGCAAGTTTTGCTTCGCTCTTCGTAGCGTACAATCTGGCACTGAGCTGGGCGTTGGCTCCGCCTACGTCCTGTGAAAAGCAAAGCTCCAGCGTTCCTTAATAAAAAAAACCGGCTGCGTTTCAAAAACCACTTGAAGCGCAACCGTTTTTTTTTTGCAAAAACAAAATTTCGAGTCTGTATGTTATGCTATCAAAAGAAGTTTATTATATTTGCAACAAAAACAGAAATGAAAAGCAGAATTTACATTGATACTTCAGTTTTTGGAGGATATTTTGACAAGGAATTTGAGGAATATACGCGTCCTTTATTTAAAAGGATTATGAACAATGAAACGAACATGACAAAATTTAATCTATTTTGACCCACAGGGGCATGATTAAATTTTGTTTTGTGAGTTCCATCTGACAAATAAAAAACAATTTTAAACAGATGAAATAAGTATTATTTTTTCCTCTGTTACTGAAAATGAATTGCAAGGTGCACCCGAAAACGTAAAGCAGCTTATTCGAAGTTTACCGGTTGAAATTGTTGAATTTGTAGAAGTAATAGATGATGCTTATGATCTTGCGTCGGCGTATATAACCGAAAAAGTTGTTGGCAAAACAAATTATGATGACTGTTTGCATATTGCTTTAGCAACAATACACAAAGCTGACTATTTGATAAGCTGGAACTTTAAACATATTGTAAATGTTGATAGAATTAGAGGGTATAACTCAGTTAATATTAAATTAGGATATTCAAGTATTGATATTAGATCACCTCGCGAATTTATGAAATATGAAGACGAATAAACAAACAACAAAAAACTTTGATGCAGTAGGATTTATGCGTCAAGCAAGAAACAGAATCAGCAATGACATTGCTGATTTATCCAAAGAACAGGTAATTAAGTATTTCAAAAAAAACAAACCAAAGGAAAGAATAATTCCTTGTGGGTCGTTGTAGAAAGCCATAAACGGTAATACATATCAAAACTTGTCCCCCCGCTCAAAGTAGTGTATAATCTCGCATTAGAAGCCGTCCCCCGCTCAAAGTAGCGTATAATCTCGCACTAAGTTCGGCGTACGGCTCTCTGCCTACGTCGGGCTAAAACCAAGGCTCTGCCTTGCATACTAAAAAAATCACGGATGAATTTCAATAATTGAAGTTCAGCCGTAATTTAATCTAAAGCAAAATTTAATATGTTTTTTTGAAATATAATCGTCAATAGATATTTAGTAACAAAATTGTTACTATATTTGTAGCGTAAATATATAAAACAATAGTATGCCTGAAGTTTTTCGAATATTTGGAATCCGTTTTTACTTTTATGCAAATGAACATTTACCAATTCATATACATGTTCAAAATGCGAATGGAAAAGCTAAGTTTCAGGTGTTTCCAACTATTAAGCTAATCGAAAATAAAGGCTTAAAACCGTCAGAAATTAAATTAGCAGAAGGTATTATTGAGGAGAATAAAATTTTAATAATAAAATCGTGGGAGGCATTTCATGGGAAAATGGACTGATTTAAAAATAGAAAAGGTATGGTTTGACACTGAAAATATTTTCATACAAACCAACGATGGCACCCAAAAAAGTCATCCATTGAGGTGGTTTCCCTCGCTTTGGAATGCAACTGCCGAACAGCGCGAAAAATTTGAAATAGGCAAATGGGGTGATGATATTCACTGGGAAGAATTGAATGAAGATTTGAGTTTAGAAGGTTTTTTTACTTTCAACAAAGACGAGATTGAAAACGAACGCAATGAAGTATCTCGCGTATTTAATAAGTTTCCGGTACTAAATATCAGTAAGTTTGCCGAAAAAAACAAAATAAATCGTAGCTTGTTGGCAAGTTACGTGTGTAACGAAAAAAAACCCGGAATCAAAAGGAAAAAACAAATTGAGCTTGCCTTACATCTACTTGGTAAAGAATTACTGTCAGTAAAACTTTAAGGTAGATTGGGTTCTTCATAGCGTGTAATCCCCGCTCAAAGTAGTGTATAATCTCGCATTAGAAGCCGTCCTCGGCTCAAAGTAGCGTATAATCTCGCACTAAGCTCGGCGTACAGCTCATTGCCTACGTCGGGCTGAAGCAAGGCTCTGACTTACACATTAATACTGGCTGCGTTTCAACATAAAACTTGAAGCGCAGCTGTTTTTTATGCTGAAACAAAATTTTAAGTTAGTATGTTATACTATCAAAAAGAAGTTTTGTATATTTGCATTTTATAAACCAAATCAATAAAGAAAATGATTAACACTCTAAAGGCAACAAATAAGTTTCCATATAAAATTACAGCCGAAGGAAACCGAAATTTTAAGGTCGTTAAGAATCAGAATTCTCAAATTCCGGAAGGATATATTTCAGGAGACGAGTTTTTCGGAAACGTTGAGCAAAAATTATTTAGGAAGCTAAAAGAAGATGGTTATATTCAATAGTCAATCTGAAGATGATTTAGTGTTAATAATGTACGGTTTGCTTACATGGGAAATGCACCGCATTAGTGTTGAACACGCTCAGGCTTATCTAAATGATATAAAATTAGAATGCTATTCAATTGAAGCAAAAACGTATCATTTTAAAACTGCCAAGCCGGAGCATAAACAATATGGTTCAAAAATCCACACTTACAAACGAAATAAACAAACACAATGGTTTGTAATATATGAAATTGACAATCTCAACAATATATTGATAAATCATATTACCACTAATCATTTGACATTCTCTGAATAGAAACGCTATACCCCTGCTCTCAGTAGCGTGCAATCTCGTATTAAGCTCAGCGTACGACTCTTTGCCTACGTCGGGCTGAAAGCAAGGCTCTGCCTTGCACATTAATATCGGCTGTGTTTCAATATAAAACTTGAATCGCAGCCGATGTTTTTTCGTTCAAACAAAATTTAAATCCGTTTTGTTTTTCAATCAAAAAGAAGTTTTATTACTGACATTATCCGCAGTTTCTTTAACTTTTTTTCTCGCTTAGACTATTGTATAATCAAAATATTCTTACGATATTTGCAACTGAAAATAGACACACAATGAGTACAAAAGAAAAACTAATAAAACGGTTTTAAAATCAGCCAACAATGAACACACTTCAATATAAAGGCTACAATGGAAGTATCGAATATAGTAGCGAGGACGATTGCTTATTCGGTAAGGTAATTGGAATTGAAAAACGCCACCTGATAAGTTATGAAGGCACAACGCTTGAAGAGTTAAAAGCTGATTTTAGGACTGGTATTGACAACTATTTAGAAATGTGTCAACAACAAGGCTGGAAACCAGCTAAACCCTATAACGGAACTATTAATGTACGTCTCACACCCGAAATCCATGTTCGCACTGCACAACGATCGGCCGAATTAGGCATATCCATAAATGCATTTATTAAAGAAACACTACAAAAGGCGGTAATGCTTTAATTAACATACATTATTAAATCTACAAAGATTACGCTACGCAATAGCTAAGAATTCAACCGACTGCGTTTCAAACATAAAACTTTGATGTGCTGTCGGTTTTTAGTTTATGAATTTTCTTACCAAATTAAACAGCAATAAGTTCACGACCAACTTGGTGTAACGCTTCTATTATTTGTTGAGTGCGTTCGGGACTGGGCTGTTTTACGTTACAGGCATAGTGTCGCATTAGTGCCGGGCTTATTCCAATACGTCGAGCAAGTTCAGAAACATTTAGTTCAGGGAACTTTGCAAAAACTTTCTGTATTTCAGACCTTTGGGCTTCAACTTCATCTCTATTAAAGGTAAAGAAACCTTCAAAACTCAAATCCTCGTCGAGCTCAGGCCAGTGAATGCCAAAATGTGATAACTCAAAATTATTTCGTTGCTCAACAGTGGCTTTTTCTAATCGCGAAAACCAACGTAAAGGGTGACTTTTCACAATCCCATTTTTAGTTTCGATTGATATTTTGTCGTCTGAAAACCAGACTTTTAGAATGTTATTTAGCGTCGTTTCCATATTTTTTATTTATTAAAATATTTAATCCAGTGGTCTATAATTAAATCTTTATGTTGAAGAATTAAATTCTCAGCCATTTTTAGGTCTTTGCTTTTCATACCAAAACTCTGTTTTAGTATCACTTTGTCGGTGGCAATTTCAAATTTAGCCTCACCAGCACCATTTTTAACATGTACATGAATAGGTAAATGTTCATCAGAATAAAAGAAAAACCGTAATCCAAATACTCTAAAAATTTCTGGCATAGTATAGAATTTATTAATGTAATGCAAAGATAGGTATCTTTTATGATACCAAGAAATATTTTCAACTTTTTATTTTATCACCCCGCTCCATGTAGTGGTAATCTCGCACTCGTTGCTCGTCATACGGCTCTAAATAAAACGCTCGGCAGCTATCAACCTCCTTTTTTATAACATAAAAGCAAAAAGCTACCGGAATTAGTATAAAAATTATTCCAAAAATAAAACAAATACGTGTTTGCAGTTTGTCATTTCAAAAAAAAACACTATTTTTGCAGTCCGAATTCGAAAACCGAAAAAACAATAAAAAATATTATAAGCAATGAAAAGGACATTTCAACCTTCGCAAAGAAAAAGAAGAAACAAACACGGATTCCGTGAAAGAATGGCAACTGCTAACGGTCGCCGCGTATTAGCTGCACGTCGCTCAAAAGGTAGAGCAAAACTTACTGTAGCCGATGAAGGACGCCACAAAGCATAACGATTTTGCCTCAAACAACATAAAGAAAGTAAAGACCTCAACAGAAGTTTTTACTTTTTTTGTTTTACTCCATTACATTTTCCAATAATTTCAGTACTTTTGAAATTATTTCCAATGTTAAGCACAAACAATTACTAATTATTAATTGTCAATTACAAATTCATAAGCATGGATTTTAAAAAATTCTGGTCCGAATCGCTTGGCGGTTTTATTCTGAAACGAATTTTACTTGCAACAGTAATTTTGGTGGCACTTTCGTGGATAACGCTTTATTTAGTAGATGTTTACACCGAACATGGTGAAACAGAGAAAGTGCCCGATTTGAGTGGTATGTACATGGAAGAGGTGGAAATTATGCTCAAAAACCATAATTTGTATGCTCAAATTATTGATTCGGTGTATGTAAAAAATAAAAAATTAGGAACTGTAATTCAGCAAACTCCTGCCGCAGGCTCAAACATAAAAAGCAATCGTCCGGTTTATATCATTATAAATTCGCGTCAGGTGCGGCAAACGCCCCTACCCGAAATTAACGACATTTCGTACCGACAAGCCGATGCCATGCTTCGTGCTATTGGCATAAATGTAAGCAGCGTGGAATACACACCTTCGGAATATAAAGATTTAGTTATTGATGTAAAATATGGCGGCAGAAGCATTTCGCCAGGCTATCGAATACCCGAAGGCAGCTATGTTACTTTGGTTGTTGGCAGCGGACTTGGTGGTGAAGATATATTAGTACCAGTACTTAAAGGCACAAGCCTTGAAGATGCTAAACAATTAGCCATAGAAGCCACGGTTGTTATCGGAGCTATCGATTTTGATATTGCGCCACGCGCTAATGAAGATGCTTACATTGTTTATAGGCAGCGTCCGGCAGCAGGAAAATTAGTTCCAGCAGGTACGCGCATCGACATTTGGCTTTCGAAAGACAAAGAAATGCTGAACAAAACATTTGAAGAGGACGAAACAGGTAAAGAAGAGGAAGAATTTTTTTAAAAACACTAATAATGTGTCCACTCCGAAAAAGGATAGAACGCAAATTACGCAAAATACCGCAAATAAGAAAAAGCGATTAATTTTGTATTTATCAGTAATATAGCTGAATCTCATTTTAAATAAATTTGCGTTTATTTGCGTAATTTGCGTTCAAAATGACTTTTCGGAATAGACTCAATACTAAAAAAATCACAAAGCGTGAACGAAGATTTTTTTCAAGAAATAGAAGAGGATGAAATTGAAAGGGAGCTTACCGAAAGGGAGGTTTTCGAGCATTACCGTTTTGTAGTAGACAAGGGTCAAACACTTGTTCGCATTGATAAATATTTGGTGAATTGCATGTCCGGCATTTCGCGCAATAGGATACAAGAAGCAGCCGAAATTGGCAATATTCGTGTAAATGACAAAAGTGTAAAATCCAATTATCGCATTAAGCCATTTGATATAATAACCATTCATCTCGAATACCCACCTTCCGAGTTTGAAATTTACCCACAAGATATTCCAATCAATATTGTATACGAAGACGAAGATATTATTTTAGTTAATAAACAGCCAGGTCTGGTGGTGCATCCCGGATTTGGGAATTTCGATGGCACCTTACTCAACGCCATTGCCTGGCATTTGAAAGACCAGCCGGAATATGATGTAAACGACTCACGCATAGGTTTAGTGCACCGCATCGACAAAGATACTTCGGGCTTATTGCTTTTAGCAAAAACACCTTATGCCAAAACACATTTGGGAAAACAGTTTTTCGACAAAACTACCCATCGCCGCTATCAGGCAGTGGTTTGGGGTAATGTGAAACAAGACGAAGGAACAATTATTGGAGCTTTGGCTCGTAACCCACAAGATAGAATGCAATTTATGGTTTTCCCCGAGGGTGAAAATCCGTTGGCAAAACATGCCGTAACTCACTATAAAGTGTTGGAACGATTGGGATATGTTTCGTTAATAGAATGCAGGCTCGAAACCGGGCGTACACACCAAATTCGTGTTCATACGAAACATATTGGGCATACCATTTTCAACGACGAACGCTATGGTGGACATATAATATTAAAAGGAAATACGACTGCTATGTATAAAGCTTTTGTGAAAAATTGCTTTTTCTTATGTCCTCGTCAGGCTTTACACGCCAAAGAACTTGGATTTGTACATCCACGTACCGGCGAATACATGTTTTTTAATTCCGATTTGCCACAGGATATGCAAGAGTTAGTTGACAAATGGCGGAAATATAACAATGTGCCAATGTGATGATGTGTTGCCCCGATAGCTATCGGGGTGTTGATGTGATAATATGCCAAATGGTAAATAGTAAATGTATAAATGGTAAATATGTAAATGGTAAATAATGAAAATCATTTCCGTCAGGGAATAAAAAATATACCCGAAATTTGCGCCCAACATGGCGTTCGTAAGGTAATAATTGCACCCGGCTCGCGTAATGCACCGCTGATTTTTGCTTTTACGGCTCAGCCCGACATGGAATGTCTGAGCATAACCGACGAACGTTCGGCGGCCTATTTTGCATTGGGTATGGCCCAAGAAAGTGGAGAAGCAGTTGCACTTGTTTGTACTTCGGGAACAGCTGCTTTGAATTTTGCTCCGGCCATTGCAGAAGCTTATTATCAAAATTTGCCTTTGCTCGTTTTTACAGCCGACCGCCCTGCCGAAATGATTGATCAAGCTGACGGACAAACACTTCGTCAATCAAATATTTTTGCTAATTATATAAAAGCAAGTTTCGATTTACCAGTAGAAACGGTTATTGATGCTGATTTGGATTTTTGCGACCGTCAGGTTTCAGAAGCCGTCGACACTGCTATTTCGTACCCACAAGGGCCTGTACAGATTAATGTTCCGTTGCGAGAACCGATTTACACTGCACTGCCCGAATTACATTCGAATCCGAAAATAATAAAAACACTATCGGCAAAACAAGTTTTAGATACCGAAAGCTTAAAAATACTTCAGCAAGATTGGCTAAAATACAAACGTAAATTGGTGATTTTTGGCGTTTTTCCAAAAAATGAATGTTTAAGTGAATTAGCTCAACAGCTTGCCAATGAACCAGATGTAGTAGTTATTGCAGAAAATTTGTCGAATATAGCGGAAGAAAAAATAATTACACAACCCGAATCGTTATATTCGCGCATTAATTCGTTAGAAAGTAAGGACGAATTTAAACCTGATTTGTTGATTACTATTGGGCATTCGGTTATTTGTAAACAATTAAAAATATATTTGCGCGGACATCAGCCAGCCGAACAGTGGCAACTGGAATCATCCATGCCTTATGTAGATACGTACAAAAGTCTGACAAAAGTTATTCCGGGTTTTGCAACCGAAGCATTGGAAAAAATGAATTTTGGAAAAACAGAAAGTAACTATGCCGAAACATATTCAACTGAATTTCAAAATGTTATTTCACATCATATATCTTTTTGCAGAAATTCTCAGGTAAAAAAAGAACTACTTTCAGATATGGATGTAGTAGTTGATTTATTAGAACAGCTACCTACAAACACTACTTTGCATTTGGCCAACAGCACATCCGTACGTTGGACGCAGCTTTTCCCCGCTCGAATCGACCTGACTTATATTTGCAACCGAGGTACATCGGGAATTGATGGAAGTACTTCGACCGCAGCAGGTTATGCATACAGTTCAAAACAACCAACCGTTTTCCTGACGGGCGATTTGTCGTTTATTTACGACTCTAACGCACTTTGGAACAACTATATTGGCGATAACCTGAAAATTATCGTGATGAACAATAATGGTGGAAATATTTTCCGATTTATTGGCGATAAAGAACTGATGAGGAATAGTTTGAACTTTTTCACAACGCCACATCAAGTAAATATAAAATCGCTGGTAGCAGCTTATGGATTGGATTATATGGTATGTAATACTACCGAAAATTTGTCAGCATGTATAAATTCTTTATTGACTGCTCCAAAAGCAACAGTTTTAGAAGTTTTTACGGATGCTGATTTGAATACGGAAAATTACAAGGGGTATTTTCAGAAAATAAAAACCCTTAACCCCTAAAGGGGAATAAGAAAAAACTTTTTTTCGCATTATATATTAAAATTAATTATTAACTTACTAATTATAAGCCCCTTTAGGGGTTTTGGGTCATTATGAGAAACTGGACAACCATCAAAGAATTTGAAGAAATTAAATTTGAATATTTCGAAGGAATAGCAAAAATTACAATTAACCGTCCGCGCTATCGCAACGCATTTACGCCGGATACGATAAAAGAAATCATAGAATCTATGAATTTTTGTCGTGATAGTCAGGACATTGCTACCATAATACTTACGGGCGAAGGCGATAAAGCATTTTGTAGTGGCGGCGACATTAACGTAAAACAAACTGCCGGTTACATTGGCAAAGATGGAATTCCTCGTTTAAATGTATTGGATTTGCAAAAATTGATTCGCAGTATGCCAAAACCTGTTGTGGCTATGGTAAATGGTTTTGCCATTGGTGGTGGACATGTGCTGCATGTAGTTTGCGACCTTTCTATTGCTTCCGAAAACGCCATTTTCGGACAAACAGGGCCAAAAGTGGGAAGTTTTGATGCCGGTTTTGGTTCGTCATATTTGGCTCGTATTGTTGGACAAAAAAAGGCTCGTGAAATTTGGTTCCTTTGTAAACAATATTCTGCTGCCGAAGCCTTGGAAATGGGCTTGGTAAATACCGTTGTGCCATTCGACAAATTGGAAGACGAAACTGTGGCCTGGTGTCAGCAAATGATGCAACATAGTCCATTAACGCTTCGCATGATTAAAGCAGGATTAAATGCAGAGTTGGATGGACAAGCCGGAATACAGGAATTAGCAGGAAATGCAACCATGCTTTATTATATGACAGAAGAAGCGCACGAAGGTAAAAATGCCTTTTTGGAAAAACGCAAGCCTGATTTTTCGAAATATCCGAAATTACCGTAAAAAGTAGAAGCTGCTCATATACTGAGCAGCTTCTTTTAAAAAGAGGGTTTTGGTATCGTGTGTTTATTAAATTCCCTTTTCGCTCAAATACCGTTCTACTTCTATGGCAGCCTGACAACCACTTCCTGCAGCAGTAATAGCTTGACGGTAATGCGGGTCGGCAACATCGCCCGAAGCAAATACACCCGAAATATTGGTGCGTGGAGTGCCCGGAATTGTTTTGATATAACCTACTTCGTCGGTTTCAATCCAAGGTTTGAAAATATCTGAATTTGGTTTGTGACCAATAGCTAAGAAAAATCCATCTATTTCGATATGAACCTGCTCTTCGTCCGATTCACCTTTGCGTTTTACCAAATTAGCACCTTGTACCACCTTATCGCCTGTTAATCCTACAGTTTCGTGTTCGAAAAGAACTTCAATTTTTGGATTTGTGAGCACGCGTTCCTGCATAATTTTCGAAGCGCGAAGGAATGATTTGCGTACAATCAGAAAAACTTTGTCGGCCAATCCGGCTAAATAAGTTGCTTCTTCGCAAGCGGTATCGCCACCACCTACAACGGCTACTTTACGTTTGCGGTAGAAAAATCCATCGCAGGTTGCACAGGCTGATACTCCTGATCCTGAGTATTTTGTTTCGTCGGGTAAACCAAGGTATTTGGCAGTTGCACCGGTTGAAATAATAATGGTATCGGCTTCAATTACTTTTTCACCATCGATAGTTACTTTGTAGGGAGCTGCCGAAAGGTCGGTGGCTGTAGCATATCCAAAACGAATGTCGGCACCAAAGCGCTCGGCTTGTTTTTTTAAATCCTCCATCAATTCGGGGCCGGTAATACCTTGGGGGTAACCCGGAAAATTTTCTACATCGTTGGTAGTTGTTAGTTGTCCCCCGGGTTGCATTCCTTCGTAAAGAACGGGTGCAAGGTTGGCGCGTGAAGCATAAATAGCGGCTGTGTAGCCTGCAGGACCTGAACCAATTATCAGGCAACGTACTTTTTCAATCATTTTTTTAAATATTACGAATTAAAACGAATTAAGACGAATTTTGCGAATTTTGAAAACTTTATCGTAAGTCGTTTATTGTTATTTTTTTATAAATTGCTTTGTTAAACACAAAAGTATCATCAACTACATTCCCGATATTTTTGTAATTTGTTAGTTTAAGCAATGTTATTGATTTTTTTTTATCTACTAATCGTATAAATTCCAACGCTTTGGTTTTTTTATTCAGCTGAACTTCCACTTTTGCAAAATCGTCTTTTTTGCTTTTTGGTATCAGTTCTATCAATTCAGAATTTGCCGATTTTGCTTTGCCCATACGTATCCACGATTTTGCTTTGAACGACGCTAAAATAGCCATTGGATTTATTTGTGCCAATTCATCTACAGTAGGTTCAGTTATAGTTACTTCGTTGTCGGCTTTTAAGTAAGTCCATTGCGTTTTACCATCAAACCAAGCTTTCGACTCATCCATCTCTAAGGTAAATTTAGTGGCTTTCAACACAAACATTCCCGAAATTGGCTGCGAAGTTACGCCATTTTTTTCTGTTACCGAAAGTTGAAAATTGGTTTTGACCGCAGTTGTCTTTATTGAAGCAATAAGATTGTTTATAACTTTCTCAGCATCAGTGTTGTTTTGAGCAAAGCCCCCAACTATCGAAATTATTAATACAGCTATTGAAAAGCCAAATCTATTCATCTTCATTTACAATTTATCATTTACAATTTACCATTTGTCAAAGCTGTTTCAAAATCTGTTCCAAATGATAATCGTCCATTACAAGTACCTGACGTGCCTTGCTGCCCTCAAATGGCCCAATAATGCCTGCCACCTCCAACTGATCCACAATGCGACCTGCACGGTTGTAGCCTATGGAAAATTTGCGTTGAATAAGCGATGTAGAACCTTGTTGACTGGCCACAATTAGTCGTGCAGCTTCCTCAAATAGCGCATCGCGTTTGCTCATATCTACCGAACTCATATCCACGCCTTCGCCTTCGGGGTTCACGTATTCGGGCAGGTAAAATGCTGTAGGATAGCTTTGTTGGTCGCTAATGTGATGAACTACATTTTCCACTTCAGGCGTATCTACAAAGGCGCATTGAACACGTATAAGGTCGTTTCCTTGTGAGAAAAGCATATCGCCCCGACCCACCAACTGATTTGCTCCTGGAGCATCGAGAATGGTGCGCGAGTCAATCATTGATGATACACGGAAAGCAACACGTGCAGGGAAGTTGGCTTTAATCACACCTGTAATAATGTTTACCGAAGGGCGTTGTGTGGCAATAATCATGTGAATTCCCACGGCACGTGCCAACTGCGCAATACGGGCAATTGGCATTTCCACTTCTTTACCCGCTGTCATTATCAAATCGCCAAACTCATCCACAATCACCACGATATAGGGTAAAAAACGGTGTCCTTTTTCGGGATTTAGATTGCGATTGAAAAATTTCTCGTTGTATTCCTTAATATTACGTACATGCGCTTTTTTAAGTAAATCGTAGCGTTCGTCCATTTCCTTACAAAGAGAGTTTAGTGTTTCTACTACTTTGCTGGTATCGGTAATAATAGCATCTTCGCCATCGGGCAGTTTCGCCAAGAAATGTTTTTCGATATCGCCATAAATATTAAACTCCACTTTTTTGGGGTCGACCAATACTAATTTGAGTTGCGAAGGATGTTTTTTATAAAGCAGCGAAGTGATAATGGCATTTAGCCCTACCGATTTACCTTGTCCAGTGGCACCTGCAACGAGTAAGTGAGGCATTTTAGCTAAATCTACCATAAAAATTTCGTTGGTAATAGTACGCCCAAAAGCTACCGGAAGTTCAAATTTCGATTCCTGAAATTTTTTCGAAGCAATAACCGAATGCATCGAAACCACTTGCGGGTCGGCATTTGGAACTTCGATACCAATCGTACCTTTGCCCGGAATTGGCGCAATAATACGAATGCCTGTAGCTGCCAAACTAAGCATTATGTCGTATTCCAAATTTCGAATTTTTGAAATACGAACACCGGCTTTCGGTACAATTTCGTAAAGTGTAATGGTTGGCCCAACGGTAGCTTTAATCGTATCTATTTCGATACCAAAGTTTTGCAGAATGGTGATAATTTTATTTTTGTTGGCATTCTGTTCCACCATATCAATTTGTGTATCGTTGTCGGTGCCATACACTTTGAGTAAATCAAGTGTTGGAGCTACATAATGCGATAAATCAAGTGTTGGGTCGTATTTGCCTAACTTGGAAATGTTATAGAATGGGTCATCATTTTCTTCGCTACTACTTGCGTTTATTTCCTTATCAACCGCTGTGCTTTCTTCCGGCTGCTCGGCCGGTTCAATTTCAAAAGGCACTTCTGTTATTTCAATATCATCTTCAATATCCGGCTCTTCCAGATTTAATTCTTTATCCTCTATTAGTATACTTTCTTCTTCGGCTGCCTTAGTAACCCAATCTTCGGGAATTATTTCGGTGCCTACAGCAACTGTTGGTTCAAACTCCTCCTCTTTTTCATCTTCAAAATCAACATTTTCTTGTGGTAAGTTTTTGGCTTTTTTCGAAAATAAACGTTTTAAAATAGGTACAGTAGCTTTTGATGCAATAACACTGTACAATAAAAAGATGCCACTGAGCGCCATAATGGTACCAGGAAGTCCAATGTATGAATTTATCCATTGGCTAACAAATTCGCCATGTAAACCACCGGGAGCAAAGAAAATCCAACCTTTTACAAATGGATTTACAGCTATTGCCAATGTTATCGAAAGCCAAATAAGCCAAAATGAAGCATGAAAAAAAGCAGCAATAAAAGTCATTGATTTTACGCGCAATAGTTTTAAACCAATGATAAAACCAAAAAATAATAATGCAAATGAAGATACACCAAACCATTTATGAATCATTGTTTCGGCAATATATGCACCTGTTACCGATGTCCAATTTTGAATATCGGTACGCAATTGCATAACCTCTGCAAAAGGCAAATCCATTTTGCTTTGGTCGGCAGCGCCCGTAAAAAAATACGAAACAAATGCCAACGTAAAGTATAAAACAATGATAATGACAAAAATACCTGCTACAAAATGTGTACGGTCATCTTTAAAAAAGCTAATTAATCCTTTCCAAAAACTACCATTTTCGTTAGTCGATTGTTGACTCGAAGGTTTTTTTTCGTTTGTTGTGATGTTTTTAAATTCCTGTTTCGTTTCAGGTTTCTGACTTGGTTTTATTGGTTTCCGGGGCGCCATAAATTTATTTTTTTTACAAGATGCAAACTTACATAAAAAAAATGATTTGAATAAATTTTAAAAATTAATAAACAATTTTTTAGTTATGGTGTTTAAAATATTGTGAATTATAATATTGTGTTCCATTTATTCAGAAAATAAATCAAATCCCCAAAAATTACATAATTATTTACTACATCAAATTGAATTTTATGAGAAAATTTAAACTTCTTTTTCTTGGCGTAGGACTGCTTTTTATTGCTGGCCAGCTACAGTCGCAACAGGTTAACAATCTGTATTTTATCGAGAACTCACCTTACAGGCATTTATTAAATCCTGCCATACAACCACTTAGTGGTTTCTATTTGGGATTGCCTATAATAGGTTATTCACAGTTTCAATTTGGCAACAATTCGCTTACTGCTAATTCGTTGGATTTGTCGAAAGGCGATTTGTACAATTCGCTTAAAACGACAACAAATTTAAATTTCGGAACACAAATTAATTTACTTAATTTCGGTTTTAGAGCCAAAAGTAATTATATAACTTTTGGGCTTTCCGCAAAATCAATGTTTGATATTGATTTGCCCAAAGATGCGGTTGGCTTGTTGATGTACGGAAATAGAAGTGTTTCGAATAGAAATACTTTATTATCAGCAAATAAATTTGATTTCTCATCGTTAGGAATCAATGGAAGCGCGTATATTGAAGCTGCCTTAGGATACTCACGATTGATTGGCGATAAATGGTCGGTAGGAGCTAAGTTCAAATATTTATATGGAATAGGTGCTGTAAAATCATCATTTACCGATTTTTCAATTATTGCAAATCCAGCTAAGTGGGATTTTAAACTCGATGGTGAAATAAATTCTGCTTTCCCTGAATTTTCGAGCACCGCAACTGTATCAGATTATATAAAACCCTTGGGGACAGGTGTTGCCGTCGATTTTGGTATTACCTTTAAACCCTTTAGCTTTTTAACCTTGGGTGCAGCTGTTACCGATTTGGGATATATTAACTGGGGTGCCACTTCTAAAAAATACGATGTATCGTTAGCTTCAAAATTCGGAGCTGTAGATACTCTTGCTAACAATGATATTTTTAATGGTATTGATTATGCTGTTTTATTAGATTCTGTTATTTCGAGTGTGGTTGATGGAAACTCATCTTATGCGCTCAATGATGCTTCAAGTGCATTTAAAACCTATCCCGGAACAAAAATTCACGGAAGTGCCGAAGTAGGTTTTCTGAATAATGCTATTTCGATTGGAGTTTTATCAACTACCATGTTTCACAATAAACAACTTTATCAAGATATTACTACATCATTAAATTTACGTCCTATAAATTGGTTTAATGTAGCTTTATCTTATTCAATTTTTAACGGACGTGGCAGTAATATTGGTGCCGGTGTTGGTTTTCGTCTGGGTATGATAAATACATTTATTACAGCCGATTATATTCCAACAAAATTTACTCCTCTTTCTACTATTTATTCAGGAGATTTGCCTACCATACCCATTATTGGATCTTTATCCGATTTTAAAATCCCATCCAACTCCGATCGATTTAACCTTGCATTAGGCTTTAATATTGTTTTTGGAAATAAACAAGATAAGGACAAAGATGGTGTAAGCAACCGACGCGACAAAAGCCCAGATACACCGCATGGAGTGATTGTTGACAAAAAAGGAATACCACTCGATACAGATGGTGATAAGGTTTACGACTTTTTGGATAAATGCCCCGATACACCACAAGCTGCTTACAGTACTATTGATGCCGATGGTTGCCCAATTGATACGGATGGCGATGGCGTGTTCGATTATTTGGATAAATGTCCGGGCACTATTCCTGCTGCTTATGGAAAAGTGGATGATAATGGTTGTCCGAAAGATACTGACAAAGATGGAATAGCCGATTACCTTGATAAGTGTGAAGCAACTCCCGAAGGTGTAATGGTCGATTCGTTGGGTTGTCCGCTTGATGAAGATGGCGATAATGTACCCGATTATTTGGATAAATGTCCGGCAACTCCTGTCGAAGCGCGTGGTTTAGTTGATTCTGTTGGATGCCCAATAGATACCGATTTGGATGGTGTATTCGATTATTTGGATTTGTGTCCGAATACAATTGCAGAGGCTCGTGCAAAGGTTGATAAAAATGGTTGTCCGCTCGATACCGACCAAGATGGTGTGGCCGATTATTTGGATAAGTGCCCTGATACGCCGCTTGCTGCAAAAGGAACTGTTGACGAAAATGGTTGCCCTCGCGATACGGATGGTGATGCTGTATTGGATTATTTAGATAATTGTCCACGAATAGCAGGTGTAGCATCTAATAAAGGTTGTCCCGAAATAAAGAAGGAAGTGCGTCAGCTTTTCCAAAAAGCACTGCAAGGCATACAGTTCGAAACAGCTAAGTCGACTATCAAACCTGTTTCGTTCAAAATACTCGATGATGTTGCTAAAGTATTGACCGAAAATCCGACCTATTTAGTCGAAATACAAGGACATACCGACAATGTTGGAAAAAAAGATGCGAACCAAATATTGTCGGAAAACAGAGCCAAAGCCGTACGCGATTACCTTATTAATAAAGGTGTTGACGAAAAACGCATGACTTCGAATGGTTATGGCGATACAAAACCGGTTTTGCCAAATACAAATGCTAAAAACAAAGCTAAAAACCGACGCGTAGAGTTTGTAGTTAGTTTCGAGGAAGTTAAAATTGTAGAAGAAGCTCTCTAATCATTATACACGACCGATATTGTGAAATGTCGGTCGTGTAAAGTTAAAAATACTTAAATTTCGATTGTTTTATAATTTTAGCAAACAATATCATATTTTGAGTTGTTTGAAAAATTGATATTACAACTTTTTCAACTATAAACATAATAATTAATAAGGTTAAGTGCCTTAACGTCAATCTGCATTTGGCAGCTATTTCATTTTTAAACAAACAATCAAAAATCAATAAAAAAAACAATTATTAGTATGAAAACAATTAAAAATTTTACATTCGCATTGGTTACTCTTGTAACTTTTTCGTTGTCATTCACTTCGTGCGACGCTCTTAGCGAAGCATTGTCCAAAGAGGTAGAAATGGAAGCACCTGCCATCGACTTTACGTTAGAACCACCAGTAGCTCCGCCAGTTACTGCACCACAGCAAAAAGTGAGTGCCGCTGAAGTAGTTTGGTTAAATAGATCAATTGACGTGAAGACTCGAATTAACGAGGAGTTGACAAAGAATAAATTGAAACTCGATAATGTTAAAAAATTAGAGTTAATTAGTTCAGTGATTAAATTATCATCTTCAATTAATAAAGATTACAACTTAGGTAACATTAAGCTTTATATTAATGGAAATCTTATTGCATCAGGAATTGGTAGTATTACTACAACTGCTAGTAATATAATTTTACAATATAATACCCCATATTCAATACTAAACTTATTAGAAGAAGGTAATATGCAAGTAAAAATTACAAGTGACCAGCCAAAACCAGATATTAAGTTAGATATGAAGCTGGTTAATACTTACTTAGGTAATTTTAGTCTAATTTAAGCGTTTTATTAATTTTGCTACTAAAAAAGGCTATCTGAAATTTTCAGATAGCCTTTTTTAGTCTATTTATTGCCCAATTGCTATTCTAATACTTATAGTCAAACGATTAATCTGTTTGCAAAAGTTGAATTACACATTGAAAAACCTCAAACAAAAACTCCTTTAATTATTCTTTCGAGCTGATGTGGCTTTAAAGTCTTGTTCTTTATTTTGTTCGCGGTGAATGAGTTGTACTTCCACACCATAGGCGGCATGTATGTGTTCGGCCATTTTTTGAGCCGAGTAAACCGAACGGTGACGCCCACCCGTACAGCCAAACGAAATCATAAGATGGGTAAAACCACGGTCTTTGTAGCGTTTTACAGAGGCATTTACAAGGTTCTTAGCATTTTCGAGAAATGTAAGTATTTCACCATCATCTTCGAGAAACTGAATAACCGAATCGTCGAGACCGGTTAGTTGCGCATAACGCTCGTACTTACCCGGATTATTTACGGCGCGGCAATCGAACACAAAACCACCACCATTGCCCGAATCATCGTTAGGAATGCCTTTTTTATACGAAAAACTATATACTTTTACTACCAGTGGTTTTTTAACTTCAACCTCTGTAAATTGCTTCAATTCAGTCATTTCGCGTAAAATACTCAATAAGTACGGATATTCAGAAACGTCATCGCGTACAATTTCGCGGAGGTTTTCGATTGCAAACGGTATGCTTTGCAGGAAGTGCGGCTTTTTTTCGAAATAACCTCTGAAACCATAAGCACCAAGCACTTGCAAGGTACGGAAAAGCACGAAATGTTTTAATTTTGTCCGAAAATCAGTCGCATCAACAGGCACAAGCTCTTGTAAAGCAGTCAGATACTCATCAAGCAATTCGGCACGCAGTTCGTCGCTGTATTTGGCTTTTGCTTGCCATAGGAACGAAGCCACATCATAATACAAAGGCCCTTTACGACCGCCCTGAAAATCTATAAAATAGGGTTCGCCATCTTTTATCATTACATTGCGACTCTGAAAATCGCGGTACATAAATGCATCGGTATGCGCATGCAATAATATATCCGAAAGCCGTGTAAAATCATCTTCCAAACGGTTTTCCTGAAACTCTAATCCGGTGGATTTCAGAAAACAATATTTAAAGTAGTTTAAGTCCCAAAGAATGGAACGCTCGTTAAATTTGGGTTGAGGATAACACACCGAGAAATCGAAATCTTCGGCTCCTTTCACCTGTATCTGAGGCAATAAACGCATGGTTTTGCGCAGCATTTCTTTTTCAGGTTCACAAAAAACGCCTGTTTTGCGCCCTTCGGCAATAAAATCGAACAGCAAGGTATCGCCTAAATCTTCTTGAATATAACTCAAGCCATCGAGCGTTTGACCAATAAAGCGCGGCACAGGTAAGCCTTTGGCATAAAAATGCTTAGCCATTTGTATAAAGGCATTGTTTTCTTCCACCGAAGTGCCTTCCACACCAATTACTGTAATGGATTTGCCAGCAATGCGAAAATACTTACGATTGGAGCCCGAAGCCGAAAGTTCGGTACTTGTAAGGGCCTCTTCGCCCGTAAATTGCAAGAAAAGTGTTTCTAATTCGTTCATAAAATGACCTTATGTTTGGTGTTACAAAGATAGCAATTTGGATTCATTCTCAAAAACAGCACTTTTTTTGAATTTTGGTGGAATTTGAACCCTTGGCTTTGATACATTCTCATTAAATTTTGAAACAACTATTAAAATTTTAAAAATAAAAAACTATTTTATAAAAAAACATTACTTTTACACTTTAATACTATTACACACACAAAGCAAACTCAACCTTATGGAGTTTATCACACAATACCTTCAGTCTATCACCTCATTGAATAGTTATAGTTTGAACTTAGTTTTACAAACCAGTTATAAAAAAAAATAAAAGGAATTTAAGAATGCTGTTATACATTTCCCTTTCAGGTATTTTCTTATCATTGGTTTTGATGTATTTC
>Ga0247840_10002838_pt1 | contig 30238 bp, 20 predicted proteins | sample LaCruzMarch2015__FD_192404 | JGI IMG/M metagenome (GOLD analysis project Ga0247840, IMG submission 192404) | Freshwater microbial communities from meromictic Lake La Cruz, Castile-La Mancha, Spain - LaCruzMarch2015_17m | ecosystem: Environmental > Aquatic > Freshwater > Lake | place: Spain...
ATCCTCATCAGCGATCATGAAATAATTAAAAGGAGAATAAGGGCAATCGACGCCTTTAAAGGAGAAGTTCACAGCATCATCACGGTGTTCTCCATAGGGTATCCCGGTGGAGGCGGGCGTATTAACATCCGGAATCTGGGGATAGGGTTTCCATTTGTTGTCCTTGTTGCCTTCGAAATAAATGTAGGCACGGGGATCAAAAATGCCGCTACCATCAGCACTGTCGTTGACAGACAACTGCTTCCAAATGGTAGAACCCATGCGCAGGTTTTTGTGCTCACGGAAAGACCAGCTCAGGGAAGAATTCTTAAAGCTGGAAGCTGCCGGCCAAAAGCATGCACTTTCGAGTACGGCAGAAGAGATGTTATAACCCAGTAACACGGGTTTGTCCTGCTCTATGATCTCTTTGATAATCTCGCCTGCCAGTTGGGGTTCCTCTTCCACCATCCGCATCGCATAACGCAGGCGTAGGGAGTTGGCAAACTTCCTCCATTTCAGCAAATCCCCGTTGAAAAGCTTGTCAAACCCGCTAAATGTTGCAAATGGCTCTCCTGCATCAGAAGGATTGATGTTCTGCTCGGCCCATTTCAAATCCCCCAGCAAGGCGATGTAAATGTCGCGTTGGGTGTCATACCTGGGATGTAGCAGACTCAAATTCTGGAATCCATAACCTGCTTCAGAAAAAGGAATATCACCGAAAAGGTCTGTCACCTTAAAGGTCTTATAAGCCAGCACGATCTTCAGCATGGCTTGCATATTTTTCAGTCCGGGTGTTGCAGGGTTCATATTTGCAAACCGCTTTTCCAGCTCACGGATTTCCGGCATGACATCATAATAATTTTTCCAGATATCCTCAATACCGATAGAAGCATTTCCCCATGCACTGGCTGTCAGCGCCGCCAACTGGGTCTGTTTATAAAGGATTTCATTGTTGATGTAGAACTGCTCATTTCCGGTCAGTATCATGGATTGAACAGCGCCATTGAAGAGGGAGCCATCACTTGCCGTAGTGAAGCCATTGGGATCCTTGTTGATTTCTTCAAAATCCTTGGTACAGGAAAAAGTAAGTGGCAACAAAGTAAAAAAGAGAAGGATGATGCTATATTTTGCTTTCATGATGAATTTCTTGGCAGTTGTTAAAAGCTGGCATTGATACCGAAAATCACAGAACGTGTTCCGGGATAGGAGGCCCATTCGAAGCCCTGGGCATTTCCTGACCCCAAAAGCCCTTCCGGATTGATTTTATCAGGCAATGTTGTATAAAAATAAAAGAGATCTCTTCCCGTCACAGAAAGACTCAGGCTCTGAAAAACCTTTGTCCTGCTGATTAATTTCTGAGGCAAGGTATAAATGAGAGAAACCTCCCTAAGCTTAACCCAGGTATTTTCCTTAATCCCGGGAGTGGAAAGGAAGTGCCCCCAACCGCCGGCATTGGGAAGGTATTTATAATAATAATGTACGATTTTGTCATTGGGTGTCCCATCAGCATAAACCCCATCGAGGATGACACCGGTATTGGAGGTATTCCCATTCGGATCAGTGTAGGGCAAACCTCCGCCATCTCGTTCCTTCAGGGTCTCAGGACTCTGACCGGTCTGAAGACCAATGACATAGGATCCACAATAAATATCACCACCCCATTTACAGTCAACCAAAGTTGTTAAGCGGAAATCCTTGTATGTGAAATCTGTTGTCCATCCTGCGATAAAATCCGGGGAGGCATTGCCGATAGGCACCCTGTCGTCGGTAACCAGGTACTTAGTTCCATCTTCATTGACAATACGTTGACCATTTTCGTGGTATACATAATCATAACCATAGATTGTTCCGTATTGCTGACCGGTTTGCACAAACATAGCCGGTCCGTTAAGGCCCCAGATGTTCCCGATTTCTACTTTATCGCCATAGTCGCCCAGGCTGATGATTTTGCTGCGGTTACGCCCAAATGTAATACCGGTTTTAAAGATAAAGTTCTTCGTCTGGACAGGAACAGCGGTGAGTACAATCTCAATCCCTTTGTTTGTCAGCACACCTTCATTGATCCAGATTTTTTCTGAACCTGAGGAAATCGGTGCCGGGAGCGAGAGGATCTGGTCAAAAGAACGTGCTGAATAATAGGTCAAATCAAAATCGATCTTGTTGTCAAGCACCGCAAAATTCAAACCGGCTTCATAGGTGTTCACCCTTTGCGGTTTTAGCTGGAAAGGAGGAATATCAGCAGGGAAATAAGATGTCTGCTGCCCGCCGAAGAATCCTGTACCATAATAAAACTCTGTCCGGCCGGGATCCGTGTCAGTGGCTGTCTGTGCCAGGCTGGCCCTGACTTTCAGAAAGTTCAGCCAGGGCATTTTTTCCTGCAGTTTAAATGCATCAGAGGCGATCAGACTGAGGGTCAGTGATGGGTAGAAATACGAATTACGACCCTCAGGTAGCGTCGAAGACCAGTCGTTACGACCTGTGATATCAGCAAACAGGTAGTTCTTATATCCCAGGTTCAGGAATGAATACAGAGAATTGATTTTCTTACGCCGCAAACTGCTGCCTGCAGCAACATCGCTGGGTTTGTTACCGGTCTGGTCGAGAATCAACATCCCCAGGCTGTCAAGATAAGTAGGTTCTGTATAATTAGACATGGAATACATATTCGGGAAATACCATGTCCCTGTATGTCCATTTATTGCATATTCGTTGAGGCTCCAGGTATTGCCACCAACAGAGAGTTTCACATTCAGGCCTGATTTAAGCACATTGTCTTTGGTCGCCGTAAGCAGGAAGTCACTGTTGTTGGAGATATCCCGCTGCAGAGAGCTGGCATAGTATCCGTTTTTCAGTCCAAGCACATCGGTAGGTTTGTTTTTCGTCTCAAACTGGCTTAAAGTAAAGTCCCTGCCTGTTCTTACAACCGCGTTCATCCAGGGCGTTATGTCATAAATAATGGAGAGTGAACCAAGGTACTTATCACGGCTGAGGGTCGTATTGTTGTTGTAGTTATTCCACCAGACCGTCGGGCTGATGTACATATAAGGATAATTCTCCATTGGATTCTGTGAGCCATCAGGATTGGTATAGTTTCCTTTGTCTTCAGCCCTGTAACTCCTTGGCCATGAATACAACAGTCCTTTGTTGATTGAATTTCCATCCTCACCCACCATGGGGCTATTCAGTCTTTTATAGTTGACATAAGAAATGGACAAATCTACTTTCACCTTTTGAGAGGCTTTGAGATTACCTGCGACGTTGATACTGGTTTGGTTAGAGTTGCTGTTGTCGATGATGGGTTTTTGGTCCTGGTTGGTGATAGAAACACGCAAGGTGCCATTGGGGCCTCCGCCGGAAGCTGCGATGTTGTGGGTTGTGGTAAAACCGTCGTGGTAAGGGATGGCCAGGTTGTCGGGTTGGGGCGACCAGGGCCGCATGACGCCATCCCACCATTTCACCATCTCACCTTTCATCTCAGGGCCCCAGGAGACAGCTCCGCCATAATATCCGAATTCTGCAGCGCTGTTTGAAGTCTGGCCTTGCTGGTTAATCACGAAATTATCAGAACTATAGATACCGGGATAAAGCAAGGTATCGCCATTGGCTGTAGTTGGAAAAGTAGGTGGTGTCAGGGCGATTGGTCCTCCTGCACCATATTTGTTCTGCACCGCCCTGTATCTGTAGGGATGGGTGATCTTCTCTGTGAAGTTATAGGTAACGCCAATGCCTTTTTGTTGTTGTCCTCTTTTCGTGGTGATCAGGATCACGCCATTGGCGCCCCGGGAACCATACAATGCAGAAGCAGAGCCCCCTTTGAGGATGTTGTAACTCTCAATGTCGAAGGAATTCAGGTTGTTGATGGGATTTCCCCAGTCGACGCCCCTGCCGATGTTCGTCATGCCGGGATTGTTTTCAACCGGGATGCCATCGATGACAATGAGGGGTTGGTTATTGCCGTCTAAGTTGTTGTTCCCCCTAATGATAACCCTGGTGGATCCCCCGTCTACGCCATCTCCTGATGAAATAGCCACATTGGCGACACGACCTGTCATGGCGCTGATCACGCTGGAAGAACTGGATCGTGTGACCAGATCCCCACTCAATTTGGCTGTGGCGAAGCCCAGCTCACGTTTCTGGCGGCTAATGCCCAAGGCAGTGACCACCACTTCCTTCAATTCAGTCGTTGCTACCTGCAGGGTGATGTTGATGGTCGTCCTGCCGGCTACAGCCACAATTTGCCGGGTAAAACCGATGGAGGAAAAAACGAGGCTATCCTCAGGCCGGACACCTTTAAGCATATAATTACCATCAATATCTGTGGCTGTTCCATTGGTTTTGCGCAGTACCTGGACCGTAGCACCCGGGATGGTTTGCTGGTCTGAACCTGAGATAATTTTCCCGCTAACATTGATTAACTGAGCATAGCCAGAGTAGGCTAAAAAGAACAATATCAGAACAATACCTGATCTCTTCATGGCATTAGGGTAAGTGTTTCCCATACAAGAATTTTAGTCTACCAAAATACAGAATTTTCGCTTAAATCTGAGGGGTAGAAACAGCTATTTCAGGGGAGTGATTACAGGCATCAAGGCATGCTCTATCACAAAATTTTCCGAATGATCTCAAAGCACAAACCAACTCAATTATCCCATTATCTTTGTCCTTCAAGCTCCCCTGATGCGCAACAACATCCCCCTGCTCTATCTCATTAAATTTTCCAAGTGGTTCATGCTGGTAATGCCCATCATTGTACCATTCTATATGAGCAATGGATTGGGAATGACACAAGTATTCCTGCTACAGGCCATTTATTCTATTTCTACTGTGATCCTGGAGATCCCCTCAGGATACTTTGCTGATGCTTATGGAAGGAAACGGTCTATTGTTTTTGGCGCCATGCTAGGATTCCTTGGAAACCTGATGTATTGTTTTTCCTATGAATTCACGGGCTTCATGATTGCAGAGATCATTATGGGTATCGGTGTCAGTTTTATTTCCGGGTCAGATTCAGCTTTGCTGTATGACACCCTGATTGCAAGGCAGGAGGAGGACAGATACCTTCGCTTTGAGGGTTTTTCCATTTCTGTGGGGAATTTCTCTGAAGCTTTTGCCGGCATTACCGGCGGGGCGCTGGCCTTGATCAGCCTGCGAACTCCTTTTTATTTCCAGGCAGTGATCGGGTTTATTGCTGTCCCCGCTTCTTTTTTCCTCGTTGAACCCAGCTATCACAAAGACAAGCTGAAAGTCAGCTGGAATGACATCACCAAAGTGGTGAAATACGCCCTGCATGGTCACAAGCCCTTGCGCAACAACATGCTGTTTTCATCGTTTATCGGGGCGTCTACCCTGACCATGGCCTGGTTTGTCCAGCCCTACTTCAGTGCCATCAGCCTGCCAACGGCATGGTATGGCATCTTGTGGACAGCGTTGAACGCCTGCGTTGGGATTTTGTCCTTTCAGGCCTATAGACTTGAAAAAATGATGTCCCAGGATTTCTCCAATGTGCTGATTAGCGTTATTGTTTCCCTTGGCTACCTCATCCTGGCCTGGACCCAATCCTATGCAGGAATTGCCGTTCTTTTTATCTTTTATCTCATCCGTGGTTATGCCACTCCGGTATTAAAAGACTCCATGAACCGCCTGACCCCTTCAGAGATGCGGGCTACCATACTTTCGATCCGTAGTTTCATCATCCGAGGATTGTTTTCCTTGCTAGGACCGGGTCTTGGCTATCTCACAGACAATTTTTCTCTGGGCACTGCCTTGTTCGTTGCGGGCATCATTTTCCTCATACTCAGCATTTTCAGTCTAATATTAATGAAAGCTACCACCGAAAAAAACGCGCCACAGAATAACTTCTCTTAAATTTGAGTTCCCCTATTCTTTTCTTCTCATCACAAAAAAAATACCTCATTACAATATTAAAACCATGCAACAATTCCCAATTTACCAGGTCGACGCTTTTGCTGAAGAGCGATTTACGGGCAATCCTGCAGCTGTGGTGCCATTGACACAATGGCTCCCTGACGCGCTGATGCAAAAAATCGCGATGGAGAACAACCTTAGTGAGACAGCCTTCTTTATCCCGGAAGGCAACAACTTTGCGATTCGCTGGTTTACGCCGGCAGTGGAAGTCAAGCTTTGTGGTCATGCAACACTGGCAACTTCCCATGTCATCTTTCATCACTTGAACTATGTTGCCGAAGAGATTCTCTTTTCCTCGAAGAGTGGACAACTCCGTGTTATGCGGGACGGGGACTTGCTGGTTCTTGATTTCCCTGCCGACAATTATACTGCTGCCCCCACACCGGTGGGTTTGGAAGAAGCAATTGGCGCGATCCCTGCAGAGGTTTACAAAGGGAAAACCGATTACCTACTGGTATTTCCAAGTCAGGAGATGATTGAAGCGCTGAGGCCGGACCTTCGGAAATTGTCTGAATTGCCGGTACGTGGCATTATTTGCACAGCCCCGGGGAAAGGAGTAGACTTTGTTTCCAGGTTTTTTGCCCCTGCGGCCGGTGTCGATGAGGACCCTGTTACAGGTTCTGCCCATACCACCCTCACACCCTACTGGAGCCAAAGACTAGGGAAACAGGCCATGCATGCCATTCAGCTGTCGAAACGAAAAGGCATATTGCGGGTTAAGATGGCCGGGGAAAGAGTCCATATCGCCGGAAGAGCTGTAAGCTATCTGATTGGGCAAATTTCTGTTTAACATCTGTTTTAAAAATCTTAAAAAACAAAACCATGAGTGAATTCTGGAATACGCGTTATGCTGCAGAAGAATATGTCTACGGACGAGAGCCCAATGCATTTTTCAAAGACTTTCTACAGGGCAAATCACCCGGAAAATTACTTTTACCCTGTGAGGGTGAAGGCAGAAATGCAGTTTATGCTGCAAGCCTGGGCTGGGAGGTATATGCCTTCGATCAAAGTAGCTCCGGGCAGGAAAAAGCGATGAAACTGGCAAAAGAAGCCGGTGTATCTATACAGTATGAAATCGCCGATGCCAATAGTTATGAATCTACAGAGAAATTTGACCTGATCGCTTTTCTTTGGGCTCACTTCGATCAGCAAACACGGAAAGTCTTTCACAAAAGGATGACCGGCTATCTGAAGGAAGGAGGCATGCTTGTCCTTGAATCCTTCAACAAAAAACAAATTAACTTCAGCTCAGGAGGTCCCAAAGATCCGGCCATGCTGCCTTCGGTTGAAGATCTCAAGGAGGACTTCAATTCCCTTCAATTGCTATACCTGGCTGAAGAACAAACAACAATCAGTGAAGGTGCTTTTCATGAAGGAATCGCTGAAGTCATCCGCTATATTGGCATAAAATAAGCGATTTGATGGGCACTTTTACTGCTCTATTTAGAACCCAAATAAATCATGCAAAACAGGCTGATTTTTCTCATGTATGATTTTGAATACAAATGAAGTTTTCTATAAATTTGAACAAACAATAAAACTTAAGCATTATTCCGCAAATAACTTGTTATCAACTCTTTATAACTAAACAATGACAGATACGCCCATTCCTTTTGAGCTAGTAAATACGAAAATCGAAGAAAGTAAACTTCCAAGCGTTGGCAAGGCCAGCATCCGCGAGATCAAACGCCTGATAGACAACATCGAAAAAGCCAGTGGGCTGAAATACATCCGCATGGAGATGGGTGTACCCGGTTTACCCCCTGCAGCCATCGGTGTAGAAGCAGAAATTGAAGCCCACCGTCGTGGGGTTGCTGCCATTTATCCGGATATTGATGGCATTGGAATCCTGAAAACCGAGATTGCCCGTTTTGCCAAACTTTTCATGGGCCTGGAAACAAATCCGGAACAATGCATCCCGACTGTAGGCAGTATGCAAGGTAGCTTTGCGGCCTTCCTGACAACCAGCAGGCTGTATTCAAAACAGGATACGACGCTCTTCATCAACCCCGGCTTCCCGGTACATTACCAACAGCACAAAGTGCTTGGGATTCCTTTCGAGAGTTTTGATGTCTATGATTTCAGGGGCGACAAACTCGGCCCTAAGCTTGAGTCATACCTGCAAAAGGGCAATATCTCCTCCATTTTTTATTCTAACCCCAACAATCCTTCCTGGATTTGTTTCACAGAGAAAGAACTCAAAACAATCGGAGAACTGGCCAACAAATACAATGTTGTTGTGATGGAAGATCTGGCTTATTTTGCGATGGATTTCCGCAAGGATTATTTCCATCCCGGCCAGCCACCCTATCAACCCAGCGTTGCAAACTACACCGACAAATACATTCTTTTCATCTCTACTTCCAAAGCTTTTAGCTATGCAGGCCAACGACTGGGACTGATGGTGATGAGTGAAAAGCTTTTCTATACCACCTCCGACGACCTGCTCAGAAACTATAACTCCAACCAGTTTGGACGTGCCATGATTTATGGGACCATTTATGCTTTGAGCTCGGGCACAGCCCATACCGCACAATATGGTGTGGCAGCCATCCTGAAAGCCGTCAATGACGGGACCTTTAACTTTGTCCAGGATGTCCGTGAATACGGAGAAAAGGCACGCATCATGAAAAAGTTGTTTTTGGAGAATGGCTTTAAGATTGTTTATGACAAGGATGATGGCGATCCCATTGCAGATGGTTTCTATTTCACGATCTCTTATCCCGGATATACCGGAGAAAAGTTAATCGAAGACTTCCTGTACTATGGGATCAGCGCTATTTCACTGGCCATCACCGGTAGTGAAAGAACCGAAGGACTCAGAGCCTGTGTTTCTCTGGTGAAACGTGAACAATTCCCTGACCTGGAATACCGTCTCAAGAAATTCCACGAGCATCACCCGATTGCCTAAATCTTTTTCTTACTACTTTTTCAAAAAGACATACGGTAGAAAGTCCACAAAATCAGCACAACGCAGTGTTAAACTTTTCACTGCGTTTCCTTCTGTTGTGAAAAAAACGTCTCTAATTCCAAAAGTGGGATTCGAATAGGTACATAAAAAACGATTTCCACCCAAAACCTCCAATTTGGCTGTCATGCCCGGATGACGGCTCATTTTCACAGTCAGCAAACCATTTTCCACCACAACATCCACAGGGCCGTATGCTTCATTGATGAATGTGCCTGTATATTTATCAAGTGGTAAGAGGCTTGCCTTTTTCATTGCAACTGTATCGCGCGCTGCCTTGAGCCAGTCGGCATCAGCTGCCTGGTTTTTCGCAAAGCCCTGCTGCATCACAGCACTATAGTTGCGGTAAGGCAATCCCAGGAATGCATCCAGAATTTCCCATTTCAGGGCTTCATAGAAAGCATTGGCATCGGTATTGGTCAGCACAACAATGCCAAGTTTTTCTGCAGGGACCAGCGTGACAGAAGTAACAAAACCATCGACTCCACCAGTATGGGAAACGATGGTTTTTGCTTCATAATCTTTTAACTCCCAACCCAATCCATACAAGGAAAAGTTACTGCGGTTATAATACGAGCGCCCCCTTCCGATGATTGAATTCGGGCTACGGGTGGATTTGATGGCTGCTAGCGGAACAACCTCATTCCCATCAAACTTACCATCCTGTAGCAACATCGTAACCCAATGACTCATGTCGACTGCAGAAGAGGCAATGCTGGCAGCCGGTGCAAGGTTGTCGATATCAGGGAGTGGAATAGCAATCAACTTGCCATTATACAGAGTGTGTGCGCCACATTTGTTGTTGGCAGCAGCAAGTTCATTTGTAAGGGCAAGGCTGCGTGTCATCTTCAATGGCTTGAAGAATTTTGTACGCATAAAATCCTCCCAGGAAGAACCTGATACCAATGGGATGATTTCTCCTGCTGTCAAAAAGGCTGCATTACAATATCCCCATTTAGCCCGGAAACCATATTGCGGCTGAAGCACAGCGAGATTGTGGATCACCTCCTTACGGCTGAGGTTAGAGGTCCAGTTGACAAAGTCACCCTGAAATGTCTCCATCCCTATCCTGTGACATAAGAGATCACGAACTGTGACTTCCTGGGAAGCCAATGGGTCCTTCAGTTTAAAATCCGGCATCCACTTTGTTACTTTGTCGTCAAGTTTTAGCTTGCCTTCCACATCGAGCATTGCCAGGGCTGTCGCAGTAAAAGCCTTGGAATTGGAGCCAATCAGAAAAAGCGTATTTTCATCCACTTTGCCCGGCTTGTTCAGCTCGCATTGGCCATAACCCTTGGTCAGCACGACTTTTCCGTCCTTCACCACAGCCACAGAAACCCCTGGGATTTGCCAATCCTTCAAGGCTCTTTGCACGTAGACATCGATGCTATCTGTGATAAAAACCGGCAGTTTGGCATCCTGGGCCCAGGCCTGAACACACAGCAGACCGACACATAACAATAAAAATACCTTTTTCATAAGACTTGTTATTCGGTTAGGAACACGATTCATCGCATCCTTCCATGGGGTTGAACAATCGGGTAGTGCTTAGGAAAACAAGGATGGCGATGCAGTGCATCGCCACCTGAATCCAATTAATGTAATACTATAATCCGCTGCATGTCAGCAGGGCCTTTATTTCCAGATAACTTCAGCAGGTAAGAACCCTCTGTCAGATCAGCGGTATTGATCACAAATTCAGCAGCATCGGCTGGGATATGAGCAGAAGCTGCAAGTCGGCCCATCAGGTCAAGAATCTCGAGAGTGAAGGCTTCATGTTTTGATGCAAAAGTGATGGTAGCTGAAGCATTTGCAGGATTAGGATAAACACTGGTGGTGCCGGCAGTTGGTGTTTCGTCAAGCCCGACAGTGCCATAAAACCAGTCATGAGTTCTTTTCACGATTTGGTTTCTGACATTGGTATCGCCAACCATTTCCATGCCGATTCCGAAATAAACCGATTTAAAATTCGCTGTTTGTCCTCTAACTGCAGCAGTCTTTGCTGAGCTGTTGTTGTAAAAATAAATGCTGTAGGCACCAGCGCGGGGTGTAATCTGGTCAGGATAATTATTGGTACCATAAGGGCAGGTAACAGCACTGTTGCTGAGGTTGCCATAAACCGCGTCAGCGGTACTGACTGTAAGTTGACTATTGGTGGCAGAGCCGTCATCCACAAAATTTGCCAACAGATAATTGGTGTATAAGTTCTGGGTAATGGGCGTGCCATTGGATCCTGCTGCAGCACTCATGATGTCCCAGCCCACATCCTGGCCAGCCAGCATGAGGTTTCCGCCGGCATCCATAAAGGCCATGAGGGCAGTGGCTTCATTGTCTTTCAGTGCAGGGAAAGTCCAGCCAATGTTGGCATAAATATTATTGACATCCACAAGTGCATTACCGGCAACCGCATCAGACATCAGTTTGGCTGAGCAGGAGGCTGTATGGGTGTTTCCGGCGAGGGCAAGTCCATTGAGATAATGCTTCTGATAAGTCCAGGTTTCAGCACCACCAGAGCCATTAATCACCAGGTCTGTCACATTGCCGATGACATGAACCACCACTTGTTTTCCCGGGGCATCGGGGGAATTCAAGGATTTTATTGTAAAAACAAACTTAGGCACAGCCGGAATGGTGCCAGGTGTGACCGCGATTGTAACATTCGTAAGAGAATCCGAACCAAGATTAGCAGTTGCTGACATCCCACTCATCATTCCGTCATAAAGAATACTTGCAGACCAGTCGACAGGCAAATTGGGTGATGACAAAGTAAATTCAAAGGGTTCTGTACCAGCCAGTGCGCTGGTCACAGAAAAGTTGAATGCAGTGATATTGGCGGTTGAGCCGGGTAAAACGGTAGGAACCGGTCCTGTGATTTTGCCAATACATTTGTTGGTTCCGCCGATGGCTTTCACAACATCACCGGTCAGGATTTCCTGCTGGCCTTCAGCCACGAAAACAGCGATTTTGCAATTCTCAACGATGCAGGGGATGTTGGTATAGGATGCAGGTACTACGTAGGTATAGGTCTTGGTGTACAAATGCCCCTGGGTGGTATTGTTAATCGTATCGCCCCATTGACCACTGATCATATGCCTGAGCATCCGCATGTGTTTGTAGGCGGGCACCCAGGTACCTCCGTTTTGTTGTCCACCAATGATAGAATCCTGAATCAGGACAACATTCATATAATTGACTGGATTGGCTGCATTGGCTGTATAATAAGCTTCGACGGTGATTGTCAGGGTGCGGCTTGCTGCATCGTAGTCGGATTGCACACCAACATTGACAGGAGAAGTCTCAGTGAAGATCGTTTCAGCAGCGACACCCCAGGCAGACCTGCCCATGGCTGTTGTGGTATTTCCTGCAAAGACATGACGGTTGACATCGCCACTTGGATAACCTGTCAATCCGGTTTGTGCGGCCAGGGCATCACCAAAGCTTGTGCGGTAATCAGGATCAGCACCGGAAGGTGTTGCATAGACACCCTGGTGGATGTTGATAACCACAACCCTGCCAGGGTTTGAAGTCTGAATAGATTCAGAGATGGCATGCCCATCCGGACAGAATTGGCAATGCAGGCCGGTGTACTCCTCCAGAACGACATTTTTGAGCTGAGGCTCGGTACAAACGAGGTTTTGTGCGCTAACTTGAGCAAGTAAGCCAAAGAGGAAAACAAAAGAAAGTAAAGAGATTTTCATGTGTAAGGATTTTAATCGATAAAAATAGACTTTTTAAGGTCTCAAGCCCCTCAGGAAATACTATTTAAATTCATTATAAATTTAAGAAATGGCGGCATTTTCGGGCATTTGCGACGGGGCCTGGAACCTAATTTTCAGTAGCTTTGCAGAAGAAATACGAAAAAAACTAAAACACTGATTTACCTACTGCTATGGCTAAAGTTAAAGGATCAATTGTGATCGACATTGAACATTGCAAAGGCTGCGAGGTCTGTATCCCGGTTTGTCCGGAGTCGGTTATCGCACTTGCAAAGCAGGTGAACGGCAAAGGTTACCGTTATGCCCAACCCATCAACGACAATTGCACCGGTTGCACCAATTGTGCGGTTGTTTGTCCCGACGGAGTGATCTCCGTTTACCGAGTTAAAGTCACTGAATAAGCTGTTAATACCAAATCTGAATGAAAGAGCTAAGGTTAATGAAAGGCAATGAAGCCATTGCAGAGGCGGCTATCCGCGCCGGTTGCGACGGCTATTTCGGTTATCCCATCACACCCCAGTCTGAGATCATGGAGTACCTGATGGCCGAAAAACCCCACGAAAGAACAGGCATGGTCGTTCTCCAGGCGGAGAGTGAAGTTGCCTCAATCAATATGTTGTATGGCGGCGCAGGCTGTGGAAAAAAGGTGATGACCTCTTCTTCCAGTCCTGGCATGAGCCTGATGCAGGAAGGGATTTCCTACTGTGCCGGCGCAGAATTACCCTGCCTGCTGGTCAACGTGGTCCGTGGTGGCCCGGGACTGGGCACCATCCAGCCTTCCCAGGCTGACTACTTCCAAAGTGTAAAAGGTGGCGGACATGGTGATTATAAACTGATTGTCCTTGCCCCTGCTTCGGTTCAGGAGATGTACGACTTTGTACCTCTCGGCTTTGAACTTGCATTTAAATACCGCAACCCTGCCCTCATCCTCAGCGATGGTGCCATCGGACAGATGATGGAAAAAGTTTGGCTCGACGAACAAGTCCCAAGATTGACCAACGAAGAAGTCCGTGAGAAATACCCCTGGGCTACGCTCGGCAAACAGCCAGGTAAAGAGAAAAGTGTCGTTACTTCCCTCTACCTCGAGTCTGTGGTAATGGAGAAGATCAACATCAAACTCCAAGCGAAATACCGCGAATGCGAAGCCAATGAAGTCCGCTATGAAGCCATTCAGTGCGAAGACGCAGATTATATCTTCGTAGCTTTCGGCTCATCCAGCCGTATCTGTCAGAAATCTATCCAGCTGGGACGCGACAAAGGCCTGAAAATCGGCTTGCTACGCCCCATCACCTTATGGCCTTTCCCAAGCAAGGTATTACACGATCTGGCGGGACAGGTGAAAGGCATGCTGAGCATTGAAATGAATGCAGGACAGATGGTTGAAGACATCAGACTGGCTGTGGAAGGCAAATGCAAAGTTGAACATTTCGGTCGCCAGGGTGGGATCATCCCTTCCCCTGACGAAGTATTACACGCCATGGAGGAAAAAATTATCGGAGGGAAATAATTATGAGCGAGCTAAGCACACTAGATATCCAAAAACCGGAAAACCTGGTTTATACCAAGACTAACGTTCTCAATGACAGAACCTTGTCTTATTGTCCCGGCTGCGGTCATGGTACTGCACACCGTATCATCGCAGAAGTCATTGAAGAAATGGGCATACAGGACAAAACCATCGGGGTTGCACCAGTTGGCTGCTCCGTTCTGGCATACCAGTTCTTCGACCTCGACATGCAACAAGCTGCACACGGGAGAGCTCCTGCTGTCGGCACTGCCATCAAACGTCTCCTTCCCGACCATTTCGTTTTCACCTACCAGGGTGATGGTGACCTTGCCGCTATCGGTACTGCAGAAACCATTCATGCCTGTAACCGTGGAGAAAACATCACCATGATCTTCATCAACAATGGTATTTATGGGATGACAGGTGGCCAGATGGCACCTACTACCCTACCCGGGATGAAATCATCAACCTCACCTTACGGCAGAGATGTTGCTACGATGGGGAATCCGCTTAAAATGACAGAACTCGTAGCACAGCTCCCGGGCACGATATACGTTGCCAGGCATGCAGTCCATACGCCTGCTGCAGTGCGGAGATGCAAAAAAGCCGTTCGTAAAGCCTTTGAAAATCAAAAGCTTAACCGTGGTACATCATTTGTAGAAATCGTCAGCAACTGCAACTCAGGATGGAAAATGACTCCCAACCAATCCAACAAATGGATGGAAGAAAACATGTTCCCATTCTATGAGTTAGGAGAAATCAAAGACACCATCGGAAAATAAGGATTGCGTTACCAATACCTTGAAACTAAGGTTACTAAACCAAGCTACATCAGAAAAATCAAACAATATGACTGAAGAAATTATCATTGCCGGTTTCGGTGGACAAGGAGTGCTTTCGATGGGTAAGATCCTGGCTTATTCCGGTGTCATGGAAGATAAAGAAGTCAGCTGGATGCCCAGCTATGGCCCTGAAATGCGTGGCGGTACGGCCAATGTCACGGTCATCATCAGCGACGAACGCATCAGTTCACCCATTCTCAATAAATTCGACACTGCTATCATCCTGAATCAGCAGTCAATGGATAAATTCCAATCCATGGTAAAACCAGGGGGAATCCTGATTTACGACCCGAATGGCATTACCCATCACCCTGAACGCAAAGACATCAGAATCTTCCGTGTGGATGCAGCAGAGGAAGCCGCAAAAGTTGGCCTCTCCAAGGTATTCAACATGGTCGTTCTGGGCGCTTACCTGAAAATCAAACCCATCGTTCAACCTGAATTCGTGCACAAAGGCCTGGAGAAATCTCTTCCCAAACGTCACCATGGGATGATTCCCGACAACGAAAGGGCCATTGAACGTGGCAAAGAGATTATTTACGAGGTGGTCTAAGCGCTTCCTGAGAAATTCTCTGCCCAGGCTGAACAGGTTCGCTATAATCTGACCCGTGTTCTCCGAGACAAAACCTGCAACAGTTGTTAAAGACCTTTGCAGGTTTTTTCGTGTGATTCAAAAAAACTTGCTGCTTATTGAGGAATATTTTTCTGGATTTCAGGCATTGAAGTATTTAAAGAGCTAAATTTGTCAATTCAAGCGATTCTCTCCTAAATACCATGCAAATGAAAAACAGAATACTCCCTGTAATACTACTTGTCAGTGCGATGCTGTTCAGCAGTATAAGCCATAGTCAAACTGTCGGTATGGACTTCAACCAGGCAGATTGTTCCGGTGTCAACCACAACTTATTTGCCGACCTCGACAATGGGCAGGTGGTGATCATCACCTATATCGAATTGGGTTGTTCCTCTTGTATTGTTGCAACCTCAGGTATAAAAACCCTATTGCCGGCTTTTGAGGCTTCAGATCCCGGCAGAGTGGAGCTGTTCAGCTTTGGGTATTCAGATTCCTATTCCTGTTCAGAAATGTTAAGCTGGAAAAACTCCAATGGATATACGCATCCTGTTTTCAGTGGCGGAGGTGACCAAACCAATTATTATGGTGGTATGGGAATGCCCACTGTTGTTGTTTTGGGTGGCCCTGAACATACTGTCCTTTACAAACAACTGGGTTATGCCACCTCCGACAAACCCCTTATTGCAGCGGCAATCACGGCCGGGCTTGCACTTTCTTCCGGCATTGACGATGGCTTAAAGGAAAATGGCATCCGTGTGTTTCCAACAATGGCAACAGACCACATCAGCCTTAGCTTCGAAAAACCTTTGTCTGTTGACATCATGCTGTACGACATGCTAGGCAAAGTTGTATTCAAGGCAGACAATGTAAACACTGACAGATATCAGCTGGATGTTGCAAGTCTCCCCAAAGGAGCTTACACACTCAGCATCACCGGTCATGGGCTGCTGTTAGGGCGGATCAGAATTGTTAAACAATAATTCTTAAGACCAAACATGCGTCTTTTCAAATCACTCCTGATGGGGCTGATGCCCTTGATTTTTTCTGCTGATCTCGCAGCACAATGTTGTTCACCAGGCAATCCGGTGGCCGGCACTGCATCTGCAGGCATCGTGATGAAACACAAACTCAGGAGTGTTACCTTTTACAGGCATAGCTTTTCAGACACATATTACACAGGAGCTGAGAAATCAGAAGATCAGGGTGCTCAGGCCAATTTCAATTTCATAGGTCAGATTTTCACTTACGGAATTACGAACCGCTTGTCTGTTGAAACCGAACTTGGGTATTTTATCAACAAGACCAGGGAGGACACCGTACAGGGGAAAATTTCGACATCCGGCTTTTACAATGCAACGCTTTCAGCCAAGTATTGTGTAATGCACACAGAAAAGGGCCTGGAGTTGACCCTGGGCGCAGGTGTTCGCATCCCTTTCACTCAAAAAATGATTTACAATGAATGGGGCTTGCCGATTACCAACGACATGCAGCCTTCAACCCATGCATTTGGTTTTGTTGGCCAGGCCTTCCTGGCACAAGCATTCCCGGAATTACAAATGAAAGTAATCTGGGTAAACCGTTATGAAATCAATGGTCGCAGTCTTGAGAAATACAAATTCGGCAATGCCTGGTTTTCCTCTTTGTTTCTGAGTAAAGGCCTAGGTGGAAAATGGATAGGCTTGCTACAACTCAGAAACGAGAACAAAAAACCGGATTTCAGCGACAAAACAGAATTTGTCCATTCCGGGGGCAACATCCTGATCCTATCACCACAGCTGAGTTATACATTTATGAATTGGAATATCACAGCTCTTTTTGACTATCCTTTGCTGCGCGACCTCAATGGCACCCAGATCAGCCCGAAATATGCATTCGGCATCAGTATAAACCGGGACTTTAATCTATAGTGATTTTTGCATTTTTATTAACAATGTGTTCGTTGGGGGAGTAATTCCCGCTACTTTTGTTGCTTTCAACACCTTATTATGGCAAGCTTAGAAGACATCGCCTCTCAAGTCAGGCGAGACATTATCCGCATGGTATCCGGTGCGGCATCCGGGCATCCCGGAGGATCCCTCGGATGCGCAGATTTTATGACAGCCTTGTACTTTAAGGTACTTGATCACGATCCCGCAAATTTCAGTCTGGATGGTAAAGCGCAGGATCTTTTCTTCCTTTCCAACGGACATATCTCCCCGGTATGGTATAGTGTACTTGCCCGTTCAGGGTATTTTGGCGTACAGGAACTTGCCACCTTCCGCAAATTGGGAACCCGCCTCCAGGGCCACCCAGCCACCATGGAAGGCCTGCCCGGTATCCGAATGGCCTCAGGTTCTTTGGGGATGGGCCTTTCTGCCGGTGTTGGTGCTGCCCTGGCAAAGAAACTGAATCAGGATGACAAACTGGTTTACGTCCTCATGGGAGATGGAGAAATCGAAGAAGGACAGGTCTGGGAAGCTGCCATGTATGCAGCCGGGAACAAAGTTGACAACCTGATTGCAACCATCGACAACAACAACAAGCAAATCGACGGCCCTACCGACGAAGTTCTGCCTTTGGGTGACCTTCAGGCCAAATGGGAAGCCTTTGGCTGGACAGTCCTGCATATGCAAGGAAATGACATGGCAGATATCACAAGCACACTGGCAAAGGCAAAATCTTTGTGTGGACAAAAGAAACCTGTTATGATCCTGATGCATTCAGAAATGGGGCAAGGTGTTGACTTTATGATGGGGACCCACAAATGGCACGGCGTTGCACCCAATGCAGAACAAACAACTACCGCGCTTTCACAGCTCGCCGAAACCCTGGGTGATTATTAAGCTGAAGATGATAAAACAGAACCTAACCCATAGAAATACCCGGCATTTTTACCGGCACATTCTGCTGAGTTTTGTTTTGTTCATGCTCTTAAGTCCGCTGGCATTTGCCCAGAAACCCAGCTTTAAAGAAAAGCCAAAACCTACGACCAGGCTGCTTTTCCTTTTCGATGCCTCACAAAGTATGTATGGACGCTGGCAAAGTGATATGAAGATCAACATTGCCCAGAAACTCCTCTCCAACTTACTGGACTCGCTGTCAAATGTCGATCACCTGGAAATTGCACTCAGGGTATATGGTCATCAAAAGAATTACCCACCCCAGGATTGCGACGACACTCGCCTTGAAGTTCCTTTTGCGCCCAACAACATCGCAAAAATCAAGAAGGTACTCAAAGGCATCGTTCCCAGGGGCACAACACCCATTGCTGCTTCACTGGAGAAATGTGCAGATGACTTTACACCTTGTGATAACTGCAGGAACATCATTGTCCTGATTACTGACGGCCTGGAAGAATGCAACGGGGATCCATGTGCTGTCTCCAGAGCGCTTCAAAAGAAAGGCATTGCCTTAAAACCCTTTGTGATCGGGATTGGCCGTGACTTCAAAAATGCTTTTGATTGTGTCGGAACCTATTTCGAAGCAACAAATGAAGTTGCTTTCGGAAAAGCGTTGAATGTGGTCATCTCCCAGGCGCTGAACTCTACGACAGCCCAGGTCAACCTCCTCGACCAGAGCGGAAACCCAACAGAGACCAATGTCAACATGACTTTTTATGATGCCTTTTCAGGAAAAGTAGAATATAACTTCATCCATACCTTCAACAACCGTGGGCTACCTGATACCCTGGTAATTGACCCCCTGGTGACCTACGACCTTGTGGTCCACACCATTCCGGCCGTGGAAAAGAAAGGCATTCAACTTACTCCGGGTAAGCATACCATCATCCCACTCGAAACACCACAAGGTAACCTTAACCTGAAAATCGACGGAAACCACAGCGCTGTGCGCAACTTATCCTGTATCATCCGCAAAGGGAAAGAGATGCAAACCCTGAATGTTCAGGCTTTTAACACCACAGAAAAATACCTCACAGGTACGTATGACCTTGAGGTTCTTTGTCTGCCCCGTGTCTATATCAATGATGTAGACATTCAGCAAAGTCACACCACTTCCGTAGAAATCCCCAATCCGGGAATTGCTGTCATTCAGAAACCAGGCAATGGATATGGGAGTCTTTATGTACAACAGGACAACAGCCTGAACCTGATCTATAATTTCCGTGACAACAACAACAACCAGGAGACCCTCATCCTGCAACCCGGCCGCTACCGTGCTGTTTTCCGTTCAAAATATGCTGACAGGTCTATGTATACTGTCGAAAAAGTCTTTAATGTTGACTCAGGTCAAACCGTCAACATCAAATTATTTGAGAATTAACAAAGAAAAAAACATCTGCTTATGCATTCTTTTACCAGCAATGAATCACGTGACACCCGCTCCGGTTTTGGCGACGGGCTTTTAGAACTCGGCAAGACAAACTCCCAGGTAGTAGCTTTGTGTGCAGACCTGACAGAATCCTTAAAGATGGATGGTTTTAAAAAGGCCTTCCCTGAGCGTTTCTTCCAGGTAGGCATTGCTGAGGCAAACATGATCAGTATGGCTGCAGGACTTACCATCGGGGGCAAGATTCCCTTCACCGGCACCTTTGCCAATTTCTCAACCGGCAGGGTTTATGACCAGATCCGTCAGATGGTAGCCTATTCTGAAAAGAATGTCAAAATTTGTGCTTCACATGCCGGGCTTACCCTTGGCGAAGACGGGGCCACCCACCAAATCCTGGAAGATGTCGGGATGATGCGGGGCTTACCAGGGATGACAGTCATCGTTCCCTGTGATTACAACCAAACCAAAGCGGCGACACTGGCCCTTGGCACACATATCGGCCCGGCTTATTTACGCTTCGGAAGGCCCAAAGTGCCGAATTTTACCGCTGAAAACCAAAGCTTTGAAATCGGAAAGGCACAACACCTCATCACCGGGAATGCTGTCAGCATTTTTGCCAATGGGCACCTGGTATGGCAAGCCCTGGAAGCTTGTAACATCTTGGAGGAAAAAGGGATACACGCCGAACTAATCAACATCCATACCATTAAACCACTTGACGTCAAAGCCATCCTTGATTCCGTTGGAAAAACAGGCTGTGTTGTGACTGCTGAAGAACACCAAAGAAATGGTGGTTTAGGGGATGCCATAGCCCAGGTATTGGCCATGCATTGCCCCACACCTATGGAGATGATTGCTGTCAATGACCGTTTCGGCGAAAGTGGTAAACCAGAACAACTTTTGGAGAAATTTGGCCTAACAGGTCCAATGATTGCGGAAGCTGCGCTAAGGGTGATGGCGCGTAAATCAAAATAAGGGAAGCTTAAGGCGTTAGCTTAATGTATCTTTCCTGTTTTGCAAGCCGGAATTTCCTTTGCTGCAAATCATAGTGCAGGTAATTTTCCTTGCTGAGTTTGGTTTTCCTGCGACTGTTGATATAATTGTTCAGGAAGTAATCTAACAACAAACCCGCGTTTTCTCTCCCTGCTTCCATGGCCAGCAGATTCAAGTCCGACAAAACAATGTCGGAACGGCTGTAATTGTATGGGTATTCATCTGTGAAAGGATTCCATTGGAAGTCTCCCATAATTCTATCTTCGAAAGTGGTCGGATTAAAAACAACCTCCATGGGCTGGTTACCATTCAACTGGCTAATCTCTATCCATGTATTCAGTACGAATCCGTTTACATTGATGCCTTCAGAATAGACAGTAGTATCCTCAAAATCACCACGCTGGTAAAAAGGATAAGCATATTCCTCCACACCCTGCTGCGCAATAGACACCATCCAGGCATTTTCCTGGAGCAGGAAATCCTGCATTTCTGATTCAGTGAAAACCTTATAACCCATGCCGGTCAGGACATCATACATGCCCTGGTAAAAGGCAGTCAGAAAGACCGAATCCTCGATGTGCTGCACAAAGATTGAATTATAATACCGTGCAGAATCCTTTTGCAAAGAATCCATTTTCTTATATCCCTCGATACTGCCGGTATTCAGATTTTCCTTAAAAAGAAAATCAGCAGACAACATAGAAATGGATTCCTTTTGTTTCTGCCGGACATAACGCTTACCCACACTGCTTCCCGGCAGACATGATGTCATCATCAGTCCAATCAAAACCACCACAAAAGGAATTGAGATGCGGAGCAGCAGGCGCACTGTCAACAACACTAAAAATTAATGACAGGATTTGTTGACTCTCCCCAGGAGTTCAACACCAAAGTCCTTGCCGTAATTGAGACATTTTTCGAAATCGGCTTCATGGGGGGTGAACCTCACAAAAACACCTTCACCGAAGAAATCCAATTTCAGGTTCTGCAGGTTGACCTGGAGTATTTTCATAAAATCTCCACTCCATCCATAGGAACCAAATGCACCTGCAAGTTTACCACGATCACGAATTGGGTTCATAATGGCAAACAATTGATAGATCTGCATCAGGATGTTCTGGTTGATGATGGGGGATCCCACGATGATGGCATTGGCTTCAATAACACGTCTTTCCAACTCACCAAGCGGCAAGGCTTCCATGTCGCAGATATCGACTTCCAGGCTGGGATCAGCCAGTTTTACACCTTCGGCAATTTTCTGCGACATCTTTCTTGTATTCTGATAGGCAGACACATAGGCAATCATGACGCGGTTGACACGTGGGTAAATGAGTGCCTCTTCAGCATAATGCTGCGTAATGTCAACATATTTTTTCCAGAAAGAACGAAGAATGGGACCATGACCAGGACAAATAACAGCAATATCAAGTGGCCTGATTTTTTCGATGGCCTTCATCATAAATTTGCTGTAGGGCTTGAGAATCACCTCATAATAGAACTTATACGCTTCATCAAAATTCCCGACCAGGTCATCATACATTTCATGATGGCAGTAATGACAACCAAAGGAGTCGCAGGTAAAGAGCACTTTATCCTCTTCCAGATAAGTATACATGGTATCCGGCCAATGCAGGTTGGGTGCCCCGATAAAACGCAAGGTTTTGTTGCCCAGGTCGAGGGTATCCCCATCCTTGACGATTTTATGTGGGAAATCACCACCAATAAGGTCGGTCAGGTAACGGATGGCATTGCCGGTACCGACAACGACTGCCTTGGGAGCCACTTCTAACAAATAAGTTAAGGCACCGGAATGATCTGGTTCCGTGTGGTTTACGATAACATACTCAATTTCGGAGGGATCCGTTAAGCGCTTTAGTTTCTCGTGAAAGACAGGCCAAAACTTCTCTTTCACGGTATCAACCACGACTTTTTTGGTGGCATTGATAAAATATGAATTGTAGGTAGTGCCATATTTCGTTTCCATGACCACGTCGAAAGTGACCAGATCCGGATCAAGTACGCCTATCCATTGAACATCAGGGCTTACTTCGAGTGTTTTGTATGCATCCATAGCGCTTATAGTATCTTAGTAAATTAAAACTCAAGGGTCATCTGCAATCCGTCGCCTGCGCCGGGGTCTCCGCCTTTTGTGTTGTCAGGAGTTCCATCCTCGCTGCTTTCATCTCCGGTTTCCGGGACTTCCTCTACAAGTTCAGGGGCTTCCTCTTCCTCTTCTTTTGGGACTTCCTTAAACTTACCCACCAGGTTGAAGATCTCATAATCAGAAAGTCGCTTGCCTTTGGCTTTAACACCTTTGACCCCAACGAATTCGATCAGGTCGACATTCATTTCGACAGCTTCATCCGGTCTGTTTTTCCTTGCATAGGAGAATTCAAGTAGCGGATGTGGATCTGTCCATATCATTGCCAGCCGTGAACCTTCTTCTTCGCCTACAAAATCCATCTTTTTATCGGTAGGCTCCACCTGGAATCGCTTCACATAGTGTTTGTTTTCAGCATCGATATAAACCGCAGTGAGTACAAATCCATGTTTGAATTTGCGGATAATGATCAGGTCTTCTTCAAAATGGTTGGCCAGATCGAAATTTGTCACGCGGTAATGTCCACTCTGGTAGACAGTCAGGATTTTGTCTTCACCTTCAAAAGCGCCCAGGAGTAATCCCCTCCCCTCAGCATTGAGTCGGCGAACTACTTCATCCCACCAGATTTGTCTTGCTCTGAGGGTAGAAACACCTTCTTCTTTCTTTAAGAGCTTACGTACAGGGTTGCGTGTCAGGATATTCCCCATGGAGTTCCTGTTTTTGATGGCAAGCAGACTCATGTCAAATTCAAACGAAAGCTTCTTCAATTTCGGTTTTGGTCTGTGCAGCACCTGTATCACTTCGGCTTCCCCATTCGGGTTAGCTGTAAAATAAAGCACCTTAGAATCCGGGCTGCCTTTGGTCAGGTTGTATTCTTTGTCGCGGGTGACCCCAAGCACTGCAAAGCGTTTCACCATGACGAAGCCCTTTTTCCCATCCTGGTAGACAGCATTGTAGATGGTCCGTTCATCATTCCGTTTAAAGACTGCGATGTGCAGGATGTTATTCCCCACATAGACCTTATCCTCCACTTTGGTGATCAGGAATGACCCATCTTCTCTGAACACGATAATGTCGTCGATGTCAGAACAATCGCTGACGAATTCATCCTTTTTCAATCCTGTGCCGGCAAAGCCTTCAATGCGGTTGACATACAATTTCTGGTTGGCGGCGGCCACAGAGGTTGCTTCGATCGATTCAAAATTCCGGATCTCCGTTTTGCGTTCACGGCCCTTGCCGTATTTTTCCCGGATACGCAGCATGTAGTCAATAGCATATTGGGTAAGGTGCGCCAGGTGGAAGTCTACATTTTCGATTTCCTTTTCTATGTTTCTCAGCAGTTCGTCCGCCTTGAATCCATCGAATTTGGAGATCCGCTTGATTTTTATCTCCGTCAGACGAACGATGTCATCCCGGGTAATTTCTCTTTTGAAAAGCTTTTTATAGGGTTTTAATCCAAGGTCAATTGTTTCAATCACAGCGTCCCAGGTCTCACATTCCTCGATGTCGCGGTAAATTCTTTTTTCGATGAAGATTTTTTCCAGCGAACCAAAGTGCCAGCTTTCCAGGAGCTCTGCCTTCCTGATTTCCAGTTCCTGGCGAAGGAGGTCGATGATGTTCTGTGCCGAGCGGGCAAGGATGTCACTGATGCTGGCAAAACGTGGCCTTCCATCTTCAATGACGCAGGAGTTGGGAGAAATGCTGACTTCGCAATCTGTGAAGGCAAAGAGCGCATCCATGGTAGTATCAGGAGATACACCAGGCAAAAGATGCACCAGCACTTCTACATTTTCAGCAGTATTGTCATCAATTTTGCGAATCTTGATTTTGCCCTTTTCGTTGGCCGTAAGGATAGAGTCTATCAGCGAAGAGGTGTTGGTTCCAAAAGGAATTTCAGTGATGACCAGTGTTTTCTTGTCGAGCAGGCTGATCTTGGCCCGCAGCCGTATCCTTCCACCCCGTAAACCATCATTGTAGCGTGAAAAGTCAGCAAGTCCTCCTGTAGGAAAATCAGGAAACACAGGTGTTGTGATGCCATTGAAATAGTCGATACAGGCATCAATCAGTTCCACAAAATTATGTGGCAGGATTTTCGAGGCCAGTCCTACGGCGATCCCTTCGGCACCCTGTGCAAGTAACAAAGGAAACTTTACAGGCAGGGTTAAGGGCTCCTGGTTACGGCCATCATAAGAAAGCTTCCAGGAGGTAGTTTTTGCATTAAAGACGACCTCCAGTGCAAATTTCGACAACCTGGCTTCAATGTACCTGGGAGCCGCAGCGCCATCTCCTGTCAAGATGTTACCCCAGTTACCCTGGGTATCCAAAACGATGTCTTTCTGACCCATCTGCACGAGTGCGTCGCCGATGGAAGCATCGCCATGTGGATGGTATTTCATGGTATGCCCGATCACATTGGCCACTTTGTTGAAACGGCCGTCATCCAACTCCTTGAGGGCATGCAGCAAACGTCGCTGAACCGGCTTCAGGCCGTCATTGATATCAGGGACAGCACGTTCCAGGATGACATATGAAGCATAGTCCAGAAACCAGTTCTCAAACATACCCGACAGGTGAACCGTCTTCTGTAGTTCAGAGATATCATGAAGCCCGGCTGATGTATCTCCATTGAGATCATCATTGTTTTCATCATTCATTTCTATAACCTCATCCACCATTTTATTCAGATTATTTCCAGAAACGCAATAAAGCCACTTCTGACAAGAGGAAAAGCAGTGCCAGAAAAATAAATAATTTCCAATATCTAATACCGCGACTTAACTCGCTGATTGTCTGTGTCAATGGTTTCTGCCCCGAATCCAGAACCGTATAGTCTTTCAGATTCCCGGCAGCAAGCTCTTTGCTAAGCTGAGCAGCCTTCATCGCTGTCATGTCACTTTCTTTCCGGTCAAAATTATAAGCCAGTCCCATTAACGGATTTGCACCGTCAAGCAGGACATAATTCCCGGCCTCTTTAAGCTGATCATGGGGATAAAAAGACATAGCCCCGGCAACATTGCGGTTCTCCGGAACAAATTCAAAGTTACTATTGAGTTTCCGCATTTTGAAGACACTTTCGCCAGGGTTTTCCACGCCACGGTATTCGACAGCTTCATTGGCACCAATGGTATAAAAGAGTCTTCCTGAAGCCTGGCTAAGCAGCGCCATCTGGTACAATGTCGGAACAAAAATGGCATGCCGGGCAAAATTTCCAAACTCCGTCCTGAGTGGAGCAGCGAGTATGTAGAATTGGCCTTTGGCGGTTAAACTGCCGGTCAGAAAGGCGTCGCCGTTTTGTAGCTTCAGGAGGACTTCCGTTGCGGACTGTGATGCGGCCATGACAGGATAATGTGCAAGGACCAAGGGCAAATCAATGTTCTCAGGAACCTTCTCAAAGACAGAACGATATACTGCATGTTTTGTATTGATTTCACTGATTCTGGTGTTTGCTGTATCCAAAGGATTCAGCGCAAAAGATCCGAAATTTGCGAGAAAGGCCTTGTAAACAGTCACATCCAGGCTGGCAGGCGGAATCATCAGCAAGCTCCCGCCCTGCTTAAAAAAGTTATTCAGTTCAGCAGCAAGACCGGAGGGGATGTTCTCCAGTTCATTGAGCATAATAAAATTAAAATTCTTTAAAGAAGAATAATCCAGGTTGCGCAGGTTCACCGAAGTATATACGAAGGCAGAATCCTTGCCAAAAAGGGCAGAGAGAAAAGGACTTTCAAGCTTGTCATTGATACAAAGCACAGGTAATCTTTCGAGCACAGGGTATGAAAAATAAAGCCTGTCATCCCATACAGTCGGATAATCTACAATTTCCAGCCAACCGTTCTGTATGCCGGCAGTGTTGTTGGTATAAGACAAGGAAATCTCAGCAGACTCCATGGCTTTGCAGTCGAGGCTTGCAACAGCTCTTTGAGAACCGTTGACAAATAACTTGACCGGAATTTTCTCATAATCAGATGATGAGCTGTTTTTTATCCGGGCAAACATGCGGAGCTGTTGGTTGATCTGAACAACAGGCGCTTCAAGCCAGCAGGAATCGATGTAGATGTTGCCTCCCTGGTTTGCCTCCACAGGGATCAGATAATGTTGAATACTACTATCCGGTTTGAGCGCACCCACATCAGTAACTGAAGTCTGGAAGTCAGATATCAGGTAAGATATCTGGTTAGAACCACGTTTGGCGTTCAACATATCCTGTTGTCTTTCAACAACTTCTGATATTTTCCTGGAAGCGGGGTTTATTTTCACTTCCTGTAACAATTCCAGGAATTCTTCACGGGAAACGAAACGCTGATGACGGCCTTCAAAAGCACTCGTGAGCAATTGGAAAAGGTCACCCGGTTTGTAGGCCATTGCAATTTCTGATGCTTTTCGTTTTGCTTCCTCGAGTAGTGGTCCTCTGGGGGAGCGGGCTTCCATGCTAAAGGAGTTGTCGACAAAAATGCTGACTTTGTTCCTGACGTCATCATTCACCGGTTTGCGTGAGACCGGCATATACGGTTGTGCAAATGCCAGTACAAGACAAATGATGGCGAGGATGCGGACCAGCAGTACCAGCAAGTGTTTCAGCCGGGATTGCTTCTGGGTTTGCTGTTTTAGTTCCTCAAGGAAACGCACATTGGTAAAATACACCTTACGGAACTTCCTGAAATTGAAGAGATGGACCACGATCGGGATAGATACCGCCAGGAGGCCGAAAAGGAAATATGGATTTACAAACTGCATCAGTAAGGTTAAAGGCCGCGCAAAAGTACTGAATTCGGCAATATTTTTGGCAGCGGAGTTTAATAATACAATTTTCATAACACGCAGGCAACCCCAGCGGTATTATCTTGTCTGCTTTTCAGAGAAAAATTTGCAGAATCATTCAGATCATCTTACCTTTGTTAAAACATCTATCTATTGAATAGAAGAAATACATTAAATATCAATCACTTAAACCCCCCTTTCCAAATGAGACGGACAAGGTTATATTTTCTTTTAGCGGTGATTGCTTTTTTCACATCTTACGGGAATGTGAAAGGCCAGTTAAACGTTAGCAGTACCATGACCCCTCAGCAATGGGTTCAGAATGTACTGATCGGCACCGGGGTTGTTTCCTCGAATGTGACATTCACCGGGGCTCCCGGAAGTTCAGGAACTTTTTCCGGAAACTCCAATCTTGGTTTGTTTTCAGGTGTAATTCTAACATCAGGTTCTATCCTGAATGCCCCGGGACCCAATCTTACCGGTAGCAAAACCACCGCAAACACTACCACTGCCACCGGGGATGCCGACCTTAATCTGGTCACCGGCGACCCTACCACCCAAACACATGATGCCTCTGTACTAGAATTTGATTTTGTTCCTGAATCAGATACCGTTAAGTTTCGTTATGTTTTTGGCTCTGAAGAGTACAATGACTTCGTTAACAGCGGATTCAATGACGTTTTCGGATTCTTTATCAGCGGACCAGGTATTGCCGGCCCCTATAGCAACAACAGCGAGAACATCGCGCTCCTGCCCTATTCAACAACACCAGTGGCCATTAACTCCATCAACAATGGCTATTCCGGTAGTGGCACACCTTCTTCCGGCCCCTGTAACAATTGCGCCTATTTCGTTGACAACCTCGGTGGTTCTACAGTAGAATATGATGGCTTTACCGTGGTTCTAACTGCCATCCGTGCCGTTATTCCCTGTCAGACATACCACATCAAACTTGCCATCGCAGACGTTTCTGACTGGTCCTATGATTCTGGTGTATTCCTTGAAGAAGGTAGTTTTACCAGTACTGCCATTGGGGTTACAACCAATTATGTCAGCCCCGGCAATCCTAACCTCACCGCACAGATGGCCATCGAAGGATGCCGTAAAGCTGTCATGAAATTCTCTTTACCCTACGCCAGAATAGATTCTACCTGGGTGAAAATCACCAAAATTATCGGCAATGCAACTGTTGGTGTGGATTACACTCTGACCAGCGTCGATTCTTTTAATGTCATCACAAAAGAGGTTCTGATTAAACCTTACCACATGACCGGCCAGATCGAAATCAACCCTATCTATGATGGCATCACTGAAGGAACAGAATATGTTGTGATCGGCATCCGCAAAACAATCTGCGACACCATCGACACCCTGATTTCAATTCCGATTGTTGACTACCTCAACATCGAAATGACAAAATCCATGGATACCAGCATTTGCGAAGGACAGACTCAATTGCACGTATACCCAACAGGTGGAATGCCACCCTATAACATTCAATGGTCGCCAATTGCCACCCTGGATAATGCTACAATTACGGAACCCATGTCCTCCCCGAATCAAACTACTGTTTACCACGTACAAATTAAAGACAGTACGCGATGTTCGGTGGGCATAGACTCGATAAAAATCACCTATAACCGAATCCCGGTGGTGAGTTTCAAGCCCGAACCATTCTCGGGCTGCGATTCCCTTTCCGTGACCTTCAGAAACAATACCGTACCCTTTTCTTCTGCCTTCAGCTGGGATTTTGGTGATGGCACAAGCAGTACACAAAAAGACCCTACGCACATCTTCCATTATGATCCGCTGATTCCTAAATACAATATCAGTCTTTTGGCCACGACTACTGCAGGTTGTTTTGCGTCCTATCTGATCAACAACCTGGTAACTGTGCACCCATTGCCGGTCGCAGAGTTTGTTATCACTCCCAGTGACAGTTTGGCTATCGACAAAGCCTCAGTCACATTCAGCAACCAAAGCTCTGCCAATGCAACTCATTTTGACTGGAGCTTCGGGGATGCCCTCAACACTACCTCTACTGATGTAAATCCTGTTTTCCAATACCATGAGCCGGGATATTTTACAGTCTTGTTAAAGGTAACTTCCGATTTCGGCTGTGAAGATACAATCAGCCACATGATGAAAGTGGTGAAAGAAACCAATTTCAAACCCCTTATTCCAAACATCATTACACCCAATGGTGATGGCAAAAATGATTACTTCGTGATTCAGAATGTAGCAGATTCAACACAAGAACCCCAACCTCTGACTGAGATTATGCTACCCCAAAATGAACTGATTGTTTACAATCGCTGGGGTAAAAAAGTATATGACCAGGCGCCTTATACCAATGAATGGGATGGAAATGGAATGCCTGATGGGGTATATTATTATATCTTCCGCTATAAAAAGAGAGACACTGCCTATCAATTTGATGGCACTGTTACCATCATGAGATAAAAAAAAAGAGCGTTTCAAAACTGGAGGGCACTGAAAAAGTCCCCTCGACATAATAATTAGCCTTAAAACGGTAAAATACAAGATAAAAGCTTGTATTTTACCGTTTTTTATGTACCTTAGTGTCTGATTTAAAGGCACTTAAATGTTAG